>Ga0209400_1003669_pt1 | contig 11136 bp, 10 predicted proteins | sample M_130807_EF_Meta_FD_187313 | JGI IMG/M metagenome (GOLD analysis project Ga0209400, IMG submission 187313) | Freshwater microbial communities from Lake Montjoie, Canada to study carbon cycling - M_130807_EF_MetaG (SPAdes) (version 2) | ecosystem: Environmental > Aquatic > Freshwater > Lake... | reverse complement strand
GTGGAGTTCTGGCAGCCCAGGTGCCAGTTTTAGTAACAGCAAGCATTCCGTCTGCACCCATCGATGCAAGTACTACTTCAATGCCGTGTTCACAAAGTTCACGAGCCGCATCGACAACATCACCAACGGTTGCCAGTTCTCTACCAACTGCAGAAGCTAGTTCTTCAGCGTTAGGTTTAATAACATTTGCACAGCCCTTACGAGCCCAATATGAAAGTGGTTCACCTGAAGTATCGAGAGCAACCTTCACACCCATCATCTTCATGACATCAAAGATTGGCTGCAGATCAACATAGACACCGGTTGATTTATATGTTGGTAGAGCACCTGCGATAACCAACCACTTAGCACCAGTTCTTCTAACCTCTTGTTCGGTTAGGTCAATAACCTTCTGCCAGTCTTCTTCACTAAGGGACCTAGGAGATTCATTAACCTTTGTGGTTGTTCCGTGAGCATCAACAATGGTGGTCGAAACACGAAGGTTTCCTTCAACCCACAGTGGAACCAAGAAAGATGAACCGGTTCTATCTAGCACACTGACATCAGCGTTACCGATAGGAACAACACCAGGGGCATCAATGCCAGCAAGAACTAGACCACGAGATACGTTGATACCTTTACCAGCTAGTTCGTCACGAACATCATCAGCTCTGTTGACACCACCTGGGTGCAGGTGGTTAACGTAATAGGTGCGGTCAAGAGTTGGGGCAGGAGTAAGGGTCACTACTGGCGCACTGAACTGGCTCTGCGACATGTCTTTCTCCTTATTTCAATAGTTATTCAACGCCAAAAATCTTTAGGGCGGATGAGCTTATAGAAGCAAACGACTTTGTCGGCCAACTCAAAAAAGTATAGCCAAAATGCCTAAATTAGGCAGGTTCCCCCAGTAAACGCTTGATGTTGTGGTTCGTTAGCTTGGCTAGCTCGTCTAGGTTATCCACTCCGTGCCGGTTGGCCATATGGATCACAATCCGAGCACAAACATCACTATCGGCTAGGGCATCGTGGTGGTCAAACTCCTCGATACCAATGGCATAAGCCACCTGGTTCAAACGGTAGCTCTCTAGGTTGTATGTCTTACGGGCCATAATCAGGCTGCAGCCATAGCGAAGATCAGGAAGGGTTGCATCAATTAGCGAAGCGCTTGCTTTGAGGACTCCCATGTCAAAGCCAGCATTATGAGCTATCAGGTCATCTCCTGAGATAAAGGCAACCATCTCACGCAGAGCTTCCTCCCAACTAGGAGCATCTGCGACATCAGCAGGTCGAATCCCATGAATCTTGATGTTGCCGGTAGCAAACCAGTCGTGGGGATAAGGAGGTTGGATCAGTGTTGAAAAGGTATCAACTACCTTCCCCTCAGCTACCTTCACCAAACCAACAGCACAGGGACTAGCCGAAGACCCATTAGCGGTCTCAAAGTCGATGGCGGTGAAGTTCAAAGGCATTGTTTAACCCTAGTGACCCGGACTGACCAAACAACCTGCCAGACAAATAGTGAAACATCTTGCGGTTTCCCTCCATTAGTATTTTCCCAAGGATCGCAGTTGAAGATTTAAGGGGAGAATTTTGAAGCTATTCAAGAAGTTCGGTAGGGCTATCAAAAACTTTATTTCGCCGCCAACCTGGCAATCTCTGACTGAAGAGCAAAGACAGCAACTTCTCTCGCTAAGTCCAACAAAGCGCAGACAACTGGCTAGAGCTATGGCCAATGACCAGGTCATTGATAGCAAATCAATTCGAGTAAATATGGGCGGGGGCGATGGATTGGATACCAGTGGGGCAGAGGGCGCGGATGCAGGCGCAGCCATGGGAAGCATCCTTGGAAACTGGAGAAGAGAACAGATAAAAGAAGCCATGCGTCAAGGGGAGCGCAACGATAGGTAAACTAGGGCAGTGGCCCTAACTATCGGTATCGTCGGACTTCCTAACGTCGGCAAATCAACTCTCTTCAATGCTCTAACCAAGAACAACGTCTTGGCGGCTAACTATCCGTTCGCAACCATCGAACCAAACATTGGTGTTGTAAACCTGCCTGATGAGAGACTCAACAAGCTAGCTGAGATCTTTGGCTCAGAACGACTACTACCAGCTCCTGTCTCCTTCGTAGACATCGCAGGTATCGTTCGTGGAGCATCTGTCGGTGAAGGTCTAGGTAACAAGTTCCTAGCTAACATCCGTGAAGCTGACGCTATTGCTCAGGTGGTTAGAGGGTTTGCTGATCCAGATGTTATTCACGTAGATGGCAAGGTTGATGCTGCTGGAGATATTGAAACCATCAACACCGAGTTGATCCTTGCTGACCTAGAGACTCTAGATAAAGCAAGAAACAGAATTGAAAAAGAAGTCAAGGGCAAGAAGCTAGAACCTTCAGTCCTAGCAACAGTTGACGAAGTATTGGCTTGGCTAAATGCCGGTAAGCCGCTATCTGTTTCATCTATTGACATCTCAGATATCAAAGAACTTGGTCTTCTAACTGCCAAGCCAATCCTTTACGTATTCAATGTTGATGAATCAGTTCTAGGCGATGCTGGTAAGCGTAAATTACTTGCAGACCTTGTTGCCCCTGCAGAAGCTGTGTTCCTTGATGCCAAGGTTGAGAGCGAACTCATTGATCTCTCTGTTGAAGAAGCTAATGAACTACTGGCATCACTTGGCCAGGACGAATCAGGCCTAGATCAGCTAGCACGCATTGGTTTCAAGACTCTAGGACTTCAGACCTATCTAACCGCTGGCCCTAAAGAAGCTAGAGCCTGGACTATCAAGCAGGGCTGGACTGCACCTCAGGCAGCTGGTGTTATTCACACTGATTTCCAAAGAGGTTTCATCAAAGCGGAAATCGTCTCCTTCGAGGACCTAATCGCAGCAGGTTCAATGAACGATGCCAAGGCTGCCGGTAAGGTCCGCATGGAAGGTAAAGATTACGTCATGCGTGATGGCGATGTGGTGGAGTTTAGGTTCAACGTCTAGCCTTGACTTAATACCCCCTAGGGGTATTATTGAGATATGCGTGAAGACATCAAAAAAAGAGCACTACACAGAGCCAAGATTCTGGGCGGCCAGCTACGCGGGCTCGAGAAAATGATCGAATCCGAAGACTATTGCATGGACATCATCACTCAGTCGCTAGCAATCCAAAAGTCATTAGGTTCACTCAATAAGTTGTTGGTGGAGAATCACCTGACCACCCATGTCTCTCACATGATGCATTCGAGCAGTAAAAAAGAAAACGAGCAAGCTGTTGAAGAGATGCTCAAAATTTTCGAAATAACTCAAAACCGACAAAGCAAGTAGGAGGTGTAAAGATGTCAGAAGACAAGACCTGTAACTGTGGCGAGAGCTGCAACTGTTCAGCAAAGACCGAGGGAACTAGCTGCAACTGCTAGTTCAAATTGAAATGGTGGGGTAGCAATACCCCACCACAAAGCTTTAGAAAGTAAACATGATAACAAGATTCCTGACCATTACTGCTCTGGTTGGAGCATCAACCATGGTCCTTACCGGTTGTATTACTGTGAACAACTCGGGTACGGAGCACGTTGGAATGATGCACGAATCTTCTGACTTCAACGGGTGTTGCCTGAGTGTCTAGAAGGTCTCACTTGAGAGAAGAGCCGTGCCACTCTCGATACCAGTGAGGATGACCTCAACAACGTGTTCTGGAGTCATTCCCTGAGGGAATGCAGGTGCTTGGCCAAATAGAGCGCGGGTTGCAAGACCAGTCTCAGTGTGACCAGGTCTTGCTTCAGTGATCTGAATCTTGTCTCTTCGCCACTCAAGGGCAATTGAAGATAGGAAAGCTGAGTGAGCAGTTTTGCTGGAGGTGTATGCGGACATACCTGGGAATACCTTCTCAGCAACAACACCGGTAACACTTGAAACAAAGCTTCCCTCAGCACGCTTCAGGGATTCGTAGAGACCTGAGATAACTGCAGCAGGACCTAGGTGGTTGATCTGCATCAATATGGCTGCATCGCTAGCGCTAGTCTCGTTTGCTCTGCCAAACCCAACAACGCCAGCAGCGTTGATGATTCCATCTAGGGTCTCAGTGCTTAGGTAACTTATTACGGCTTCGATGCTTGCTGGGTTCTCAAGATCAAGAAGCAATTTGGTGCTCACTTGAGCAGGAAGTTTCTCAGCTGTGCTGGCATCTTTAGCAGAGCCGTAAACGTGAGCTCCTCGAGCTACTAAAGTTTGAGCAAAAAGGGAACCAAAAACACCTGTTGCACCGATAACGAGAATCTTCTTACCATGAAAGTCCATATCTTTATTATGCCGTTATCTCAAAGCCCTAATTACTGGAGATTGCTCTCATAGTCTTATCCAGTGGAGTTGACTAGGCAGGCATTCGTTGCAGGAGCAACCTCTGCTCTTTTGATACCTCAGGTTGAGATTGCAGAAGCGAGGACCAAACCAATCTCGATGTTGCCAACTAGCTCAACTAGAAGATTTGCTTGGACAGTCGATGACGGGGTTAGCGGGTCTGCTCTCAAGGCTTATTTGGATATTGCCGAGCACAAGAATCAACACCTAACTCTGTTTGTCACAAGTAGTTACCCGTCATGGCGAAATAACTCAAAACAGATCTTGAGGCTTATCAAAGCCGGCAAAGTGCAACTGGGTAATCACACTGTTATGCATAAAGATCTAACCACAACAAGCTCAGCAGTAATTAGAAAAGAGCTTCAGGGTTGTCACAAGTTTCTGCTAGAAGAGTTTGACTACGATGCCAGACCATACTTCAGACCAACCTACGGCAGTTGGAATGCCAATCTTTTAAAGATCGCTGCCGAGCTTGGATATACCGCTCCAATTACTTGGTACGGAAGTCTTGGCGATACCGGGGCTCCAACTCAATCTCACATCGTTCAGCAGGCAAATAAGTGGATCGCCAACGGAAGAATTTTGCTATGCCACGCTAACCGCAACAAGGCACCCGAGACACTGAATAAAATTCTGAATATCATTCAAACCCGTAAACTTCACTCGGTTACTCTCAAAGAGGCTTTCGGAGCTAACTTCAAATAGAACTAGGAACCAAATGAAAACACATAGAGGAATTGTTTACTCACGTAACGGTGGAGCAGCGGCTAGTCAACCGCTTGCTGTCTCAGCAGCCTTAGAGATTCTTCGTGCGGGTGGATCTTTCATTGATGCCGGTATAGCCCTAAGTGCTGTTATCTCGGTTGTTGAGCCAGGTGCCTCACAGCTAGGAGGCGATGCCTTTCTAATTACTCACCACGCTAAGACCAAAGAGAACCTAGCCTTCAACGGTTCCGGTGAAGCAGGACACAGCGCTGTTGCCAGTGCTTTCAGTGGTTCTATCGATCACCACGGCCCAAGGTCGGCAACAGTGCCAGGAACAGTCTCAACTTGGTTTGCAGCCCACGAGCGCTACGGCAAGTTGCCGATGGATCAAATCCTTGCTCCAGCAATTAGATATGCAGAAGAGGGCTTTGCTGCAACTAGAGATTTTGTGATGAGAATCCAGTTCTTCCTAAAGCAATTCCCAGAAGCAACATTCTTTAGCGATATGGGAATCAATACATCGCTTGCCATTGGTGATCTAGTCATTCAAAAAGATTTAGCAAAGACACTTAGGTTGATTGCAACCGAGGGAAGGGATGCTTTCTATAAGGGAGCAATCGCAGACCTAATTGTTGAAGGTACTAGCGGTTGGTTCAACCACGAAGATTTAGCTAAGCACTTTACTCGTGTTGAGAAGCCGCTAACTGTTGACTACCGTGGCTACCAAGTTCATGGTCAACCACCTCCGACTCAGGGCATGATCCTGATGGAAGAGCTTCTCTTGGTTGAAGATAAAGACCTCAAGGCTCTGAGTGAGGTTGAGCGTGTGCACCTAATGGTTGAAGCAAAGAAGATTGGCTTCCTAGATAGGAATGAGATTCTGGCCGACCCTGAGTTCACACCAGTTGATGTTGATCGCATTCTCTCCGCTGAACATATTGCTGCACGTCGTAAGCAAATAGATATGGCTAAGGCTTGGAATGGGCCAGAAGGCAACGTCTCTGAAGGAAGTGACACTACATACTTCATCGTGGCCGATGCAGAAGGTAATGCTGTTTCTTGGATTCAGAGTGTCTTCCATGGTTTTGGTTCAGCTTTTGTTCCTAAGGGCACAGGCGTCCTCCTGAACAACAGAGCAACAGGTTTCAACCTTGATTCCAATCACCCGAACTACATTGAACCTGGTAAGCGACCAGCTCACACACTAAACGCTTGGACTGTAACTAACAACGACGGTTCATTGGCTTATGTTGGTGGAACACCAGGAGCTAACATTCAGGTGCAGTCAAACTTCCAACTAATCGTTCAGTTAGTTGATCTTGCATACACAGTTCAAGAAGCAGCTGAAGCACCTAGGTGGCAGCACCTAATCGGTGACTCATCTGATCTTGAAACCGGCGCAGGTAAGTTGCAGATTGAATCCAGATTTGGTGAAGAGGTAATTGAGCAGTTGAAGGCTTTAGGTCACGATGTTCTCGTCTTACCTGAATATGGTCATGGCTCAGCAGTTCAACTACTGCAAATACTTCCTAACGGCACTCAAGCCTGGGGAAGCGATGTCAGAGTTGATGGTCAAGCAGCAGGAATCTGATCTTCTCTACCGTAGCTCTTACCGTTCTTTAGAACGGCAGGACCAAGCGCTACCAAGATAAGTGCACCAATAACTGCAGCTCCAACGAAGGTGGCTCTAACCCCAAAGGTTTGAATAACAATTCCAGCCAGTGCAGTACTGGTAACAGTGCCAACGGTGATTACTGCACCAAAGGCAGCCATTACTCGGCCTCTAACCTCTTCTTTAGTTCGGTTCTGGATAATTCCAGTGCCATAGGCGTTCAACACTGCAACACAGATTCCACCTAGGTAACCAAAAGACATCACAATCCACCAGTTTTGAGCAGATGCGATAACTACTACAACTACCAAAACGGTAATCATGGCAGCGGTGATTATCTTTAGGTGAAAGCGCATAGGAACTTTGGTAACAGTGGTGAAGATGCCACCGGTAACAGCACCGAGCGCGAAAATTGCTCCAGCGATTCCATAGATAACCGGAGTTGCATTCAGTTCATCAACTAGTAAGAACACTTCACCAACTTGGATAACACCGAGCGAGACAATCAGCACTGCGATAAGAATCACGATTGAACGAATCAATTTGTCTTGGAAGACAAACTTCAGTCCTGCAAGTGCTTGTAGGCTTCCTTCCTCATGGGTGCTCACACCAGATCTGTTTACTCGAAGCAACAAGATTGCGATGGTGAGGATAATGAAGGAGACTCCGTCGATGATGAATGGCCAATGGAAACCTGTAGTTCCAACCAGTGTTCCACCGATTGCTGGAGCAAGCAGAGAACCAAGGGCAGTAGCAATTGAATTCAATCCACTTGCTCGAGGAACATCTTCTTTAGCAGCAAGGCTAGGAAGAAGTGCACTGAAAGCTGCGTTAACTCCAGTGTTAGCGCTAGCTGAGATAAGTAGTGCGATATATGACCACCAGGCTGGCCAACCCATTGCCAAGCTGAAAGAACAAAGGGACATCACAATCAGTAGCGGTGGCATCAGAGTTCTAGTGCTGTATTTATCTGCCAGCAAGCCGGCCCAAGGGGAGAGTAATACTGAAGGTAGGAGCATGCAGAGGAACAGCAGTGAAACACCAGACGCTCTAGCGACATCTTTATCTCTTAGGACAACAGCCCAGGTAGTCATCGCACTACCTAAGAAAGAAATACCAGATGCCACAGAGAGCAACTGGATCTTTAACCACTGGGTCTCTTTAGCCATAAGTTAAGCCTTAGTTCTTGACGTTCGGGTGATTAAGTAATTCTGAAACGCTACTGTGTAGAACTGAGTTGGTTGCTAAGACACTTGAAGAAGAGGTAGTTAGTTCACCGTGGAGATCGGTGATTCTTCCACCAGCTTGTTCGACGATAGGAACAAGGGCTGCAATGTCGTAGATAGCTAGATTGTGCTCAGAGGTTATCTCTAGTGTTCCTTCAGCTAGCAGCATGTATGCCCAGAAGTCTCCATACGCTCTGGTGCGCCAAACTTTTCTAGTGAGTTGCATCAAAGAATCAAGCATCCCGTTTTCATCCCAGAGCTTGAGGCTGTTATAGCTAAGTGATGCATGTCCAAGATCACTAATCTTTGAAACCTGTAGTTCGGCAGTTCTACCATCAATGTGTTTGGTGTGAGCACCAACACCAGGAGCTGCCCACCATCTTCTACCCATCGCAGGAGCGCTAACTACTCCGACTACTGGCTTGCCATCAACTGCAAGAGCAATCAGAGTTGCCCAAACAGGAACCCCACGCATGAAGTTCGCAGTTCCATCAATTGGGTCAATAATCCAGGTTCTTGAACCTTTGCCGTGCAGGTTCTCTCCGGTTGAACCATACTCTTCACCGATTAGAGAATCTTCTGGACGTTGCGCTTTTAGGACTTCTTTCAGAGCAGCTTCAACAGAACGGTCTGCATCGGTAACCGGTGTTGCATCTGGTTTAGTCTCAACAACTAGATCTTGAGAGTAGAAGCGCTCGAGGGAAATGCCATCAGCAATGTCAGCAAGTTGCAGAGCGAGTTCTAAATCGGCTTTGTAATCCATAAACTTAGGTTAGTCGTTACTGGAATTAGCGATTGAGACCATAAGCCTTCTAAGCGAATCAAGCCTTGCTGCTGAGATAGTTCCAGCAGTAACGGCTTCATCTAGGCCACAGTCAGGGGAGTCCACTAGGTGGGAACAGTCTCTTGGACACTGAGCTGCTACCTGCCAAAGATCTTCAAAGCTTCTCAACAGGTTTTCTAGTTTGATATGCCCTAGACCAAAGGATCTAACTCCTGGGGTATCAATAATCCAAGAGGAGGTATCTAGCTTGATTGCTCTAACCGAGCTACTTGTGTGTCTACCCCTACCGGTCACCGCATTGACACCACCGGTTTCACGAGCAGCATCAGGAGCTAAAGAATTCACCAGAGTAGACTTACCGACACCACTGTGACCAACAACAACTGTCACCTGGTTAGCCAAGAACCTATTGAGTTCCTCAAGGCTTGGTGCATCACTCCTATTCAGAATTACAGGAATAGAGAGATCTGCGAAGTTCTTCACGAACTCGGCAGGGTCTTCGAGGTCCACCTTGGTAATACAGAGCGCAGGTTTCAGGCCAGCATCAAAAGCTGCTGCTAGGTATCTATCGATTAGTCTGGTTCTAGGTTCAGGATTGGTAATCGCAACAACAATCAACATCTGATTAGCATTTGCAACAATTACTCGTTCAACCTGATCAGTGTCATCAGCACTTCTTCTAAGCAGAGTTGTTCTTGGTTCAATACGAACTATTCGAGCAAGTGCTCCAACGGTTTCAGAAGTGTCACCGGCAAGTGCTACTCGATCACCAACTGCAACACCTTCTTTACGAAGTTCTTTGGCAAGAGTGGCAAATACCTCACGTTCATCGTTTAGAAGAACGGTGTATCGACCTAGGTCAACCTGCACGACCATACCAATCGGAGCATCTGCATATGATGGACGGTTCTTAGTTCTAGGTTTATTACCTTTAGGGTTTGGTCTTACCCGAACATCTGACTCATCAAGATCGTGGTCTTGAGGTCCAGGTTCATACAACCAACTCAAGCGCTTTGCTCCAACATGTTGGTCCAGAGACTTACAAACTCTGGCATCGTCTTACTCACTACCGAAATATCTTCAATCACAATACCTGGAACTCTAAGACCAATGATTGCTCCAGCAGTTGCCATTCGGTGATCTTCGTAGGTGTGCCAGGTTGATCCATGTAGTGAATCAACCGGATTGATCTGCATACCATCGGGTAACTCAGTTGCATCTCCACCAATTGCATTTATCTCTGCGGTCAAAGCAGCGAGGCGGTCTGTCTCATGTCCTCTTAGGTGTGCAATACCAGTGATGGTGCTAGGGCCATCAGCTAATACAGCTAGAGCAATAATCACTGGTGCTAGCTCTCCACCAATACCAAGGTCAACTTCAATGCCTTTGATGGAACCTGTTCCTGAGAAGGATAGGTCCTGGTTATTTCTTGAGACAGTTGCACCCATTTGAGTAAGGAGGTCGACGAAGTGTTTTCCAACCTGAGTGGTTTGTTCTGGCCAGTCTTTGATGGTGACAGTTCCACCTAGTACTAGAGCAGCTGCAATAAAAGGACCGGCATTAGAAAGATCAGGCTCAATCGAAACTTCTCCACCTGAAATAACTCCTGGTTCAACAACCCAGGTGAGTTCATCCGGCTGGGTAACCTTGACGCCTCTTGCTCTTAGACAATCAATCGTCATCTCGATATGTGGGAGAGATGGAAGGTGCTCACCTGCATGGTGCAGGGTCAGTCCGTTGGTGTATCGGGGAGCAGCTAGAAGTAGCCCTGAAACAAACTGGCTAGACGAGCTTGCATCAATGGTGATCTCGCCCCCTTCAATAGCTCCAGTCCCAACCAAGGTGAAGGGAAGTGAGCCTGAGCCACCATCTTCGACTTCAACTCCTAGACCTCTGAGGGAGTCAATGGTGGTCTTCATAGGGCGTCTTCTGGCTGCCTCATCCCCGTCAAATCTGACCTTTGTAGTGGAGAGAGCAGCCATAGGAGGCACAAAACGCATGACTGTTCCCGCTAAACCACAGTCAATACTGAGCGAAGAAAGTGAAATGTCAGTGGTTGGTGGGATTATTACGAGGTCGCCATATTCATCGCGGTTGATAGTGGTTCCAAGCTTCTTTAGAGCCTCGATCATCAGCTGAGAATCCCTAGATTCCAAGGGTTTCTTGAGGTGGGTGGGCGATAAAGCGAGAGCGGACAGAACCAATTCTCGGTTAGTTAGAGATTTTGAGCCCGGCAAGGTGACCTGTGCAGAGATGGCATGGTGAACCGAAGGCGCGGGCCAAGATTCTTTGGCTTTCGGGGAATAATTTTGTTCACTCATCGGTTTTATAAGTATATGGCATGGGTTTTTGATGCCTCCCCCCGTAAACCCGCTCAATGGAGAGCAACCTAACAGAAAGCAGACACTATAGACACTTTAGTTATGAACTACAGCACCAGACCCCGCCGTCACAACTACGGCTCTAAATCCTGCAAGCAGCAGAAG
>Ga0209400_1003666_pt1 | contig 11138 bp, 2 predicted proteins | sample M_130807_EF_Meta_FD_187313 | JGI IMG/M metagenome (GOLD analysis project Ga0209400, IMG submission 187313) | Freshwater microbial communities from Lake Montjoie, Canada to study carbon cycling - M_130807_EF_MetaG (SPAdes) (version 2) | ecosystem: Environmental > Aquatic > Freshwater > Lake... | reverse complement strand
CCATATGCCCACGGATAAAGTAGTCCACCTTGATGGGCGACACACCCGCCACACTGCCCAAGAATTTAGCGAACTCCGTAGTGCTTTCACGGTACTGCTCAACCGGTAAGAATTGCTGCTCTCTGCGGGACACGATAGGCTGGTCGTTGTAGAAAGAGTAGTTGGTCATGACTTCAATACCGGGCTTCATGAACGTCGGGATGTCGCCCGGCACCGACTGCATCAACAACCGCTGCATACCCTTAACTGCTTTCTTCGCATCCTCGCCACCCTTAATCATGTCTATTGTGGCTTCGGGTATAGCCTTGAAGATGGTGCCGACTTCAAACGGAATCGGGATACGCAGGGGTTCATTCATTCCGGGGATATACACAAACCAGTTAGAGTACTTCTCCGGTCCTGCATTCTCGTACGCTTCATCGTCATCCATCATGGCGGCGTATGCCAAAGTGCAGGCGGTCATCATCATACCGCGAGTCCAGAACTTGCTCTTCTGGTTCAGCTTTTGAGCAAACGGCATCTTGCCGAACATGGCTTTGTACGTTACGTTAAGACCTTGAATCTGCGAGTACAAGAACGGAATCATCATGTTCGCCATATACAGGCTAGGCGACAGACCCCGCTTGTTGTAGTTCATCGACTCCATCGTAGCGAACTGCGCTTCCATATCGGACAAGCCCTGCTTGCGGAAAGAGTTGTAGATACGCACACGCGATGCAGCGTCAGATGCGGCGGCATATCGGTCAGCCATAGCAGCCAACTTGGAAATCCGCCCACCTTCCCCGTTAGTAATCTGTAGAAGAATCTTCTGCATGTCTTCAGGCATACCGGTCAGGGTCTGACCGCCGAGGATAGCGCCTTTCTGTAACGCCTTGTACCCCTCGCTCTTGCCACGCAAGATGCTAATGTATTCTTTGGTTGCCCCCAATACAGGCACATCGTCCGCGCCAGTAGTAAGCCAGTTGTTGGTGGAGTCACGGGTAATTTGACGCGCCACGTACACAGGGTTTCTGGTAATAGCCAAACGCAACCAGCGGGTCGGCACCGACATCGCTCTAAAGAACGCCGGGATGGTGGCCCGAATACCTTCCATACCCTTGACCAGAAGGTCGGCGGGGATGCCGATAGCATCCAGTTGCTTTTGGTTCATCATGGCATAGTAGTTATCGCCATTGTGCTTGAACCTAATTACGTTGGGAGAGGTAGGCCCGTCGCCTTTGAAGATACCGTTGAAAGGCTTGCCATCTTTACGCAACTTGGGGTTGCCCTTGTCATCCAGAGGAACATCCAGTAACCCAGAGTTAGCAAAGGCAAAGGCGGTTTCCTTAGTGGCCTGATTACGCATAGCCATTTCAGTAAGCAGCCGGGTGTTTTGCAGCGCACCAGTGTAGAAGTCAAGGATGGGGTCGGTGCCGCCAATAAGTTGTTGCAGGTGCGGTTGGTTCTTAAGGTTGCCTACAGTAAGCGGCGCGAGTTCTTCGCCAATAACAAGTTCAGCGTTGCCATTGCGCATGCGGTAGAACGGGAAGTACTCCTTGTCCTTGATGAGGCGGTCTCTTTCTTTCTCACTCATAGCGCCTGTTTCTACAAGGAAATTAAGCAACCCCTCGTTATATTGTTTGTACATCTTCCGTGCTTCACGGAACGCAGGCTCGCTATCCCCCGCTGCAAACGCAGCGTCAAGTTCTTCCTTGGTGATGTGGCGCTCTTCGTAGTCGAGGGTGTTCTTCTTTTCTTGCCTAGCACGAACCGCCGCCATGTACAGAGAGAAGGCTTCGTTGACTGCGTTAGCATTACCAAAAGTTGCTTTGGCCCCGTTCAACACCTCTGCAATCTTTGCAAGGCTCGGGCCTTCTTTGGTAGTCAGTTTGTAGTAACCCTTCTCATCCTTCTCGTAGGTAAGCGGACCATTAGTGGCGACTTCAGACGTAGCGTTGTTGGCGTAGTCGCTCATGCGCAGGTGGTACATCATCTGCATCGCCTGTGCTTCGTCCTTCATATAAGCGGCAGCGCGTTCAACCGGAGCAAGGCGGTCAATCCACTGAGTAACACCAGCCAGACCAAGAAGGTTAGCTTTGATGTTAGCAACCAACCCCTTCTCTTTGCCGATGATGCCGCCCTTAGCGATGCCTTTCATGGTCTGGGCTTGCGGGGTGTTAGCCCATTGCTCACCACCAAGACGGAACGCTGCCTGCCCTGTCGGAGATACGTACACACCCGGACGGTTTTTACCCAGCGTTTGTTCTGCGTCTCGGATAATCTTGTAGATGTCGCTAGTAGATACCCGGTCAAGGCCGAACGAAGTGAAGCCCATCTTCTTGAGGGAGGCGCGGAGCGTACCGACAAGCTCTTTGATAAAGCGGTTAGCCTTCTTCAGGAACCCTTCGGTGGCACGTTGCTGCGCCGTGTAGGCAATCAGTTCGCGGACTTGTTCAACTGCATCACCGCCCCCCGCCTTAGTTAAGGCCACACCTTGTGCAACTTCAGGCCCAAGTTCTTCAGCAAGCTTAGCGATACCGCCCGACTGCGCTTCAATGTTCTTAGTCAGCGCCTTCATTCCGCTTTCGCCAAGGAGCATATCTACCCCATAGTGGCCGACAAGTTCATGGACTGCGGTGGTTTCGAGGTCGGCTACTGATGCGTGTCTATCCCCAATAACAACCACGGTACCATCAGGAAGAATGGCGCCTCGTGCTCCAGCCTTATTGGGCAGAACATCTTTTACGCTTTGCGGTAAGCCATCGTATGTGTAGGAGTACACAAACTTAACACCCTTCGGAAGTTTTAACCCATCGGCTGCACTCTTAGCGGCGGCTTCACTAACAGGGGTTTCAGCGACTGGCCCCATCCGCCAACTAATACCGCTGCGGATGTCGATGACGGAGTCGGTGTCTTCAAAACTTTGTGCTGTTTGTTTTGCGCGTTCCTTAACTTCAGCGGCAACCGCTGTGTTCATAGCTTTTTTGTACTGCGCACTATTTGCACCATATTTACGCAGGGCAGACTGAACACCGGTACGGCTTTGCGCAGTAAGAACAACTTCAGTAGCTTCGGAAGTAGATAACGAATGTTCCCGTGCAGCTTTAGCAACGAAGTTAACTTGTGGAGTGGGAGCGCGGGGGTTGACAGCAGTGACACGCTCTTGTCTGCGCAGGGTAGCAGCAGCGCCTACGGCTTCTTCAAGAAGCGGGTTCAGTTCCGCACGCAGTGCTTCAATTTCTTTTAGTCGTGCTGCTTCTTTAGCGGTGAACCGTGAGGCAGGTTTGGTTTCTTTACGCTGCTTCAACGCATTCTTAATTCTATTTTCTTCAGTAGTGAGGGCGCGTTGAATTGCCGTTGCTTTATCTACTGAAATACCTTTTGTTTCAATTAGCTTTTCAACATCTTGAACAACCGCAGGACCAAAGATACTTTCAAGTTTTAAGTTTCTAAGTTCTTTTTCAAGGCGAGCGCGGCGTTGCTTAAGCTCAGGCGTACGAGCGTTCTTTAGAGATGCAATTTCTGCTTCTTTATCTTCAATCAAAACATTGCGTTCAGCAGCAAGAATGTCTGCAGGAACTTTACCTGCTTCTTTTTTGGGCGCTACCGGAGTGACAACTCGACGTTGAAGGGGGGTTTCCTTAGTGGCAATTTGAATACTAAGGTCTGCTATTTCAGAATCAAGTTTGTTGTATTCCTTGGAATTTTTCTTGCCTGCATCTTTAAGTGCTTTACGTTCCCGGCTAAGTTCATCACGCTTCTGACGTAACAGCTTTGTCTCTTCAGTAGAAACGGTATACATCTGTCCGGTCTTGCCATACACCACTTCAGAAGTAACACGAACACCCTGACGCCCAACCGATTCAAGGCGGGCTTGCTCTGCGAGTCGGTCTGCTTTAGTTTGGGTTTCAGCTAAGAGGCGTCGAGCACCTGCAAGGGCGGCATCAGCAGCGCGTTTGTTGGCGAGTTCTGTTCTTTCGGCGGCTATCTGTTGGCTAGTATTAACAGATTTTTTCTTTCTAATCTTTAAAACTAACGCACGAATAGCGCCTTTGATTTCAGTTTTCTTAGCAAGCAACTCGCGGGATTGTTCTGCTGCCGCAGCTTTAGCTTCTGGAGACTTACCCGTACCACCTACTTCACGCTGTGCTGCCGCACGGTACATGCTAGCCAGCTCTCTAGCTTGTTGAATAATGCTTTCATATGTGTCAACTGCTTCGCTGTAGATTTGTTCAAGCTGCGACTCAAATTCAAGAGGCCAATGTTGCGGAATAATTTCTTTACCGCGAGGCGCTGCCTTGCCCCCGGCGGGGCGTTGCTCTTGACCTTTGCGTTCTTCTGCGTTAGCGATTGCCCTGTCGATAGACAGAACTTGTGCGGACCCTTCCTTAGCACCGCTAGCTAGCAGGGCTTCACGTTCTTTCTTAAGGTCCAGAATGTTCTGGTCACTTTGTTCTGCGCCGGGCTTTACGTTAGTTTTAGTTGGTTCAACGTACCTATCAACCTTAGCTTTTGTGGCGGCTAAAGCGGTTTTAACACCTTCAATGGTTTTTGTAAGTTCTAGTACCGGCTTGGAACGCGGGTTGGCTCCACTACGAATAAGGTCTTCACGTTGTTCTTTTAACTTATCAAGTTCTTTATCAAGCTTCTTAACTTCTTCTTTAGCTTTTTCCCTGTCTGCGCGTACTTTTTCAAGGCTAACTTTAAGGGCAGCTACTTTCTTTTCAAACCCATCTTTGTTGTTAGTTATTTCCCTTTCAGCCGCCTTAGCTTGCGCAAGCAATTCAACTACTGCCTGCTTTTCCTTGGGTGCAAGCCCTTCAAGTTCTTTCTCAATGTCGGCAACTTCTTGCTGAAGCGCTTTGAGTTTGGCTTCCGGGGTCTTAGCTTCTTTCTCTGCTGCCTTGCGTTGTTCAGACTCAGACAGTGCGCGAAGCCTTGCGGGGGTAGTACGTTCAGTTGCAGTCGCCCCAAACAAATCAGCTTGCTTACCTTCTTGGGTAACTTGTTGGATGTTTTTAAGTTCGTCTTCAATCTGTGCAGCAACCGTAGCGCCGCCCTTACGAGCAATAGCCTCGTCAGCTAAATCAAGCAACTCGTTGGTAGCAGTGCCATTCTCGGCAGCAATCTGAACTTTATCAAGAGCATTGAGGGTGGCGGTATCAAACTCCCCGCCACGAAGTTTCAGCAGGTCGTTAATCTTGTTGGCAGTGAACTCACGCCGACGAAGCAGTTGCCCAGCAAGCGAAGGTTTAGTGCCGGGAACAGTCTCAGACTTTTTCTTTTGAAGTTCTTCAATCTCACGTTCAAGCCGTGCAATCTCAGTCGGCTTGTTGAATACCGTGGTAGGTGCGCCATACAGTCCCAAGCCGGGACCTGCGGTTGTTTGCGATTTAACGAACTCAAGTTCTCGACGCTTAGCGTCAATCTCCATATCAATGTCACCGGCTTCTCGTACAGGACGAGTGCGGTCTGGAGTGGCTTCGCCTTTGAGTCGTGCTTCTTTTGCAGCCAGTCCTTCTTCTGATGGTGCAGTAAGTTTGGGCGGGCCTTCAACTGCGGTTAGCTGCCCACGATTAGTCACTACACCACGGATATTTTTTTCAACAGACCGCATCAACCCTTCATTGAGAGTCTCAGCCCGTTGCTGGAATGTGCGGTTGAACTCAGCTACTACCTTACGGCGTACTTCAGGAGAAAGCTTTTGGTCACGCTGCGCATCAAGTTCTCCAAGCCGCTTATTAAACTGGCGGATGTACTGCATGACGGTGTCATCTAAACCGTAGAGCTTTTGCAGTCTATCTAGTGCGGCATCATCGTACGTAAAGCGGCGTTCTTCAGCGGTGCGAGTATCCTCGCCCATCTCTTCTTCGCCACGCTTGAACGCTTCTTTCTGGTAGACCCGAGTAGTGGGCGCAGAGGTGCGCGTTACCAGTTCATCAAGCAGTGCTTTGGTTTGGGTTGCCAGCTTAAGCGCCGTATCTTCATCAAGACCAGACCGCCCAAGGGCGGCACGTTCAGCGGCAGCACGGTACAGAACAGCGTTAATGTATCGCTTCTTTGTTTCTTCAATGTCAGCTTCAAGGTTCTTGCGAACATCCTGCATGCTGATTAGTTCGCGGCCACGGATACCACCTTCACCACCGATAAAGTCACGATTGCGCAACTGTTGCGCAAGGTTCATTAGGTCAAAGTAGCTAGTGTTTTGTTCGTCTTGAAATTCATTAATGACGTGGCCTATGGGTCTGCCACGTTGGATGTCATCAGAGATTTTAATTGTGCTTACCGGACCCGTAGGCTGGATGGCGTTACCAATCTCATCAAAGATGTCATCAACAAAACTATTCTTACGGGCAGTTTCAGTTGCGTCTTCGTAGTCTTCTTGTGAACGAGCCAGCCGTTCTTCAGGGGTAAGCGCTGCTTCTTTAAGGGCTTCAACCTTGGCGTTGTACCTGTCAAGCTGGGCCTGATATTTCTTAACGGCGTTAGCGCGTACGGTTTCCGAACGCTTCGTGGCTTCTGCAATAGCCTTATCACGCGGCATGCCCTTAGCCAGATACTCCTTGAACTTCTGTTCAAAGACAGCTTCAACTTCAGACACATCAAGGTTAGGACGTTCAGGAAGTTCAAGCGGCGGACGCTGTTCCGTAGCGGCGGCTTGTTGTGCAAGTAGTTCTTCCCGGTCTTTGAGTTCTTGTTCAGATGCAAGCTTAGCGTCAATCTCAGCGCGTTCTTTCTCAGCCGCTTGCTTCTCCATGCCCATCTCAAACGAGAAGGCTTTCAATCTTTCTTGGGCTTCAGCAAGTTGAGGCGCAAGCTTACGAATCTTTTCTACGTCACCAGACTCACCAGCCTTTTGAAGTTGCGCTTGCAACTTCTTGATTTGGTTTTCAACATCAGCCCTGTCGAACTTAGTCTTAAACTCTACCCCCGACTTCTTAGCCTGCGCTTGCAGCGCGGCCAGTGCTTCTTCTTGCTGCTTCAGGGAGGCGTCGAGTTCAGATACCTTAGCCAAGTCACCCGTAGCTGCGGCTTCAGCAATCTGTTCGTGTAGTTCTTGTACCTTCTGGCGGGCGCTTTCATAGTCGCGCTGTAACTTAACCGGGCCTTCGGCCTGACCTGCACCTGCGCCGTAGCCTGCACCCAAAGCTTCAAGTTGTTTACGCTGCGCAAGCAACGCGTCCTGTTCTGCCTTTTGCTTGGCGGCTTCTTCTTGTTGCTTAGCTGCAATGCCTTCTTGAGCCGCAGCTTTCTCACTGAATCTACCAGCAGCACCCAGCGGGGCAAGCAAGCCTACGGAGTAGGCGGTATCGACGTATTCTTTCTGAGCATCCTCATCAAACAGGTCTTTGCCAGCCTGCCAACGCTCAAGCATTTGCTGCGAGATTTCACCGGGGATTTCAGCCAGTGCGCCATGCAGGGTACCGGTGGCTAGGGTGCGTTTGATGCTTTCGCCAGCCAGTTTATTGGCTTTCTTAGCTTCAGAGGCTAGGGCTTTTTCTGAGGCGTTGGTAAGGTCTCGGCCAAGTACTTTACCAATCAGTTCCTTACCAAACACAAGGCGTTGGGTACCAACATCAATAAGGGCTTGAGGCACGGCGGCAAGAGCAGCCTTACCTGTTTCAATACCTTGGATGGGTTGTCCTGCTTGCTGCTTCTCAGCAGCTTGGCGTTCAATGTTAGAACCAAAGGCAGACAGAGCAGCGGGGGCAAACGCACCTAACGTACCACCGACAAGCGTACCAATACCGGGAGCAACAACAGAACCCGCCATAGCACCAAGACGGGCGCCCGCAGCCATCTCACCGATGTACGGTACTTGTTCTGCAAATGCTCCGGGAATTTGCTTGATGGCTTCAAAGCCAGCGCCGAGGATTCCGTTTTGTTCGTACTGGCGCTTTAGGTCTTCAAGGCTAGCGCCGGGGCGCTCAGTGATTGCTTGGCTTCTAGCCAGTCCACGACGGGCTGCTTCGTCTGCACCGAACGGTGCTTCTAATGCGGTTTGCCCTGTGGCAAGAGTACGTTTAATTCCGCCAAGACCAGCTTCTAAAAAACTACCGGACTTGGGCTTGGCTTCTTCTGCTAGGTGGGCTTTTAAAGTAGAAATGAGAGCGTCATCTGACGCACCTTCCGGGCCTTCTATTTGATAGATTTTTCCGCCCGGACCTTGTACTTTGTAAATAGGCATAACCCACCTTTATTAACTTAGCGGATTACGTTGAACCCTGTATCTTGAACGCCCCCGCCACTAGGCGCTCCAAGGATTTGTTTTATTCTAGCATCATCTAAGCCCGCCGCCCGCAATGCAATTTGCTGTTGGTTTCTAAACTCATTAGATGCTGCAACGGGGTCGGATGCCAATTTCAAATTCTTTTCGGCTAGGTTTTTAAAAGCTTTACTGGCGGTATCAAGAGCGTCATTAATAGCCCTTGCTTCTTTAGACCCATACGCAAGTTCATACACGTTCTGCTTGACCCGTGCTTCAAGGTTAGCAATTTCACGGTTGGTCTTGTCTTGCATGGCCGCAACTTGTGCGCGGCTTCCGACTTCATAAACAGTTCGGTCAGTGGCTGCGGCTTCGCTGTACCCCTTTGTGAGGGTGTTCAGTTGAGTTTCAATAGCCTTGATGTTCTTATTCGCTTCGGTACCGGCGTAGTTAAGGACGTTAGAACTTCTTGCAACTTGCGAAGCAATAGCACCTTGATTGACGGTGTTATTGAAATCAAACAGGCGGCGCTGACCTTCTTTGTAGTTAGCCTCCGCTTTTTCAAACTGCCCAACCTTACGCAACTCACGGCTTTCTTCGATAAGGTCAAGAGCTTTGTCTCGTTCGCCAGCAGCCTTAGACAAATCTTTGCGGACACTTCCAAGCATGCTAGTGAAGTTGGTAATACCGGCAGAGAATCGCGGGTCATTACGGGGGGTAGAAACCAGAGTACCAGCAAGCGCCATCAGCGCCTCACCTTTACCAATGCCGGATTCTTTTTCTGCCCTGGCATACGCTTCACCTGCGCGTTGTTCGCGCTTAGTTGAAAGGGCTTCCAGCCCTGCTTCGCGTTCTTGAATCTTTTTCCGTTCAGCAGCTTCGCTTTCAGGGATTTGCTTTAAGAGGGCTTCTTTTGAGTCTTTAAACAAATCTTTGTATTGGTCGGCGGTGTATCCAAAAAGCTTTGATAGTTCGGGGTCTTTCTCCGCTTGCGTTGCAATTTCTCCAATGTTGACATCTTTAATATCTTTACCCGCTTTAGTGGCAAGAGTTTGAAATTTGTTAAATAGGGCGGAGCTATTTAATGGGCTAGGACCGCCAGCAGGCACGCCAGAATCAACAACAAGAAGAGGAAGTCCTGCATCGGGTTTGGTAGCAGAGGGTCCGCCGGGTGTACCAGCAGCGCCGGGAGTGGTGGTTGTAGCGGGGGCAGCATCAAATTGTGGTTCTCCTGAAAGAACAGCTTTTCTATCTACCGCATACCTATCGTACCGACCTTTTGCTTCGCCATATTGTTTTTCTAGACTAGCAATTTTAGCATCTAGTTCATTAATCCTTTGTTGTTTAGGATTAGTAAAACCCCCAAAAATACCGGTACCAATACCCGGCGTGGCTCCCGCCGTTGAGTAAGGTTGATTTTCAAGCTGCAACCGTTGCTGTCTAAGTGCGGAAATTTGCGCGGTTAAATTTTCAAGCGAACCATTAACCAAACTGCCAGCCGTGCCATCAAAGTGTGGCACTTCACCGCCTTCATCAAAGGCAACAATCCCACCAGCGGCCATAACTTTGGGGGGCATCAAATTACCAGCATCAAGACTTCCAAGACCCGTATCCGTGGGTGCAGGTTGTGCTGCCGCAACTACTTGGTCTTTAACTGTGGGGGGCTTGGGTTGCTGTCCTGCTTGCTGTGCACGCGCTGCTTTTTCTGCGGGGCCTTTAACATTCAAAGCAAGGACGGCAGTGAATGAATCAACCCCGTGTCGGGCGGGGCCGCCGTTAGCAATAGCCGTAAGTTCCGGTACAGACAAAGAAAGCGCGGCAGCAAGACGAGACCCTTGGAGTGTGTCTTCAGCAATACCAGTAGTGTTGTACTCAAAACTCATATGATTCCCTTAGCTCAAAGCTTTATACGCACCTAGTGCACCAAGTCCGTACCCAAAAAGCTGCTGCCCTAAACCCGGAGCCGGAGTTTTTGTAGTTTGCACGGTCCCATACAGCGGCGCGTTACCCCGAACAAGGTCAGAATAGAACGCAAGTTGTTGCTTGCCGTAGTCCCGCTGGTTGATAAAGTCTTGGTACTGTTGGTCTCTAATACTTTGATTTTGGGCTTGGATTTGTTTAGCCGCGGTGCTTTGTGCATTGAGGCGATTGAGGTTAGCTTCTTGCGACTGCCCAGCCAATTGCCCCAGACCCAACGCCGACTGCAGTGACGTACCAAGACCCGACGTGCCAACTTGAGCACCCAAACCCGCAGCCTGTGCAGCGGCTGCACGGTCACGTTCATATTGTTGTTGGGCGTTCAAGAACCCAGCTTCACTACCCTTAGCTTGGATGTCCGACAGTTGGGTACCAAGGTTCCGTTGCAGTTCAGCCTGCATAAGTGCGTTGCGCGCACCGCCGTAAGTACCCCGACCGACAGACGCCAAATTAGCATCCCTAGCAGCTTGAGCACCAGACCGTTGTGCTTCGCGCAGTGCAATATTGGTTACATTTTGTTGGTACGGGTCAGCATAATACGCAGCGTCACGGGAGCTAAATGTTCCGGGGTTATATCCGAGAGCGCGGTTTAGTCCTGTTTGTGCAGTACCATAACCAAGTGCGCCCGTACCCTGAGCGCCAGCCATAGCTGTATTAAATTGTCCCGGTTGCTGCAAGCCAAATACTTGTTGCTGAACGCCTTTTTGTTCAGGCGTAAACTCAGCGATGCGTTGTCCTTGATACGGCACATACGGGGTTTCCCGCTGGGTACGGCCTAGGTCAATACTCTCGCGGATATAGGGTACAAGTTCTGGTGGAATAGACTGCTGCTGTACCGTAGTAGACGGAGGAGGGCTTCCGCCGCCACCTTGCGGTTTAATTCGCTTATCGCCAATATGCTTAAACGCCTCTAGCGGGAGGTCTGGAATTTCTGCGAGTAGTGCGCGGCTCATAAATCTTTCTCCACAATGACGTA
>Ga0209400_1003665_pt1 | contig 11140 bp, 12 predicted proteins | sample M_130807_EF_Meta_FD_187313 | JGI IMG/M metagenome (GOLD analysis project Ga0209400, IMG submission 187313) | Freshwater microbial communities from Lake Montjoie, Canada to study carbon cycling - M_130807_EF_MetaG (SPAdes) (version 2) | ecosystem: Environmental > Aquatic > Freshwater > Lake... | reverse complement strand
TGGTACAGTTATGGATCTACAAAACCCTGCAAATATGCCGGAACCAAATTTTATTAAATCTATTAATGAACCTTGGATTAACGCAACAATAATTCTTCCAGAAGAATACTTGGGTTCAATTATGAAATTATGTGAGGAAAAAAGAGGAAAACAAAAAAGCTTAAGTTATTCAGGAAATCGCGCAGTTCTATCTTATGAATTACCATTAAATGAAGTTGTTTTTGATTTTTATGACAAGATAAAATCTATTTCTAGTGGTTATGCAAGTTTTGACTATGAGTTGAGTGACTATAGAGAAGGTGATTTAATTAAATTATCCATACTAGTAAATGAAGAGATGGTTGATGCATTGTCTATGATTATCCATAAAGATTTTGCTGTAAGGCAAGGAAGATTAATGTGCGAGAGATTAAAAGACTTAATACCAAGACACCAATTTCAAATACCAATACAGGCTGCTATTGGCGGAAAAGTTATAGCAAGAGAAACAATATCTGGTTATAGAAAAGATGTTATCAGTAGAATTCATGGTGGAGGAGCGAGAGATAGAAAGAAAAAACTTTTGGAAAAGCAAAAAAAAGGAAAAGCAAGAATGAGACAATTCGGAAGCGTTGATATTCCACAGGAAGCTTTTATAGAAGTATTAAAAATAAATAAAAATGAGTAAAATTTTAAAAAAATTTTGTGGAATATTTGGATATAAATTATTGCCAAAATATTATGTTAAAAATAAAGACTATTTGTCAAATTTATCATGTTTAAATCTAAAAAAAATTATATTAAATCTTGTTGAAAAAAAAATTATTAATTCTTTAATTCAAATTGGTGCAAATGATGGCGTCACTCACGATCACTTGCATGATGTAATAAAAAAATTTAGATTACAAAGCTTATTATTAGAACCTATAAAAGAACCCTTCTTAAATTTAACTAATAATTATTCAAACTTTGAAAACGTAAGACTTGAAAATTCTGCCTTAAGTATAAATAATGAGATTTTATTTTTATACAGAGTAAATTCAGAGTATTTTTATAAATACGGAACGCTTCCTACTGGCATAACTTCTTTTTATAAGCAGCATTTAATAAAACACGGAATAAAAGAAAAGCATATTATTCAAGAAAAAGTGAATCAGATTTCTTTTGATGAGCTTTTAAAGAAGCATAATATAAATAGCTTTGATCTATTGGCTATAGATACCGAAGGATATGATTGCAATATTGTTAATGATTTTTTTTTAAAAATAAAAAATATTAGACCTATTATAGTTTTTGAATGGTCTCATATAAAGCAAAATGAACTTCAGGAAACATTAAATAAAATGATCAAAAATAATTATTCTTTTTTTCCAACGGGAGATGACATTTTTTGTTTTCCCATAGAAAAAGACATTTTGCTTAAATTAAATTAATGAAACTCATAAAAATAAATGGAGAGATGGCCGAGTGGTTGAAGGCGCCCGCTTGGAAAGCGTGTATACTTTTAAAGGTATCAAGGGTTCGAATCCCTTTCTCTCCGCCAATATATGAATAGATGCTTAAATTAGGAAGAAAAATAAAAAAAATAAAATGTGAAATTTTAAATTATTTAAAAAATAGTTTTATTCATATTTATCTGTTTTGTATTCTTCTTGCGGGGATTTATAAATTTATTTCGATAAAATTTAGAAAAAAAACAAATCATAAATATAGCAATAATCTTGATGAAATTAATAATCATGAATATAGAAAATATTCACAAAATAATGAAGATGGAATTATTGACCATGTATTTTCAAAGATAAAACTAAATAAAATCAATTTTATCGAAATTGGATTTGATTATTATGAAAATAATTCATTAAATGTATTTAGAAAAAGTAATAGAATATTATTAATTGAAGCAAGTAAAGATAAGTGTTTTGTATTGAAAAATATTTTGAGTATTTTTTTTCCTTTTAAAAAAAAAAAAATATTAAATACTTTCGTCACTAAAAATAATATTAATGAATTAGTAAATAATTTTTATTCCAAAAATGAAGAAATTGATTGTATATCTATAGACGTTGATGGAAATGATTATTTTCTTATGGAGGCAATTAATTTTATGCCTAAGTTAATTGTTATTGAATATAACTTTTGGCTGGGTAAAGAAAAAAGCATTACAATACCTTATCAAGAAGATTATTCATGGGATGGTAATATTTATTATGGAGCATCTCTATTAGCTTTAAACAATTTAGCAAATAAAAAAAATTATTCTTTGATAGCTATAGATTCTTCATGCACAAATGCTTTTTTTATACGTAATGATCTGGTGCATAACTTTTCTATATTAGATCCGATTAAGAGTTTCAAAATTCCAACAAAATATAATAATACTGATTTATTGTTTGCTAAAAAATTCCTAGAAAAAAAATCGTTTATAAATATTAAATGAAAATATTTGATTGCTGCATTTACTTAGACGAAGATTTTCTTTTAGATTTAAGATTTAATATTTTAAATGATTTTGTAGATTATTTTGTAATAGTTGAGTCCAGTAGAACTTGGCAAAATAATAAAAAAAAATTTAATTTTAATATAAAAAGTTTTGATAAATTTTCTCATAAAATTATTTATATTAAAGTAGAAGATATGCCAGACGGTGAAAATCCTTGGCTTAGAGAGAATTTCCAAAGAAACTGTATTACAAGAGGTCTTTCAACAGCAACGAATGATGATTTGATAATTATTTCTGATGCTGATGAAATACCTGATCCAGAAAAAATTATAAAATTTAATTTAAAAAAAAAATATGGAGTATTTGAGCAAAAACAATATTATTATAAACTTAATCTTTTAAACATATCTAATCCTATATGGCGCGGTTCTAAAGCTTGTATAAAAAAATATCTTAATTCACCTCAATGGTTAAGAGAATTGAAGATTAGACCCAGACCGTTTTGGAGAATAGATAAGATAAATTTAAATTATGCAATTGAAGATGGAGGTTGGCATTTTTGTAATTTAAAGTCTCCAGAAGAGTTGCTTTTTAAGTATCAAAATTTATGTGAATACAAAGATAATTTTGCGTTTTTCAATAATATTGATGAGAGTTTCTTAAATGAAAAAGTTATAGAAGAAAATATTAGAAATCAAAAAGATATTATTGGCAGAGCTGATGTTTTTGAAAAACAAATTATTGACGCCAACTATCCTAAATATATTTTAGAGAATATTAATAAATTTAAAAACTGGATTATTTAAGAAATAAAATTTATTTTATTTAAATTATAGATGAAAAATAATGAATTGAGTTCTTTAAATATTTGCCAAGTAGCATTAGCTGGTGATTTACCTATTATTAAAGAAAATATTAAAGAATTTAATAAATACTATTCCAATATAAAATTCTTTATTGTTTGTCCTTCAAAAGAATTAAAGGTTTTTAGTAAATTAAAAAGTAATAAAATTTTTATTATAAATGAAGAATCTATTATCAGTTATAAAAAATTTTATAAGATTGCAAAGCGTAATTTGCAAAAATCAAATTATAATAAAATAATTCAGAATCGATTAAAATGGTATTATCAACAGGTTTTAAAAATATCTTTCGTCATTAATTTTTACTTAAAAAATAACAAAGATATTATTATATGGGATGCAGATACAATTATTCTTCGAAAAATTATTTTTTTTAAGAATAATATTTCAGTAAAATATGGAATAACTAAATATTTTCACAGAGCTTATTACTTAACCAATAAGGAAATTTTTGGTTACTATCCTGATTATTTCTTATCATTTTTGATGCAATTTATTGCAATTAGTAAATCAGAGAACAACTTTTTAATTTTTTGCTTAAATAAATATATACGAAAGAACCGCATGCGAGTTGGACAGTGGATAACTAAAATTATTATGAAGTCAGTGGTTAGCGCTCATAAAGTATATAACGGATCTATGTTCTCAGAATATGAAATGATAGGTTTTTCTAATATTTTCTATCAATATAATAATCAAAAAATTATAAAAGGTTTTAGGGACCATTTGAATGGAAAGCTTAGTGTTTTTCAAAAAGTTATTCTTAGATGCTTTGACTATAAATTTATTGCTTACGAGCATTCTCATCAAAATCAAAATAGTCAAGGAATGTTAAAACGTACGCAAACTTGGTTTGTTTTTTTTAAATTATTACTCAATAGTTTATTAAACAATTACTTTAGAAAACTAAAACATTATTATTATTTAATTACCATTGGAGATAAAAATAAAAAGAAATTTTTATATCGTTAAAGATATTTAAGCTTTCTCCCAGCATTCAGGAAGAACAATAGATCTTTTATCAGGGTTGTTATCACTATCTAGTTTGTTAGGAAAAAATAATTTTTGATTATTTATTTTCAAGTTTTTTTTATTAATGAAGGTAAATTCCATGACTGGTGGAATTGTTATATTTTCTTTTTTTTTTACAAAATCTACATCATTATTTGGATGAATATGAACGCAGTAAAAATTATTTATTATTTTTTCAATAATGTCCTGAAATGAAAAAAAGAATTTTTCATTAAATAAATAATGTAAATTATGAAATTCAATAATAATTATTTTAAATCTTAAAAAAAAATCCTTATTAACAGAATTTAATATTTTATACTCATCGCCCTCTACATCAATTTTTAATATAGAGCCTACTGATGGATCAACTTCTTTTTTTTCGATCCAATCTTCAATTGATAGATATTTATCCTCACTATTTCCGCTAATAAAAATTTTATCAAATATTAAATTAGAATTTTTTTCAATTTCATTTATTGAATAGTCTGCCATAAAGCATTTAATATTTTTTTTTGCTAATTCGGATTCGAAGTCATAGTTAAAACCAACACCGGCTGAATAACAAAATTTAATTTCTTCTAAAATATCAGGAATTATGTACCCACCATCATTAATGCTGCCAATTCGGATAAGATTTTTGTCAGTCGCTACAGGGGATAATTTTTTTAATAAATTATTTAATTTGTTAATATCCGTTATCTTTTCTAATATATAACCTTTGTTAAATAAAAAATTTTCTAAAAATTTTTTTGTTTTTTTTCTTAAACCCATATGTATTTATATAAACTTTACAGGATCTAAATAATTAATAAATGAAAATATACTGCGTAACAGATAAAGAGCTTAATTTTATTGAGAATAGTAGTTATACTTTAGCCGCTGTTGGAAAAAATATTTTTAATACTAAATATCTTAGATGTGATTTTGGAGATAATATATTTTATAAGGAAAAATATTATTCAGAATTAACTTTTCACTATTGGTTTTGGAAAAACAAATTAAACGATTTTTACTCAAATGATTGGATTGGATTTTGTCAAAAAAGAAGATTTTGGATTAAAAAAGAATCTAAAAATTCAGAAATAAATAGAAATAATTTAAAAGATCATATTTTATTAAAGAGACCTGAAAGTTGGAATAATTTTGATTCAGTAATTTGCGAGCCTAATCTTGTAAATAATGTTAAAAAAATTAAGCTTATTAAAAGAGGACTAAAATCTTTAATTAATAACCCTTTAATTTTTTTTGATAAAAAAAAACAAACAGTAAAACTTCATTTTGATATGCACCATGGGTATGGAAATTTGGATAAAGCTATTAATCTTCTTTGTGATGAAGATAGGGAAGAGTTCAGAACTTACGTTAATAATAACATTAGCTTTAACCCACACATTATGTTTATTGCAAAAGCAGACATAGCTAAAAAATGGTTTAATTCATTGTTTCCATGGCTTTTTAAATGTGAAAAAATATTTGGATTTGAAAGTTTACATGGATATGATTCTCAAAGGTTGTATGCGTATTTAGCAGAGAGATATCTTTCGTTTTGGTTTAAGAAATATTCAAAATATGTTGAATGGCCTTATGTTACTTTTATAAATAATTAAATAATTTAGTAATAGACACCTAAATCTAATTTAATTTTTTAACAACTTTCTTTAGTTTAGAAATACTCATTGAGGGATTAAGAGGAAAATTATTTTTTGCTAATATTTTATTTAAATTTTTATTATATATTTTTCCAAAATTAAATGGAGATTGAGTCTTGCCCCCTATATTTAGAACTCCTTTAAGATTCAAAACTTTAAATAAAATGTTCGCAACTTCTTTATGAAAAATAAAATTTGTTTTAACGTTTGAGAATGCTTTTTTATGAATAAACGGTTCTTCAGTCATGCAAACTCTTAGAATTAAAGAATTTTTGTACATTTGAACTGAAGATTCTCCTCCTAGTTTAGACCATGCATAATTATTTACAGGCAATACAGGATCTGTTTCTTTGTAATTCCCTTTTTTCCCTTGATAAACGTAGTTTGTTGAAAAATATATTAACTTAATTCTAAGTTTTGAGCAGACTTTAACAATGTTGGCTGTGCCAATAATATTCAAATCAATACTTCTAGCAATATTGTTATCATGAATATTCATAGGCCTAGATAAGGCCGCAAGATGAATTAAGATTTTTGGTTTAGTTTTTTTTAGATATTTCTCTATAGATTTTGTTGATAAAATATTTAGCTGTGATTTATTTGGGTAAAATAATTTATTTGATTTATAATTTTTTTGTAAAATTAATCCAAATCTTCCGCTTCCACCTGTAATTACGATTTTACATTGCAAATTCATTTTAAGAAATAAAATTTTTGCAGTATTCTTCAAATGAAATATTTTTAGAATCTTTGTCCGACAATATAGGTTTTTTTATCGGCCACTTAATTCTAAGGTCTTTATCATTCCATAAAATTCCAATTTCATGGTTCTTTTCTCTATAATTTGAGCAGCCATAGTAAACTATATTTTCTTTCTCAAGAGCACAAAATCCATGAGCAAAACCTTCTGGTATATATATTGAAGAATAAGATAATCTATCAGATAAAGTAATTGAAAAATGTTTTCCAAACGTCTTAGAGTTTTTTCTCAAATCAACTAAAACATCAAATATCTTTCCTTTAATAACAGTTAAAAATTTTGCTTGCGAATTTTTGGTTTGCAAATGCAATCCTCTCAAAACATTTTTTTTAGAATTTGAAACACAGTCGAATATTAATTTTTTATTAGGTAACAATTTTTTTTTATATACTTCTCTGAATGATCCTCTGTTGTCATAAAATATTAGTGATTTAAAAACTTTAATTCCTTTAATATTTATCTTCATTGATTTAAATTATTTTTTGCAAGTATTTTGAATAACTGCAATTACCATAAAATTTAATTTGTTTCTCAACAGTAGATTTTGAAATCCATTTGTTATTAAATGCTATTTCCTCTAAACAAGCTATTTTTATTCCCTGTCTTTTTTCTATACTAGAAATAAATTGCGATGTTTCAAAAAGACTTTCAGTATTACCAGTGTCCAGCCACGCACTTCCTCTTCCCATAAACTCAACTTTAAGTCTCTTTATTTTTAAATATTTTTTCATTAAATCAACAATTTCTAACTCTTTTCTTTTTGAAGGTTTTAGTGTTTTTGAGAAGTTAACTACATTTTTGTCAAAGAAATAAAGACCTGTTATTGCAAGATCTGATTTAGATTTTTTCGGCTTTTCTTTAATACTTAGAATTTTATTTTTTTTAATTTCAACTATTCCATAATCTTGAGGGTTATTTACTTTGTATGTAAATATAGTTGATCCTGATTTTATTCTTGTTTGTTGTTTTAATCTTTTAGTAAAACCTTGACCGTAGAAGAAATTATCTCCAAGAATTAGAGCAACACTTTGTTTGTTTATAAACTTCTCTCCAATAATAAAAGCCTCTGGTAAACCATTTGGTTTTTGTTGTGCTAAATACTGAATTTTTATTCCAAAATTTGATCCATCTCCCAATATTTTTTTAAAATTGATATCCTCATTTGGGTTGGTGATAATTAATATATCTCTGATGCCAGCAAGCATTAATATTGAAAGAGGATAAAATATTAACGGCTTGTCATACAGAGGAAGAAGTTGTTTATTTATTACTTTAGTTAATGGGCTTAATCTTGAGCCAGTTCCTCCTGCTAATATTATTCCTTTCCTAATCATTTTGTCAGGCCTATTCGGTATTTAAAATCCTTATTTTTAAAATAATTATTTCTAAATTTATTTATATACCAAGCGATAGTATCATTTATTCTTTGATCAAAACTTGATTCACATTTCCATTTTAAATTATTTTTTATTTTTGAAGAATTTAAGCAATAACGAAGATCATGGCCAGGCCTGTCTTTCACAAGATTTATTTTACTTTTAATATTTTGATTATGATTCATTTTTTTAAAAACTGATATTATTTTTTTTGCAATTTGGATATTATTTAAAACTGTTCCGCTTCCAATATTATAATTTTCACCTATAACTCCTTTTTGTGCAATTTTAACAAGGGCATTACAATGATCCTTAACATAAATCCACTCTCTTACATTTTTTCCTTTTCCATAAATTGGAATAGGTTTGTGATTTAATATATTATAAATGATAGTCGGAATTAGTTTTTCTGGATATTGATTAGGTCCAAAATTGTTGCAACAATTCGTTATTATTGCGGGAATTTTATATGTTCGGATATAGGATTTAATCAAAAGATCTCCACTTGCTTTCGAAGCAGAATAAGGAGAACTAGGATTGTATGGATCTTCTTCTTTTGATTTATGTTTTTTTTTAATATCTCCGTAGACTTCATCAGTTGAGATATGTATTAGTTTAATTTTTTTTTTATATTCTCTAATTGATTCGAGAAGATTAAAAACACCAAGAATATTGCTATCTATAAATGTTTTTGGCCCATCAATTGATCTATCAACATGAGTTTCTGCCGCAAGATTATAAATAACAGAGGGATTATATTTTTTTAGAATATTTTTTATAAAAATTTTATTATTAATGTCGTTTTTATAAAATTTATAATTTTTAATATTAGGGTCAATATTTTTAAAATTTGATGCATAAGATACTTTATCAATATTAATAATAAAATATTTATTTTTAAGAATATTAATAAGATTACTTCCTATAAATCCCAAGCCTCCGGTTACGATAATTTTTTCCATGTTTTACGTTTTAATATTTATAAATATTTTATATATTTATTATGAAATACTTTATAGCTTAAATTAATGAATAATTTTGAAAAAAATATTACCTTTGTTATAGTTTCCTTTAAGAGCAGCCATATTATAGAAAAATGCATTCAAAGTATTAATTCTAATATTAAAATTATTGTTGTTGAAAATTCAGATGACGTTGTTGTTAAAAAGTATTTAGAAAATAAATTTTCAAATGTTGAAGTAATTATTACAAAACAAAATTTAGGATATGGAAAAGGTAATAATTTTGGAATATCAAAAGTTAATACTCAATATGCCTTCATACTAAATCCTGATGCTATTTTAGAAAAAAATTGTTTAAGTGAACTTTCAAAAGCTCAAATTAATCTAAAAGATGATTTCACAATTCTAGCACCAAATCTTTCAAATAATTATGGTTACTTCTCAAGTCCAAAAAATAATTTACAAAATGAAATATTAGAAGTGGATTATGTAAAAGGTTTTGCAATTTTAATTAATTTAAAAAAAATTAATTTTGATAAAATATTTGATGAAAAATTTTTTTTATTTCTCGAGGAAATAGATTTGTGCAAAAGAATAAAAAACTCGGGCGGAAAAATTTTTGTAGCCATGAATTCAAAAGTCCAACACTCGGGAAAGCAGGCATCAGAGTATAGTTTGAGTATTGAGTTATGCAGAAACTGGCATTGGATGTGGTCTTTATTTTATTATAATTATAAGCATTTTGGAGTTTTGGTTGCTTATAAAGCCACAATTAGTAAATTCTTCTCATCAATATTTAAGTTATTGGTTGCATTAGTATTTTTTAACAAAAAACTTTTTTTAATTCATTATTATAGATTAAATGGGTTGTTTAATGCTTTTTTAAAAAAACCAGCATGGCTTAGGCCAGATAATATTTAATGTAATTTATAAAATTCTTTAAGTAAATTAATAATCCTAAAATCAGTACCCATTGTTGGATTAATTTTATTTGTTGTGTAGGCAACTCCGATACCTAAAGTTGGATCAGCAAAACCTAAAGATCCTCCCCAGCCATTATGTCCGAATGATTCTTTATTCTTTCCAAACAGCCATCCACCGCGAAGTATTAAGCCAACTTGAGACCATCTAATTGGCAGCATTAAACTTTCATCAATTCTGCTAACACTCTCAGTTAAGCATTTTTTAATTGTTAATTTTGATATTAAAATATTTTTTTCTAAAATTAAGTCATTTACAAAAATATCATAAATTTTAGCAATAGATCTTGCGTTTCCATGACCATTCATTGAAGGAACTTCAGCTGTCTGCCAATTTTCTTTATTATAAAAATTTATTTCATGCTCCGGATTATTAAACGCATTAAATTCCGATGATATTTTAGTTTCAATTTTATCCTCGTAGAGAAAAGCAATATTTGACAGTTGATTTTTTGGCATTCCAATAAAAAAATCTAATCCTAGTTTTTTTGATAGTAATTCGGAGACTAATTCTCCTAAACTTTTTTTTGTTGTTTTTTTTATAATTTCACCGATTAAAAATCCGTGTGTTTTTGCATGATAATATGTTTTTTTACCACATGGATGATCCGGTTCCTGATTTTCTAAAATAGTTATTATCTTATTCCAATCCAAAAGATCTTTTTGTATGATCTTTTCTTTAAATCTATAGAGCCCAGATTGATGAGACAGAATATGTTTTAGTTTGATTTCTCTTTTGTTACTTTGTTTAAAAGCGTCCCAATAATAAGAAACAGATTTTTCTAAATCTAAAATGCTTTGATCAATTAGAATCGAAACAATAATTTCGTAAATCCCCTTTGTCGCTGAAAATACATTTACGATTGTATTTTCTTCCCAATTACTATTATTTTTATTTTTTAAGCCACCATGTAGATCTATTAATGGTTTTCCTTCTTTATAAATTGCAAATGAAGCTCCAATTTCTTCTTGTTTTAAGAAGTAACTCTCAAATATTTTTTTTACAGGATTATATTTTTCTTCACAATAACCATTTATCATTTTTAAAATGATAAATTGAAAGCAAAGTTTTTTCCAAGACTAAGTTTGAGATCTTGACAGAATCTAGCCGCTT
>Ga0209400_1003658_pt1 | contig 11153 bp, 7 predicted proteins | sample M_130807_EF_Meta_FD_187313 | JGI IMG/M metagenome (GOLD analysis project Ga0209400, IMG submission 187313) | Freshwater microbial communities from Lake Montjoie, Canada to study carbon cycling - M_130807_EF_MetaG (SPAdes) (version 2) | ecosystem: Environmental > Aquatic > Freshwater > Lake... | reverse complement strand
TTTGCCCACGGGTATGAGCCTCGACAGCAAAACTGGAATCATCATCGGAAACTTGCCGAGCAGTCTGGGTACTACTGTGGTTTCGATCACGGCCACGGGGCCGTACGGAACCGCCACCAGCACTTTGAGTCTGACTTCGACCGACTCAATCACTGTCACTACCGAATCGGAGGGAACCACTCCCAGCCTCCTCGGTTACAACTTGGGCCACTTCATGACTTCGGGAGATGCCGCCGACTGGTTCCGATATTCGGGAGTGAAAGGTGCCCGCGTCTTCTTGGGTGCATCTGATATCCAAGATTCAACCTCGCCCGGCCGAACCAAGGTGAACAATCTAGTCACCTTCAATAGCACCGTGGCTTCAGCCCGAAGCGTAGGGAGATCCAGTAGTACTTATATCAATTGGTCAGATTACAACTACAACATCAGTCCGACTGGCCGTAGCAACGACATTAACTACGCCAACGCCTTCTCTGCTTTGAGCGGTATGGGTGTCGATATTCTAGTCAACATCTCCTGTAGTCCGGCATTTTTTCCTCTGACTAGTGCAACGGACTACTCCGGATGGTGGGAAATCTGGCAGCACTACTATGCTCAAGCTTATCTTCTCTCCCGGGATTATGGGATCCGAAGATTCTCCACATTCAATGAGCCTAACAATTATAGTGGGATGACCGAATCAGATTGGTTGCTACGTTTGCGAATCTGTTCCGATGCTATCCAAGCCGGCGTGGCCGATATGAACGCCGCTTACGGTCGGAGCATTGTCCCCCAGATTTACGCACCCAACACCGCGAATGGGGAGGGGAAATACAACACGGGAACGGAAACCTGGGGTCATGATGCTGTGGTGAGCCGACATCTCAAACTGGACGAGACGACAAGCTCTAATTGGTTGCTGATGAACTTTTATAACTATCAGAAATATTCGATGTACACGAATGATACGGGAAGCTCGTCGGGCTATATTGAGGATTTCGACGCCTTGGCTGGATATATCGCGAGTGACATGCCAGGTGAAACCCCATTCCCGTTGGTCCTATCCGAGTTCAATGTTCGGACGAGTAGCAGTTATGACGGGACCTCCAATAATCAGGATTCTCCGGAAGATTTTTCGGCTCTCGGGGCCAACTGCATTGCTTTGACGCGTAGATCGGTCAATCAGTTGTTCCTTTTTAAATTTGGCCAGACGGAAGATACTACCTCACCTTATGGCGTGGCGAAGAACGGCGCCCACTATGTGGACAACATCAATAGTGATCGTAACTACGGTGGCTCGACCAAGGTGGCCGAGGTCTTCCGCCTCTTCACCAAGGCGGCACAAGGTGGGCGTTCTCGTTTTCTGGCGTATACATCGAGCGGAGCAGCGATGTCCTCGTCTTCCGGGGGTACGGGTCTTTGGAGATTGGTTACCCAGGATCCTGCAACCGGAAACTACTACGTTTATCTGGCCAATAAAAAAACAAGCGGAATCACCTTCAGCCTGAATGTTGCCTCTTGGTCGATTGCAGATGGGACCCCCGTGGTGGTGGAAGAGGTGAGTTCGACCTGCAGCGGAGGAGTTTCCCAGATCGTGAATGTACAGAGCGGGCAAGCTTACTTGGGGACGATTCCGGCCCAATCGGTTTGGCTGGTGACGATTCCCAATCAGGCCGCTGTATTGACCTCGACTACCGCAACAGAAGATACGCAGGTCGGCGATGGTTCGAATTCAGGCAGCACCGGCGGTGCGTTGACCTCCATGCAGGCCCGGGCAGACGGCACCATCGATGGGCGAAAGGCTGTCCTGCTCAAAATCCCAACACCAATGGCTTCTTCTTCGGCTGTGAAATCCGTTCTGCTTGATTTCGGGGCGTCCGCCAGTGCCGGTTCTGCTGCGGTGCAGGCTCATGTTTACGGTTTGACCACGGATAGTTGGACGGAAGGATCTTCCACCTGGTCCTCCTTGGGATCCGTGTTGAAACAGGGGACTTCGGCAGGGAACCAGATTGCCCAAAACGTGGCTTTGAACACAGGAACGGCTCCGTCGGCGAAGATGTTGGGTCAGATCTGGGTCAACTCCACGATTCCAACACGACGGATGTTGGATGTGTCCGACTTTGTGAAATCTAGGACGGGTGGATACGCCTCCTTTTTGGTGGTGCAGGAACATCGGTGGAACTATTCCGCAGATCTGACCATTGTTCGAACTGCGGGCGATGTCCAGTCCGCAGGTCTTATCATCACGTCGAAGGAAAAAACAGGGGCCGGCGCCAGACTTCTGGCGGTACAGACTGGTTCCGTCTCGACCGCGCCTGTCATCCTAAATCAACCGCAGGATCAATCCTTGAATCTGGGTGAATCGATCAGCCTCTCGGTGACCACGGATGGATCCACCTCGGTTGCCTATCAATGGAAAAAGGATGGGGTGGCCATCGCTGGAGCCAGCGGACCCGTTTTGGTTATTACGTCGATCGGAATGACGGATGCAGGGAGTTATACGTGTAGCGTGAGCAATTTGTATGGAACAAGCACCAGTGCAGCAGCTACGGTGGCGATTAATACCGCACCAGTTTTGGTAAAGGCGCTGAAGAGTAACACCGTATATGTCGACGATACTGTGACACTATCGGCGACCTTTTTGGGGGCACCTGTTCCGACCTATTCATGGAAAAAAGATGGTGTGACAATCCCCGGAGCCACGGAATCAAGCTACACGTTTATTCCTGTGTCTATCACGGGAAGCGGAACCTATACCGTGACGGCCATCAATACCTATGGATCGATCTCTTCTTCCGCCACGGTCATCGTGAATGCATCACCTACTAGTTTTAAAAACATCTCGAATGCAAGCTTTGCCTACACACAGAACTTCGATGGGTTGGAGAAGAGTGGCACGAATGGTATACGAACGACAATTTATTCTCCATGGACAGATGGAGGAATAAATAAAGATGCAAGTTGTGAGGGTTGGTATGTGGCAACTGATGCCAGTTTGAGTGGTTACCGGACTTTAAACTGTAGCTCCAGTAGTAACGCATCTTGCCCTCCGCCAGAGTCTCAATCTGGGGTTCTGAGCATGGGGGCAGCTAGTGGAACAACCGAGAGATCCCTCGGGGGCATTCCTTGGGTAGATAATAAGATCTATATGGGACTTCGTTTGAGGAATGCTACCGGCAAAGTCCTTCATGGATGCTCAGTCACCTTTGCTCTTGAGCAGATGACGGCTACAACAGTGGCTAAAAGTGATACACTCTTGAATCTGGCGACACAGGTAAATGCTGCTTCCTTAAAAGCGGGAACTTGGATGTCTGTGACAAACTTTTCTCCGCCAACCAATGCATCGGCATACATAAATATTAATGGGAGTGGAACAAGTTACTCTCAATCCCCATCAACCAATGCTGTTCCGGGAGCTCGATCAATTAAAAATGTAACCCTTAACAATCTCAATGTAGGACAGGATCAAGATCTCTGGATTCGGTGGACCTTCGCCTCCACTTCATCCGAGCCTTTGGCAATGGGCATCGATGATGTCACGATCAACAACCTCGTGCTGGTGAATCAAGCCTTTGCTAATTTGATGGGGGGAGTTAGTCCGACGAGTGATTCGGATAACGACGGGGTAATTGCCTTGCTTGAGTATGCTTTTGGTGGCGCGGCAAACCGAAATGATCAGGACCGCATGCCAGTATCCGGTTTTAGTAACAACGAACTTTCTTTGACTTATCTAGTTCGGATGGATGACACAAGTCTTTCCATCTTCCCCGAGGTGAACACGGATTTAAATTCGAATAGTAGTTGGGTTAGTAGTGCGACCCCGAATAGTGGAATTACGGTTGTAACCCTAGGAACCGTGGACCTTAGTGGCACTACGTTCGAAAGAAGAAAAGCGACTGTAGGCGTCGATAGTACCGGTGCGAAGTTTATGCGAATCAAAACGGTTTTGAATCAGTAAGGCTGTTCCAACGGGGAGAATTCGATTAGAATAGATTCATGAAGAGCGCGCGTTCATCCAAAAGTACGGTCAAGAATCCGGTTTCTGATCTTCGATTTCTCCTCACATCCAAGACGGCGCAGAGGTTGTATGCGGTGGCCTCGGAAGAACCGATTTACGACTATCATTGCCACCTTTCACCTAAGGAGATTGCCGAGGACAAAAAGTGGTCTGATCTGGCCGAAATCTGGCTGGGAGGAGACCACTACAAGTGGAGAGCCATGCGTTCCAACGGGGTTCCCGAAAGCCACATTACGGGAAGTGCCAAGCCTTATGAAAAGTTCTTGGCCTTTGCCCGGACGATGCCCCGGCTTTTGAGGAATCCCTTATGGCATTGGACCCATCTTGAGCTCGACCGGGTTTTCGGGATCAAGGAGATTCTTAACGAGGATACCGCTCCAAAAATCTGGGCGAAAGCCAACGATAAGCTGAAGAGTCTTTCGGCTCAAAAGATTCTCAAACAATTCCGGGTCAGGGTCGTGGGCACGACGGATGATCCCTGTGACGAATTGGCGGATCATCAGAAAATCCAAAAGAGCGGGATCGGAACCCGGGTTTATCCGACCTTCCGCCCAGATAAGGCATTGCTGGTGGATCAACCTGCGATTTTTTCAGCCTGGGTCCAGCGTTTGGAAAGAACCTCAGGGGTCGACTGCTCCTCTTTTCATGGATACCTCAAGGCTTTGGATCAAAGGCATGAGTTTTTCCATCAGTTGGGAAGCCGGATTTCGGATCATGGGATGAACCAGACGTTTGGCCGGGGCGGGACTCGTGAGCAGGCGACCCGGATTTATACAGCCGCACGCAAAGGGGAAACTCCGACTCCGGATGAGGCGGAAGCCTACAAAGGGTTTCTGATGGTCTATTTTGGCGAATTGGATGCGAGAAGGGGTTGGACGAAGCAGATCCATTTTGGTGCTTTCCGGAACGGCAATTCGAAGGGGTTTCGTGATTTGGGTCCGGACACCGGCTTTGATTCGATCGGCGATTGGCCACAGATCGATCGCTTGGCGGGGTATATGGACGAGTTGGCGGGTCGGGGAAGCCTACCCAAGATGGTTCTCTATAATCTCAACCCGGCCGACAACTATGCGGTGGCCACCCTTTGTGGAAGTTTTCAAGGGGAAGGGGCCAGAGGGAAGATTCAATTCGGGAGTGGTTGGTGGTTCCTGGATCAGCTGGAAGGGATGAAGTGGCAGATCAACGCGCTTTCGAGTCTCGGTCTTCTGGCCAACTTTGTCGGAATGCTGACTGACTCACGAAGTTTCCTCTCCTATCCCCGGCATGAATATTTTCGCAGGTTGCTTTGCCGGATTCTAGGGGAGGAGGTGGAGAACGGAACCTTGCCCAAGGATATGAAACTGCTGGAAGGGATGGTTCGGGATATTTGTTACCGAAATGCCGAAGCTTATTTTGGGATGGAGGCGGGGAAGGCTTAAGAAACGTTTCGAAATCGCCGTGCGTTTGGCGGGTTTTTGATTAGGATACCTTCATGTCGTTGGCCAATCGTTTTGACTTAAAGGGAGAAGTGGCGGTCGTCATTGGAGGGACCGGAGGACTCGGCGGGGCGATGGCAGAAGGATTGGCCGAAGCCGGTGCCAAGGTTGCCATTTTGGGCAGGAACAAGGAGAGGGGTGAGGCTAAGGCCAAGGATCTTTCCAAGTATGGGCAGTCCATTTTCCTGTCTGTCGATGCCTTGGATCCGAAGGGTCTCGAGCAGGCGGAGCAGAAAGTGGAAAAAGAACTTGGACCGACCACCATTTTGGTCAATGCCGCTGGAGGAAACCAACCGGCCGCGGTAGTCACTCCAGAGAATCCGGTTACCCAGCTTGCCCTTTCAGCTTGGAAGGAGAATTTTGATCTCAATCTCGTCGGGGGAGCCCTTTTGCCTTGTCAAATCTTCGGCGTGGGAATGCTGAAACGGAAAAAGGGCAGCATCATCAACATCGCAAGCGTTTCAGCCCATATTCCTCTTTCCAAGGTGGTGGCGTATTCGGCCGCTAAAGCAGCGGTGATCAGTCTGACCCAGTTTTTGGCCCGGGAATGGGCTCCGCACGGAATCCGGGTCAACACCATCACTCCGGGTTTCTTCCCGGCCGATCAAAACCGGAAACTTCTTTTCAAGGAAGACGGTACTCCGACGGATCGGGCAAAATCGATCCTTGGGCATACCCCGATGGGCCGTTTTGGTGAGCCCAGCGAACTGATCGGGGCGGCGGTCTTTCTGGCCAGTCCGAGGGCGAGCGGATTTGTCACCGGCATCGATCTGCGGGTGGACGGTGGCTTCCTTTCTCAAACGATCTGATGGCTGAGAAATCTCTTTCTCCCGAGGAGGTGAAACAAATCCTCCAGGCAGGCTTGCCTCAAGCCGAATTCAAGAATCGAAAAGTACTGCTGATCGTTCCCGATCACACCCGGACCGCTCCGGTTGGGCAGATGTTCAAGGAGGTGCATGCTTGGTTGGGCTCTGTGGCGAAACAGATCGATGTGATGGTGGCACTGGGAACCCATCCGCCGATGAGTCAGGAAGCAATTTGCCATCGGTTGGATCTGATCTTGGAGGAAAAAGAGAAGTCCTATCCCAAGGTCCAGCTTCTAAATCATGCATGGGATGATGACCGAGTCCTGGTGGAGATTGGAAAGATTCCTTCGGCTGAAATCCGGGATTTGACCGGAGGCCTTTTTGAGATGGAGGTGAATGTTCGGATCAACCGTGCGGCATTGGAGTATGACGAACTCGTGATTCTGGGGCCCACGTTTCCCCATGAAGTCGTCGGCTTTTCCGGCGGCAACAAGTATCTCTTTCCAGGCATCAGCGGTCCCGAGGTTCTAAACTTCTTTCATTGGCTCGGGGCGGTTGTGACCAATCCTGGAATCATCGGGAAGAAGTGGACGCCGGTTCGCAAGGTAGTCGACCGTGCGGCAGCTCTGGTCAAAACGCGAAAATGGTGTGCCTCGATGGTGGTCCGACCCGATGCTTCCTTGGCGGGTCTGTTTGTCGGGACGCCTGAGTCGGCATGGGAAAAAGCGGCCGATCTTTCCGAAAAGCTCCACATTATTCGGAAGAAGAGGCCGTTCCGCCAGATCCTCTCCTGTGCGCCGGAAATGTATGACGAACTGTGGGTGGCGGGTAAGTGCATGTACAAACTGGAACCTGTGTTGGCGGATGGCGGGGAGTTGATTATTTACGCGCCGCATCTGACTGAGGTGTCGATCACCCACGGGAAGCTGATCCGCCGGATCGGTTACCACTGTCGTGACTACTTCCTCAAGCAGTGGGACAAGTTCAAGGATGAGTCATGGGGGGTGCTAGCTCATTCTACCCATGTTCATGGTGGCGGAACCTATGAGAACGGGGTGGAGAAGCCGCGGGCGCGGGTGATCTTGGCGACGGGGATTTCCGAGGAGGTTTGTCGGGAGATCAATCTGGGCTATCGGGATCCCAAAACGATCCGGAAAGAGGATTTTGCCAATCGGGAAGACGAGGGGATTTTGTTCGTCCCGAAGGCGGGGGAGAATCTGTATCGTCTTGAAGATGAACATTCTTCTTAACAAAAAGGCGTCATCCCCCTAGTTTCAAAGCATTCATGAGCACAAAAATGAAGGTTAAATCGGACGGAGCGTTGGATTTTCTTTCACTTGGGGCCTTGGTTCATCGTTTGGATCCCGGGATCATCCCTTTCCGAAAAGCCACAGAGTGCAAGATTCATGTCAGCGGAGGAGAATTCAATGTGGCGGCCAATTTGGCCGACTGTTTTGGAATGCGCACAGGGATCGCATCGGCCATGGTCGAATATCCGATCGGGGATCTGATTGCCGAACGAGTTCGCGCGATGGGGGTCCGTCCTTTTTATAAGAAATTCAAGCATGATGGAGTGAACGGCCCCAACATGGCGGCGGTTTACAGTGATCAGGGACACGGAGTGCGTGCTCCGGTGGTGTTCTACAACCGTTGCAACGAAGCAGCCGGACTTTTGAAGCCGGGCGATTTTGACTGGAAAAAGATTTTTGGTGAAGGGGTTCGATGGTTTCACAGCGGCGGGATTTTTGCCGCCCTTTCGCAGACCACCCCTGAGCTGATCATTGAGGCGATGCAGGCGGCCAAAGCCGCTGGTGCTACCACCTCGTTCGATCTCAACTACCGGGCGAAGCTTTGGAACATCCAAGGCGGACACGACCGGGCTGTGGCTATTCTTGATAAGATCGTGAAGAACGTCGATGTGCTGGTCGGTAATGAAGAGGACTTGCAGATGGGGCTCGGAATTCCTGGTCCCGATGTTCATTCGAAGTCGAAATTGGATCCCTCGGCCTTCCTCAGCATGATGAAGAACGTCACCAAGAAGCATCCGCATGTTCAGGCGGTGGCCACGACCCTGAGGGAAGTGCATACCACGAATCATCACAGCTGGAGTGCGGTGGCTTGGATCAATGGGACGACGCATCAGGCTCCGACTTGTGAGCTAGATGTGATCGACCGGGTCGGAGGTGGGGACGGATTTGCAGGTGGGTTTATTTACGGGCTCCTTTCCGGCGCCGAACCGGATGATGCGGTGAAACTGGGCTGGGCGCATGGGGCGTTGCTCACGACCTTCCCGGGGGACACCACCATGGCGACCGTGGATCAGGTCAAAGCTTTTGCGCAGGGCGGTTCCGCCCGGATTCAGCGTTAATTTATGGCAAACGAACCGCAAGGCGATCTGGCCCTGATCGGGCTGGCTGTGATGGGGCAGAACCTCATCCTCAACATGAACGACCACGGGTACACAATTGTGGCGTTCAACCGGACCGTTTCGAAAGTGGACGACTTTTTGGCCAAGGAAGCCAAAGGAACGAAGGTTCAGGGAGCTCACTCGATTGCTGAAATGGTTTCCAAGTTGAAGAAACCTCGCCGAGTGATGCTTTTGGTCAAAGCCGGTCAGCCGGTGGATGATTTTATTCAGGAGCTTCTGCCCGTGTTAGAGAAGGGGGACATCATCATCGACGGTGGAAACTCGCTTTTTGACGACACCAACCGCCGTCAAAAAGAAGTCGAGGCAAAAGGTCTTCTTTATATCGGAACCGGAGTTTCCGGGGGTGAAGAGGGAGCCCGACGCGGCCCCAGCATCATGCCGGGCGGATCCCCTGCTGCTTGGCCGTTTGTGAAAAAGATTTTCCAAGACATCTCTGCCAAGGTGGACGGGGGGACTCCCTGCTGTGATTGGGTAGGGGAGCAGGGTGCGGGTCATTACGTGAAGATGGTTCACAACGGAATCGAATACGGGGACATGCAGCTGATCTGCGAGGCCTATAACCTGATGAAAAACGGTCTGGGTATGACCGCGGATGAGATGCATCAGGTTTTTGCCGAATGGAACAAGGGGGAGTTGGACAGTTATCTGATCGAAATCTCCCGGGATATCCTGGCCAAGAAGGATGCCGATGGATCTCCGTTGGTGGACAAAATTCTCGATACCGCCGGACAGAAGGGGACGGGGAAATGGACCGTGATCAATTCCCAGGACCTTGGCATTCCGATCACCCTGATGGCTGAGGCGGTGTACGCCCGTTGTGTGTCGGCGCTCAAGGATGAGCGCGTAGCGGCGGCCAAGAAGCTGAAGGGGCCCAAACCTCTTTTGCCTGTGGCAAAGGATCCTGAGAAGAAGAAGGCTTTTATTGCGGATATTCGGGATGCCTTGTACGCCTCCAAGATTGTGAGCTATGCCCAAGGGTACATGCTCATGCGAGCGGCGGCGAAGGAGTACAGGTGGAACCTGAACTACGGTGGCATCGCCCTGATGTGGCGCGGAGGCTGTATCATCCGTTCGCGTTTCCTTGGAAAGATCAAAGAGGCTTATGACAAGAATCCGAAATTGAACAATCTGCTCCTCGACGATTACTTCCGTGGAGAGGTGAAGAAGTCACAGAAGGGTTGGCGGAACGTGGTGGCGGCTGCTGCGAAGCGGGGAATTCCTGTTCCCGCTTTCAGCACGGCCTTGGCGTTCTTTGACAGCTACCGGAACGCGGTGTTGCCGGCCAACCTCCTTCAGGCCCAGCGGGATTACTTCGGAGCTCACACTTATGAGAGGGTGGACAAGCCCCGGGGCGAGTTTTTTCACACCAACTGGACCGGCCACGGCGGAACAACCGCTTCATCTACTTACAACGTTTAGGTTTTCGATCGGAGAGCGGGCTTGCAGGAAAAGCCTTCTGCACGAAGATAGGGATGTTGCCGGCTTAGCTCAGTGGTAGAGCAGCGGTTTTGTAAACCGCTGGTCGTCGGTTCAAATCCGACAGCCGGCTCTTCCGAGCCAAGCTAGAATCGGGGATTATTTTTTAGCGGAGGTCGCGGGTGTGGCACCCGGGGAGTTCATCTGAATATTGAATTGGGTAACGATTTCCTTCGCTTCGCTATTGGTCCGGCTGAGGTTGATCAGGTCTTTGGCCACACTTTCAAGTTTGTTGGAGACAAGAGTGTAACGTCTCATGGCATCCTGGGCGTTGACAGTTGTGGCGTTCACAGCTTTTGTCTCCTGAATCAGGGAAAGCAACTGCACGAGATTTACGAGGAGCCATGCGCCAAGAATGAGAATCAGGGGGGCAGTGCAGGAACAGACAGAGGATTCGGAAGATGTGTATTGGTCGTTCATGGATTGGATTTTCCGTCCGTCTTGGAATCGAGTTTCACGTTCAGCTCGTGTTTTTTTAGGATTTCCTGAAAGGCAGGGTCCTTTTCGCCTGCCATGGCCAGGCGAATACTGAGATTTCTTAATACCATTTCCATTTGGGATCCGTTGGCAACCTGAGCTTGGACGGACTGAATCCTAGAGATGGCTCCGCGGGTCATCAGGCCGAGAAAAAGATTGGCTAGAAGGAGGGCGCTGACCAAACCGGAGAGCCCCCATAGGATTTTTCTCTGCATGGGAAAATCCTACCCCGCGTTGGGGGAAAGATCAACGTGCGTAAGGAGGGTATGGATCTGATCCACGCGACTAGAATCGCTACTTCAAGTCACTGATCTCTTAGCATACAATTTTCTAGACACCAAAAATGGGTGATTGACAGCGAAGGCGCTATTATTTACGTATAAAGACATGAAAAACACCCTCCGTGTAGCGTTTCTAACAGCAATCGCTTTGGCCTCTCCCTTGGCCATGGCTGATTCCGGTGCCAAGGGGTCCAACAGTGACGATATGGACAA
>Ga0209400_1003656_pt1 | contig 11155 bp, 9 predicted proteins | sample M_130807_EF_Meta_FD_187313 | JGI IMG/M metagenome (GOLD analysis project Ga0209400, IMG submission 187313) | Freshwater microbial communities from Lake Montjoie, Canada to study carbon cycling - M_130807_EF_MetaG (SPAdes) (version 2) | ecosystem: Environmental > Aquatic > Freshwater > Lake... | reverse complement strand
GGTGGGTGTAGCGCCAACTTTAAAGTGTGATCACAAAAATTTTATTCGCCTCGGCAGTTTCGCTCCGGGCTTGCTCCGCATCTTATAGGACGGACGCCAAAAATCGCCTGGGTTCGGATCAAACCTAGACATTTCATTGTAAAAAAGTGCAGGACATTGGATGGAGGGCGCACGCCAGGTCTTCGTAAAGCCACCGCTCCAGCCTCATCCATCAGGGAAAACACTTACCAACATCTGTGATCACATAGATATCATGCCTCCGCTCACTCAGCCTCTTTCACAGAGCATCCAAACACCTAACCAGGAGACACCATGAAACACACAACGTCCAAATGGGCACTCACGCTCAGCACAGCAGCAGTCGCCATCGGCACCCTGCTCGCGCCCGCAGCCCACGCGGCAGACCAGAAATTCAAAATATTTTTGTCCATGAGCTATATCGGCAACGACTGGCAGGCCGAGGCAGCCAACATGGTCAAAGCCATGGCCGCGCACAAGAACTTCGCCAACAAAGTCGACCTCAAGGTGCAGGTCGCCGGGCCGAATGCGCAGCGGCAAATCCAGCAGATCAACGCCATGGTGCAGCAAGGTGCCCAAGCCATCGTGGTCTACCCGATTTCACCCACCGCACTGAATGCAGCCGTCAAAAACGCCTGCGACAAGGGCGTGATGATCATTGCCTACGACGGCGCGATCAGCGAGCCATGCGCCTACAACGTCAGCATTGACCAGGAAGAAGCCGGACGTGTGACCGCCGAATGGCTGTCCAACAAACTCAACGGCAAGGGCAACATCGTCGTGATCACCGGCGTGCCCGGCGTCTCGGTCGACACGCTGCGCACCAAGGCTGCCAAAGAAGTCTTCGCCAAGCACCCCGGCATCAAAATCGTGGGCGAAGCCCCCGGTATGTGGAGCCAGGCGGTTGCCCGCACCGAGCTTTCCAAAATTCTGGCCACCAAAAAATGGGACCAGATCGACGGCCTGTGGATGCAAGCCGGCTGCTACACCGCCAACACCATGCAAATCGAAGCCGGTGCCAAAACCAACCAGCTCAAGCCTTGCGCAGGTGAAGGCTCCAATGGCGGACGCATCCAGATGCTGCCGGTGGGAACCGCAGTGGAGGGTGCCAACGGAACCTATTCTCCTATGGGCGCTCCGCGTATTTCCTACGCTTCGCCACCCTACTCCGGTGCCTATGCGCTGAAGCTGGCTGTGCAAAAGCTCGAAGGCAAGACCATCCCCAAAGATATCAAGCTGCCTTTGCCCATCGTGACCAGCGACACCGTCAAGTACTGCAAGGAAGGCACCTGGGCCGAAATGGCTGCGGGTTGCAACGCATTCCCGCCCGCGCTGGTCTCCAACCCCGGATGGTTCGCCGCGATTTATTCTCCGGAAACGCCTGAAATCGGCTTGGACGCCGCATTGCTCGGACAACCTGAGTAAAGGATAGAAAACCGGTGCGCCGCGGGTCATACGACCTGCGGTGCACCTCGCGCAAGGCAAAGACCATGACAGCTTGGGGACAGCCTGCGGGTATTGATCAGCCCGTAGCGATCGAGATACAGCAGATCTGCAAGTCCTACGGAGCCACCCGGGCGGTGGACGATGTTTCCATCACCATCGCACGCGGCAGCGCCCACGCGCTGCTGGGCGAGAATGGGGCCGGCAAATCGACGCTGGTCAAACTGCTGGCGGGGCTGGTGACGCCCGACAGCGGACAGATTCAGGTGCTGGGCTCACCCGTCAGCATCCGCAACCCCAAAGCGGCGCACGCTTTGGGTATTCATACCGCGTTCCAAGAAATGACGCACATCAAGGACCTGACAGTTCTTGACAACCTCCTGTTGCCCTACGGCCCGACCAACTGGTTGGGCATCGTCGACCGCCGCGCCGCAGGCACACGCATCCGGGCCTTTCTGGATGAACTGGGCCTGCATGCCGTGGACCTGCACGAAGAAATACAGAACCTGGATCTGGCGGTTCAGCAAAAATTGGAAATTGCCCGCGCGCTGTTGCGCGAGCCCCGCATCCTCTTGCTGGACGAATCCACCTCCACACTCTCTGGCACTGATGTGCAATGGATTGGCGAACTCATCGCCGCGCAAAGGCGCAAAGGCGTGACCGTGGTCTTCATCACCCACCGCCTGCCCGAGGTACGCAGCTTTTGCGACAGCATGACCGTATTGCGCAACGGCCAGCACATTGCCAGCGGCGCGGTGTCCGACTTCACCGATGCGCAGGTGATTGAAATGATCGTAGGCCGCAAACTCGAACACAACAAGGCTGCGCGCGCCGAGACGGGCAAGGCCCGGGGCGCCGAGGTGCTGGGTGCGCAAGACCTGGCCACTTCGGGCAAGCTGCAATCGGCTTCTTTTTCACTGCATGCGGGCGAAATTTTGGGTGTGGCTGGCCTGCAAGGCATGGGCCAGCGGGATTTGTTTCTGGCCTGTTTCGGCATGGCCGAGGTCAGTGGCGGAACGCTGCGGGTGGACGGGGTGGATGCAGTAGTTTTATCGCCCTCGCAAGCCATACAGGCCGGCATCTGCCTGGTGCCCGAGGACCGCAAGACCGAAGGGCTTTTCCTGGAACTCAACGGCCGCCACAATGCCTCGATGCCGGTGATCCAGCGCTTCATCGGTGGCGGCCTGATCGACCATGCCAGCGAGACCGATGCGGTCGGCGCAGTTTTTGACCGGCTCGATATCGACCGGCGTGCCCTCTGGACGCAGGTCAAAGCCTTCTCCGGCGGCAACCAGCAAAAAATTGCCATCGCGAAATGGTTTGTGGCCGAAAGCCGCATCCTCTTGTTGTACGACCCCACGCGCGGCATCGATGTGGGTACCAAAAACGAGATCTACCAGCTGATACGCGCGTTTGCGCAGGTCGGCGGCGCCGTGCTTTTGTATTCCACCGAGATCCCCGAGCTCGTGCACTTGGCCGACCGGGTGATGGTCTTCTACGGCGGGCGTGTGTGCGCCGAAATTGCCGGCGAAGACCTGAGCGAAAAAGCCTTGCTGCGCGCCGCCCTGGGCAACGCCGCAGAAGCCGGGGTATTGGCATGAACACCATCGCGCACGCGGTCACCCCGAAGCTGGCTAGCCCGCGCCGCGCCGCAAGCTGGCGCGGCCTGAACCGGCACCGTGGTTTGCTTATCGCCATCGGCGTGTGGCTGCTGATGATGCTGTTCACCATCGGCAGCATCGGTATGACCTACTACGACGTGTCGAACATTTCAGCGTCCGGTGCCACGCTGGCCATTGCGGCCATCGGCCAGACGCTGGTGATTTTGTCGGGCGGCTTTGATCTGTCCGCCGGAGCCACGGTCTCGCTGGTCAATGTGGTGGTGGCTTCGCAATTCAGCAACCCTGATGTATCGCCCTGGACGGTGCTGGCTGTGGGTGTTGGCGTGGGCGCACTCACCGGCGCATTCAACGGGTTTTTCATCGCCGTCATTCGCATGCAGCCCATTGTGGTCACCCTGTCCACCATGTTCATCCTGCAAGGCGTCACGCTGCTGGTGATGGACAAGCCGGGTGGTACCGCGCCGCAATCGATCGTGGACTTTCTGGTGGGCGACGCCATACCCGATCTTCTGCCCAAACCGATTTTGCTGATCGCCGTGGTGCTGCTGCTATGGGCATGGCTGAAGGTCACGCGCTCAGGGATGGCGATGTACGCCATCGGCAGCGAATACGCATCGGCCCAGGCCGCAGGCGTCTCCACCCGCACCGTGCAGTTGCTGCTGTACATCGCCGCCGGAGCCTGCTACGGGCTGGCGGGCGTCTTCATCAGCGCACAAACCGGCTCCGGCGACCCACTGATCGGCGCACCCATGTTGCTGCAAATGTTCACCGCCGTCGTGCTGGGCGGCACGGTGCTCGGCGGCGGTCGCGGCGGCCCAGCCGGAACTGTATTTGGGGCCTACATCCTGATGATGGTGGTCAACACCTTGCTGGTGCTCAATGTGTCGGCTTATTACTCCACGGTAGCCGAGGGCAGCATATTGATTTTGGCCGTGCTGGCCAGTTCCACCAACGCCGCCTCGCCCCTGCGCAGCAACCTGCGCCAGCTCAAACGCTGGTGGACGGCACGTGCGCAGGGTTTGCTGCTGTCCCAAAGACCGCCTTCGGCACCCGCCACCATGTCGCACGGCGCAAAAAGCAGCGCGGTGGCCGATATGCCGCAGCCGACTTTCTGGAGCCGCCATGCCAGCACGCTCCGCTATACCCTGCCGTCCTTTATCGGATTCGGCCTGGTCTTGCTGGTCACCCATGCCGTGCTGGACACATCGCTGTTGCAATGGTCGTACTACAACTCGCTGATCGTGCTGGCCTCCTTTTTGGTGGTGCTGGCTCTGGGCCAGGGCACCGTAATCCTGACCGGCGGGCTGGATTTGTCGCTGCCCTGGACCATGGGCCTGTGCGGAATATTGCTGGCGGGCATGCTCAAAGGCTCCAACCTGGCGCTGGTCTATGCGCTTCCGCTCACGCTGCTGCTGGGTGCGACCATCGGGCTGCTCAATGGCGCGGGGATTGTGGCGCTGGGTATCTCGCCCATCGTGATGACACTGGCGGTCAACGGCATTCTGCAAGGGCTGGCCTTGGTCTATTCCAACGGCACCCCCGACGGTTTTTCAGCACCCTATTTGCGCAGCCTGATGACCGACAGCACCTACGGCATTGCCCCGGTGGTGCTGGTGGTCGTGCTGTTTGTGGTGCTGGCAGTTTTGGTGCTGGGCAACACCGCCTTCGGACGCGCGGTCTACGCGGTGGGCAACGGCCAACGCGCGGCGGAACTGGCCGGCGTTCGGGTCGGGCGCACCATCGTGTTGGCCTATATGTTGTCGGGCCTGTGCTCTGCGATTGCTGCGGTGTTTCTCACCGGCCTGTCCGGCCAGGCCAGCCTGGGCATGGGCGACGACTACCTGCTGCCCTCGATTGCAGTAGTCGTGATCGGCGGCACGCTGATCGTTGGCGGACGCGGCCATTACCTGGGCATGCTGGGCGGCGTGCTGCTCATCACCGCACTGCAAATTCTGCTGGCAGGAACCACCCTGCCCTACGCTTCGCGCTCCATCCTGTTTGGCGTGGTGGTCCTCGCCGCCGTCATGGGATTGCGTGAGGAGCAACGATGAATCCGTCCACTGTTCAACCCCGTGCAAGGAGCGCAGCATGCAAATTGAAGTACTGATCGACGTCAAAACCATTCTGGGCGAAGGCCCGATCTGGGATGTGCAGGAACAGCGCCTGTATTGGATAGACAGCTTCGGCTGCCGCGTCTTTCGCTGCAACGCGGCCGGGGGCGAGGTGCGCGCCTGGGACGTGCCCGCCAAGATCGGCTCCATGGCCTTGCGCAAAAATGGTGGCGCGGTGTTATCGCTGGCCAACGGCTTTCACTTTCTGGACTTCGACAGCGGCGAGGTCACACTGATTGTGGATCCCGAGCCGGGTAATGTGCACACCCGCATCAACGACGGCAAGGTCGACAAGATGGGGCGCTTTATTGCCGGGTCTATGGACACAACCGAGAGCGGACCCATTGGCGCCTTGTACCGCTTGGACCCGGACCTTTCAGTACACACCCTGGACGACAAAATCATCTGCTCTAACGGCCCGTGCTGGAGCCCGGACGGCAGCATCTTCTACTTTGCCGACTCCTGGTCCGGCGAAATTTGGAAGTACGACTACGACCTGGCGCACGGCACCGTGTCCAACCGCCAGACTTTTGTCACCCTGGACACGTCCACCGGCGGCGCAGCCGACGGCTCCACCGTGGACGCAGAAGGCTTTCTCTGGAACGCCCAGGTCTATGACGGCAAGGTGATCCGCTACGCGCCCGATGGCAGCGTGGACCGGGTAATACAGATGCCCGTGAAAAAAATCACCAGCGTGAACATCGGCGGCCCGAACATGGACATTCTGTACGTCACCAGCATGGCCAAGCCGCCGCTGCCGCGCTTCCCGGAAGACGGCGTGCTGCGTGGCAGTCTGTTTGCCATCCATGGCCTGGGCATCCGTGGCATCGAAGAACCCCGCTTTGCCGGTTAAGCCCTGACCCGTCCCCAAAGTATTCAACTGAAAAGGAAAGCGTGCTGTGCACATCGAACTGAGCAATCAACGCGTCCTGGTAACGGCCGGGGCGCAAGGCATAGGGCTGGCCATCGCCCAGGCCTTCGTAGCGGCTGGCTCTCAGGTTCACATCTGTGACGTGAACGCGGAATTCCTCGCCACGGCCAAACAGCTTCTACCCGGCGTCAGCCAGACACTGTGCGATGTCTCGCGTGAGGACCAGGTGCAGGCCATGTTCCAAGAGTTAGGCCAGCGCTGGGGCGGACTCGATGCGCTGATCAACAACGCCGGCATTGCAGGCCCCACGGCCAAACTGGAAGACACCTCATTGGCGCAATGGAACGAGACCATTGCCGTCAACCTGACCGGCCAGTTTCTGTGCGCGCGCGCCGCTGTTCCCCTGCTCAAGGCGGCGGGCGGCGGCTCTATCGTCAACATGTCATCGGCTGCGGGACGCCTGGGCTTTCCCTTGCGCACACCCTACTCGGCATCCAAATTTGGCGTGATCGGACTGACGGCGAGTTGGGCGATGGAACTGGGGCCATCGCATATCCGCGTCAACTCCATCCTGCCCGGCATCGTCGCCGGTGACCGACAGGAACGGGTCATCGCCGCCAAAGCCGCGTCCTATGGCCTGGAGCACGAAGCCATGCGCGAGCGGCTGCTCTCCAAGGTATCGCTGCGCAGCATGGTCAGCGCGCAAGACATTGCGCAGCAGATCCTCTTTATTTGTTCACCCGCCGGTGCCCGCATCAGCGGCCAGAGCCTCTCGGTCTGCGGCAACGTCGAACACCTCGGTTAAGCATCCCGCGAACAAGCGTCTATAGCAACAAGGAGCACATATGAACAGACACGTCGCCATCGTCGGTGCAGGCTTTATCGGCAGGGCCTGGGCCATTGTTTTTGCACGCGCCGGGTTTTCGGTGGCGGTCTATGACGCGGTCGACACCGCCTTGGCGCAATGCCAGCGCCTGCTGCTGGAAAACATCAGCGACCTCGCCGAGCACGGGCTCATCTCCGAAGCACCTGCAACCGTGCTGGCCCGCATACGCACCGAGACCACACTGCCTGCGGCGCTCCAGGGTGCATGTCTGGTACAGGAATGCGCCTACGAAACCCTGGAGATCAAACGTGCGGTGTTTGCCGAACTCGACCGCCATGCCCCACCCGACACCATTCTGGCCAGCTCGACTTCGTGGCTCAAAGCGTCTGAATTCTCCGAAGGCCTGTCCGGGCGCGCCCGGGTGCTGGTGGCGCATCCGGTTAACCCACCCTACCTGATTCCGCTGGTCGAACTGGCGCCCGCGCCCTGGACGGACGCAGCGGTGCTGGCCAGCGCCAAGACCATTTACCAGGAGGCCGGACAGGTGCCGGTGGTGCTGCACAAAGAGATCACCGGTTTCCTGCTCAACCGCATACAAGCCGCCGTGCTCAACGAAGCGCTCAACCTGTATGCCGATGGATTTGCCAGCATGGAAGACATGGACCTGGTGCTCAAAAACGGCCTGGGCATGCGCTGGTCTTTCATGGGGCCGTTTGAAACCATCGACCTCAACGCCCCGCAAGGCCTGATGGACTATGCCGAGCGCTACGGCTCTACCTTCCGCGAGGTGGCCGCCGACCAGGCCACAAACCCCTGGAACCGCGACACGATGGCGCAACTGCATGCGCAGCGCCGCGAAGTCCTGCCGGCTGGGGACATGCAAGCGCGGGCGCGCTGGCGCGACCGCCGCCTGATGGCGCTGATTGCGCACCAGCGCGACCAGCCGCATTAAGGCTGAACCCAACTCACTGCGCAACGCGCTTTGCGTACATTTTTCTGTAACTCTCCCTCCTCATTTCACACCGGAACGCCCCATGAAAAAATCAAAAAAAGTCATCGTCACTTGCGCCGTGACGGGTGCTATCCACACCCCGAGCATGTCGCCCTACCTGCCGATCACGGGACCCGAGATTGCCGAAGCCGCCATTGGCGCGGCCCGCGCCGGAGCGTCCATCGTCCACTTGCATGCCCGCAAAATTGAGGACGGCTCACCGTCGCAGGACCCGGCGCTGTTCAAAGACTTTCTGCCGCAGATCAAAGCGGCCTGCGATGTGGTGATCAACATCACCACCGGTGGTGCGCCCACTATGCTGGTGGCCGAGCGGCTGGTGCCGGTGCACACCTACAAGCCGGAAGTGGCCTCGCTCAATATGGGCTCTATGAACTTCGGTCTGTACGGCATGCTCAAGCGCTTTCCAGAATTCAAGCATGCGTGGGAACGCCCCTACCTGGCGAACAGCGACGACCGCGTGTTCAAGAACACCTTCAAAGACATCGCCCACATTTTGGAGTCCTGCGCCGACAACGGCACCCGCTTTGAAATCGAGTGCTACGACATCGGCCACCTGTACACCGCAGCGCACTTTATTGAGCGCGGGTTGATCAAACCACCGTTTTTGATCCAGTCGGTCTTCGGCCTGCTCGGCGGCATTGGCCCGCACCCGGAAGACGTGCTGCACATGAAACGCACCGCGGATCGCCTGTTTGGTGACGACTACCTGTGGTCGGTGCTGGGTGCCGGACGCAACCAGATGCCGATTGCCACGCAATCGCTGGCCATGGGCGGCAATGTGCGCGTCGGGCTCGAAGACTCGCTGTGGGACGGCCCGGGGCAGCTGGCGCACTCCAACGCCGCGCAAGTCAGCCGCGTGCGGGCGCTGATTGAGGGCCTGAGCCTGGAGATCGCCACACCCGACGAGGCCCGCCAGATGCTGAACCTCAAGGGCGCGAACGCGGTGAACTTTTAGGCGCTAAAGCCCTGCGCTGCCGGGGCTCAAACCACCTCGGGCGTGAGCGCTTGGACCGCCTGGTAACTGGTCAGAAAAACCTGGCCATGCAGGGTCTTGAGGAAATCCGTCTTGTTCAACTTATCCATTATCGGACCTTTGATTTCCGAAAAATGCAGCGCAATACCGCTGTCATGCAAACGCCCCGCGATGGCGTGCAAGCTCTCCAGCGCGCTGGCGTCGATGTCATTCACCGCCGAAAACTGCAACAGCACATGCTTCAAGGCAGGGCGCGATGCCACCTCGGCGTTGATGCGGTCCTGAATCATGATGTTCCGCACCTATGGGTACGCAAGAACGTGTTGCCTGATCGCAAAACAAAAGCCAGTCTTCGTGCCGTTCCCTTGTTAGGCGTTTCACTATTGGCTGCTCAGGAGCTACACCGTATGGCTACAAAGCGTAATTCCCAGTGGCTCGCCCCTGGCTACGCGAAGGAATTTGGCGGCTGTTCCTGCTCAGCCATATTGAATAAAAACCTCAAACCGCTGAACTTTCGCAGCCATATGTTCAGGCATGCTTTCATCGATAGACTCAAAGCCCGAAACGATATTCCACTACCTTTGGCGGAGAGCATTACCGGGCACGGACGCAACATAAGCGACTTCGCCACCTATGGCAGCGTCGGTTACACGCTGGAGCAAAAGGCGGAAGTTATAGAGAAAATCTTGCTATAATTTCCAGTTAGACATGACGTGGGATTCAGCCGATAGAGGTAGGATCCGCTAGCACGATTTTTGCTCTAAAACCGATCACATTCCTCAATAGCTCAGTCGGTAGAGCGCCGGACTGTTAATCCGTAGGTCCCTGGTTCGAGCCCAGGTTGAGGAGCCAAAACCCCTTTAAAAACAACGACTTAGAACGTTGTTTTTATTTAAAATCTCAATTACACGGTTATTACACGAATTGTGTATAGGCCGCTGGTTGATTTTTGACTTTGACGATAGTACAGTGTGTCCTATGCGCACCCCCGGCAGTGAAACCATCGTCGTCAAGCCTGAGCTGATCCGGCTGGTGCGCCGTGGCGACAGCAAGAAGTGGCAAGTCCACTACAAGCTCGACGGTATCAAGACTTGGTTCCGACGCAGCAGCGATACCACTGATGTCAAGGCAGCTTCAGCCATCGCTGAGCGCATGTGGATGAAAGCCACCTTCGATCATGAAGCCGGACGCCCTGTCATCAGCAAAAAATTCAAGCCAGTGGCTGAGATGGTGCTTCACAGGCTGGACGCTGAGATCAAGGCAGGTACTGCCCGGCCCAGCACCAAAGACTATGTGTCTGCCATACGCCTGTATCTCATCCCCTTCTACGGTGCCTACAACATCGACGGCATCAAGCCCTCGGTGGTATCTGAGTTCCACACCTGGCGCAGCGTCAAGGTGGGACGGGAACTATCCGGCAGTGCGCAGAACAACCACAACGCGGCCCTGAACTTAATCTTTGATGAAGCCGTCCAGCGTGGCTTCTTGACCGAATACCAGCGCCCGGCTACCAAGAACACTGGCTCAGAGAGTGACCGCCGCGCCGAGTTCAGCCACGAAGAGCTGGAAACCATCATGGGCTATGCGCCCACCTTCATTGGAGCCGCCCGTACTTCACGCACCAGGATGATCCGGGAGCTGCTGGCGATCTATGTGTCCTTCATGGCAGCCACCGGCATGCGGGCTGGCACTGAGGCAGAGTTCCTGGAGTGGCGCCACATTGACGTGGAGGTGCGAGACAACCAGCCCATCCTGCACTTTCGCCTACAGCGGGGCAAGCGCGGTGCGCGCAACTTCGTCGCCCACCACAGTTGCTGGCTACTGCTGGAGCGGCTGCGTCAATTGAGCCCAGACCTTGCGGGCTTTAGCCTGGAAGAAGTTCTCAAGAAACGGGTAGCCAAGCCCTTGTTCCGCCTGTCCGATGGCTCCATACCGGATAGCTGGAACAAACCCTTTAGGCAGTGGCTGGAAGACGTTGAGCTGCTGTACTGCCCTGTGACCGGCAAAGAGCGCAGCCTGTACAGCCTGCGGCACTACTACGCCACCCAGCGCTTGTTGGAGGGCATCCCCATCCACGACCTGGCTGAGCAGATGGGTACCTCGGTGCTGATGATCACCAAGCACTACAGCCACCTGACGCCCTTGATGAAGGCCAAGCAGTTCGCTGGGGTTGTGGATCCGCATGCGTCGGGACAGGCTGAGCAAATACGCTCGATCATGGCAGCGCAGATGGCGAACAACAACATCCTGAGCCTGGTGCAAATGGGCACCGGACTGGT
>Ga0209400_1003654_pt1 | contig 11165 bp, 7 predicted proteins | sample M_130807_EF_Meta_FD_187313 | JGI IMG/M metagenome (GOLD analysis project Ga0209400, IMG submission 187313) | Freshwater microbial communities from Lake Montjoie, Canada to study carbon cycling - M_130807_EF_MetaG (SPAdes) (version 2) | ecosystem: Environmental > Aquatic > Freshwater > Lake... | reverse complement strand
ACACTACACCCTGCCCCACATCGCCGTGCAGTGTCTCATCGAACTCAACGCCTCCAAAGAATGCCTTGCCGCGCTGGAGCAGTCGCCCCTGCAACGCAACGCCCTGCTCGCCCTGCAACAAATGCATACCAAGGACACGGTCGATGGCCTCATCACGGTGGCCACCAACACCACCGACAATGCATTGCGCGTCGGGGCCCTCGGCGCCCTCGCACGACTGATGCACGTCGAAAAACCTTGGGACCTCAAGGCGTGGTGGAGCACCCGCCCCGATGACCGCGGTCCCTATTTCGAGCCAATCCCGTGGGAGGCATCCGAGCGCATCAAAGCCGCATTGGAAGCCAACTTTGCCAAGGTCGGTGAAAACGACCGCAAACCACTGATGGATGTTTTTGCCAAAAACCGCCTCGACGTTGCCCAACTCAATTTGCTCAACAAGGATCCCGTCGCCACGGCACTGGGCCAAGCACAGCCGGACGAGCCTTCGACTGCCGTTCTCGTGAATGCCGCGAAAGACACAAAACTGCCCTGGCCGCGGCGCGTCGAGTGTTACAATGCCGTTCTCCGCAGCAACAACGACAAGACCACCGGCCATCGCCTCGAAATCCTTGCGGCATGGCTTGACGATGCGAACCGCGACAAATCCGCCGATCAATTGATCACCGACTTCGTCAATGAAACCAGCCGCGGCACCGAAGTCGCCAAGCTCGACGAGCTTGCGAAGAAATCCGGCGATGCCACATCACGCATCGCCTGGCGGGCATTGCTCACGGTGCTGAACTCTCCGCTGGCCAAAGAGGAAGCCAAAAAGCAGGTACGCGATATCGCGGACAAAAACCCGATGGAAGTGGGATTTTTTCTCGCCCTCGCCGATCTGAAAACCCCTGGTTTCGAAAAGCAAATCGAAGCCGGCATTCATTTCGACAACGAAAAAACAATCAAGGCCGCCACCGCCGCCAAGGAGTCGATCTCAGCGGCATCGGTTGCGCAGGACGGCAAAAAGGTGGCTGATCTAAAAGCCGACGAGGTGAAAAAAATTGCCATGGAAAGCAAAGGCGACATCGCGAATGGAGCGAAACATTTCACCGCGCTTGGATGCATCGCCTGCCACAGCATCGACCCCGCCGCCGCGCAAAAAGGTCCGTATCTCGGAGCGGCCGGAGCCAAGTTCCAGCGCGACTACCTGATTGAATCGGTGCTCGATCCCGGCAAGGTTGTCGCCCAGGGTTTTCAAACCTCGGTGTTCGCCATGAAGGACAATTCCACAAAAATGGGCTTCGTAACCGCCGAACAGGATGGAGTGATCACGGTGCGCGACATCACCGGCACGGCGAGCCAGATCAAGCGGGCCGATGTCAAGGAGGAGCAACATCCCGGCACCAGCATGATGCCGCCGGGCCTTGCTTCAAGCCTGACGCCCAGTCAATTCACCGACCTGATCGAATACCTGAGTTCGTTGAAACAAGCGGGGGGCTGAAGAGCGGGGGGCAAAGAAAGGGCGGTTGCATCCCGCCCGCCCTCTTTGCAATCGATTGATGGGGAGTAAGCCGCGCTTTACTCCTCCTTCATGTATTTCTTGTGGCCTTCCTTTTTCAGGGCCTTGGCATCGGTGATCAACTTGGTGACATCATCGGCCTTGTTGTTCAAGAAAGCCGTTTCAATATCGCAAAACAAAGCGAGCGCCTGCGCCATCATTTTCCGGTAATCGGCCAGGGCCTTGGCGCGCGCGGCGGCATCGGGCATGTCCGCAATCAACTCGGGAACAAGCGGGATCGACTTGACGATGCCTTCCTGAGCTTCGCGAGCCAGTGCCGCACCCTTGGTTGCATCCTTCTCCTTGCCCAACGCTTTCATTGCGTCATTCGTCGTCGTCATCGCCTTGGCAAGAGGGGTGTCCTCATCGGCCCTGATCTGACTAACAGATCCCGCAGCAAACATCAAAACTGTCAATGTGGTAAGCAATTTCATAACAAGGAAAATACGTAGCCGACTGTCGGCATCTGTCAAATCGCAAGATCGGAAAATCCCGACATGCATGAGTGGAGGTCATCGTCGCCACGCCACGCGCCAACCAAGACAATCATTCACCTGTCAGGCGCTTCGGTCCCTCGGACGGCTTGGGAATCCTGCGCAACTGGTCGAAATCCCCTTCCTCGCAACAGCGCACAAATCCCTCGGCATAACTCTTCAGCCGGTCCCACGAATCGCGTATCTGCGAGGCTTCCTCACGGCTGATCGAGTTGTCGAGTGCGGCGACGGAGATCTTGTTGAGCATCTGCGAAAACTGACTGATGATTTCATGAGTGGCCGGGAGCACCTCGAATCCTTTTTTGCCGGAGTTTTCGGGATTGCGCAAGAAACATCCTCCGGCTTGTTGGCACAACCACTCGACAATCGCTTCGTCCTGGCTGAGTTCGACCAACTGCGCCACGCGGTCCAGAGGATTGCGGTTGCCCGCAGCCGACGCGGCGGGATTTTCCGCCCATTTGTATACGAGCGACAAAGAAAGGCCCAGTTCCGCAGCGATCGCCTTGGGACTGACCTGCTCGAACATTTTGCGCAGAACTTCATAGCTTTCCATGACTGCCAGTCCGATGCAGCACCTTGCCCGGATTGGCAAGAGCAAACGAAGTCATTTCGGAAGAACTTCGCCGGCTACCGGATTTTACAGGTGGAGAAAAAGTGGAAGGCATTGACACGATCCGAAGAGTCGGAGGACAAATCGATCAAAAGTCAAATGGGCGACAGGCTTCAGCGATTTCCCGAGCTTGGGCCTGCGGATGCCCGGAGGATCCCGAAGATCCAGTCGCAAGGATTTCCTTGTTTTGCCGGGAAACGCTGATGCAATTAACCCACATCTCCTATTGACGCTTGGATTTTTCCCCGTATCATCGCGCCCCACGCGAGAAGCGCCTTCCGCTCTTCCGCAGGTTTCACATTCCAAGCCTATACCATCATGCCAAAATATGCCATCAACGGATTCGGACGCATCGGTCGCAATGTCCTGCGCGCCATGAGCGACTCAGAGCTGCGCAATGTCGTCGCCATCAACGATCTCACCGACAACCACACCCTTGCGCACCTGCTCAAGTACGATTCCACACAGGGCAGGTTTGACGGCGAGGTCACCTACGACGACAAATTCATCATCGTCCGCGGTCACAAGATTCATGCCCTGGCCGAGCGCGATCCCGCCAAGCTGCCTTGGGCGGAACTCGGTGTGGATGTCGTTCTGGAGTCCACAGGATTTTTCACCGACAGTGCCAAAGCCTCGGCCCACATCACCGCCGGTGCCAAAAAAGTCCTCATCTCCGCACCCGCCACCAACCCGGACATCACCATCTGCATCGGCATCAATGACGACCAGTATGATGCGTCCAAACACCACATCGTTTCGAACGCTTCCTGCACCACCAACTGCCTGGCTCCGCTGGTGAAGGTGCTCAACGACAAATGGGGCATTGAACGGGGATTCATGACCACCATCCACTCCTACACCAACGACCAGAACATCCTCGACCTGCCGCACAAGGACCTTCGCCGCGGTCGTGCCGCAGCGATCAACATCGTGCCGTCCGCCACCGGTGCGGCCCGCGCCATCGGCGAGGTGATCCCCGCGATGAAGGGCAAACTCAACGGCGGTGCGTTCCGCGTGCCCACTCCCACCGGATCGTTCACCGACCTGGTTGTCGAACTCAAGGCCGGCACCACGGTGACCGTCGCGGAAATCAATGCCGCCTTCAAGGAAGCCGCCGAGGGACCGATGAAAGGGGTTCTCGCCTACACCGACGAACCGATCGTGCTGCAGGACATCGTTTCCGATCCGCACAGCTCCATTTACGACAGCGAACTCACCTTGGTGATCGGCGGCAACATGGTCAAAGTGGGCGCCTGGTATGACAACGAGTGGGGTTACTCGAACCGCGCCGCCGAGATGTTGAAACTGCTCGCGACCGGGGCTTGATCCACGAAGAAGATTCGATTCAAACCGGTTCGTCCCCGTGACGAGCCGGTTTTTTCTTGTCTGCATGCGGCGTGCAAGGGACTTGAAACGTTGACAGAAGATCGCGCTTGCTGTCTGGTGTCGCGGTGCCCGCACAACACAACATCCGCCGCGCCGCCCATGCGGCCCTCCATTCCTGGTCGAAGGGTCACGATTACGCGGAAACCCTGGTCGAGCGCCACGCCCAGCGCTATCAGCTTTCCAGCTCCGACCGCGGATTACTCAACGCCATCCTGTTCGGTGTGCTTCGCCACCGTCGCGTGTTGGATCATTTCATCGCGGAATTGCGCAAAGGCAAACTCGACCCCGATGCCCGCGATCTGCTGCGCATCGGGCTGTTTCAAATCCTTATCCTCAATATCGCCGACCACGCCGCCGTCAATGAAACCGTCGAAGCCGGCAAGTCGAACATCCGCGGACTGCTGAACGCGGTGCTGCGGAGGGCGGCGGGACAGAAAAACAAACTGCTGGAAACCATCGACGACCTCTCGCCAGCGGAGAAATTCTCGCATCCCGACTGGTTGTTCAAACGATGGAAGAAGCATTTCGGACTGGAAAATGCCATCGAGCTGATGCAGTGGAACCAGCTGCCGGCGGAAAATTTCGCGCGTTACAATCCGCTTTGCCAAATCCCCTGCCCGCTGGTGGACGAGTTGCCCGGACATCCGGGATTTTTCGCGATCGAAGGAGCCGTGCCGATGAATCTGATCCGCGAGGGAGTCATCTACATGCAGGATCCGGCGACCCGGCATTGTGTGGAAATGCTTGCCCCGCGCCCCGGGGAGACCGTGTTGGATGCCTGCGCGGCACCGGGAGGAAAAGCCGCGCTGATCGCGGCGGCCATGAACAACGTGGGCCGACTCATCGCCACCGACTCCAACGAAAAACGTCTGCCGCGACTGCAAGAAAACCTCGCCCGACTTCATGTCAGTTGCGCCGAGATCTCCCTGCATGACTGGTTGACGCCCGCCCCGGCGGAATGGCACGGACGATTCGATGCCATTCTGCTCGATGTCCCTTGCTCGAACACCGGCGTGCTGCGTCGGCGTGTCGATGCCCGCTGGCGCATGCAACCGCGCGACCTTTCCGACCTTCCGCTGGTCCAGGAAAAAATTCTCGAAAACGCCCTGCCCTGCCTCAAGGACGGCGGGCGGATCGTTTATTCGACGTGCTCGATCGAGCCCGAGGAAAACATCGAACTGGTCAAACGGTTTGTGGATACCCACCCGCAGTTCACTCTAACATGTCACCGGCAGATTCTTCCGTTTCAGGACCACACCGATGGCGCATTTTGCGCGCTCCTGCAAAAATCGTAGTCCATCGACTCAAAACAAGTCGGTGGAAGTCACTGAATTCTGCTCGCGCGATCCCAGCATGACCGCTTGTTCGACAACCCGTGCCGCCGAGGAATCGAAGCGGAAGGAATGACAATTGGGACAAGTGACCGAAGCAAGCGTCACGATCGAATCACATCCTTCGCAGACTTTGTAAGCGAAAGGATTCGCAGCAATCTTCTGCGCTTTCTCTTTTCTTGATTCGGGCGGATTCATGAAACGGAGCAGGACAAAAAACGGACAAGGTCGCTACCTTGTCCGCAAAGTTTCTGGCGGGCGTTCTGGATTTCAAGCTCCCGCAGTGGCGAGAGCCTTGGCAGCTTTGCTCTTGATGTTCGCGGCTTTGTTGCCGTGAATCAGATTGGTTTTGGCGGCTTTGTCCACAGCCGAGGAGAGTTCGCTGACAGCAGTCGCTGCTGCGGCTTTGTCGCCACTGGTGACAGCACTGAGAACTTTCTTGCGAAGAGTCCGGATACGGCTCTTGACGGCACGGTTGCGATCCGTGCGGACTTCGGTCTGACGAATGCGTTTTTTGGCGGATTTGGTGTGGGCCATGATGAAAGGAAGGAAAGACGGTTCGTGTAATTCCGCAATCGCGGGGGGCACAAAGTAAAGGTTTGATCAGGCAAGTCAATAAAAAAGCCGCGAAACTCCACAAAAAAAAATGGACGGAAAAAATTGTGCGAAATTCCCGTCACATTCGCATTTTAGCATTGCTTTGCCAGCCAATTGGAGAATAGTCCACTTATCTTGATTATTTACGTGTACGCCTTCCTCAATTCAAACCGATGCACCGGCCCGCTCCGTGATCATTTTTTTGATTCCGGAGCTTGCCATTTCCCAAAATAAAACAATGATCCACCGCCAAGAAACAACCGAGCCGAGACTGTTCCCAGATATCGCACCCGTGACCAGCAAAAGAAAACAATCACCGAAAAGCACGGGCATTTCTGATCCTGTCGACTATGGCCTCATCGCCCCGTCGCAACTGGTGAAAAATTTCGTGTTGGACACCAACGTCCTGCTCCATGACCCGGCCTGCCTGGGTCGCTTCAAGGACAACCACATCTGCGTGCCAGCCGACGTGCTGGCGGAGTTGGACAAATTCAAAAGCGAGCAGACCGAACGCGGCGCGAATGCCCGCAAGGTGCACCGCATGCTGATGGAAATGTTTTCCGGCACCCAGAATGTCACCCACGGTGTGCCCACCGACGGCGGCGGCACGGTGCGCATGGTCATCTATGATCCGGCGATCTGTCCGAAAAATTTGGAAAGCCTGAATCAATTCCGACGGATTTTTCCCGACCAGGAACGCATGGACCACCGCATCCTCGCCTGTGTGCTGTTGATTTCCCAATACAATTCCGCCCCCGTGGTGCTGGTGACGAAGGACCTGAACATGCACCTCAAGGCGCGCTCGGTCGGGCTGGAATGCCAGGACTACATGAACGACAAGGTCAATCCGGAGGACGTGGCGTATTACGACGTCAAGAAAATCAGCGTCGATCCCACGGAACTGCAGCGCTTCGCCAGCAGCAGCGAACTTGACCTGGAGGAGGATCGCATCAGCGGATTGACGATCAACGAATATGTGCTGCTCGATGCCGGGGAGAATCATCAGATGCCGGCCAGGGTTGACTCGCGCGGCATGCTGGTGCGGTTGCTGTGCCCCGATGTCCTGAAAATTCCCGATGGTCACAATTTGAAGCCGCTGAATCTCGGCCAGAAATGCCTGATCGATGCGCTGCTCAATCCGGACATTTCACTGGTCACCTGCTTCGGTCACGCCGGCACCGGAAAAACCCTTGTCGCGGTGGCGGTGGGCCTGCATGAAATGTTCAACCGCCGCTACAACGGTGTCACGATCAGCCGCCCGGTCGTGGCCATGGGCGACCAACTCGGTTTCCTGCCCGGCACATTGGAGGAAAAAATGCGCCCGTGGTTGCAACCGATTCACGATGCGCTCGACCTCTTGATGCGTCCGACCATGCCTCCCGGACCGCGGCGCAAGCAGATGAAAAAAGACACTCCCGACCCCAAGGTAAAAAAACCCTGGGAAATGCTCATGGAACAAGGGATCATCGAAATCGAAGCGCTGTGCTACATCCGCGGTCGCTCCATTCCCAACCGCTTTTTCATTCTCGATGAAGCCCAGCAACTCACCCCGCAGGAGGCGAAAACCGTGGTCACGCGGATGAGCCGGGGTTCGAAACTGGTGCTGGTGGGCGACCCCGCGCAGATCGACAACCCCTACGTGGACAGTCGCAGCAACGGCCTGGTTTACACCCGCAACCGCTTGAAAGGACAAGCGTTCACCGCGCACGTGGCATTGACCCGCGGCGAGCGCTCGGAGCTTGCCGATGTCGGCGCGCGCCTGATGTAATCCAGGCGGACCTGAAAAATCGGGCCGGAGCTTGCATGCTTCCGGCCCAAGCAAACCCGGCGATTAAAAGGCGGGAAGCTCGATGGATGATTGATGAGTTTTGATTTTTGATGGATTTCGGGAAATGCGAAGGCGCAATCCGATCAACAATCACGTGAAGCCCCACACAACCCCGGAACTCGCATGCAAGAGGCGTGCAATCCCGACGGTATTGTTTCCAGCGGTGCAATGTTGTTGCCGGGCCTTCAATATGAAATGCGTGTTGGAGTCCATCCATCGTTCCGAACTATTCAATCCTCTCAAAGACAAAAGCTACTGATTTATGCACACACACAGAGTTAGAACATTACTCCTCACCTCCCTCGCGCTGCCAGCCATCGCCTGCGCCCAGCCTGCTGTCGCGCCTGATCCCGGCGGTATTCTGCGCAAGCCCATCCCGGACAAACTGGTGGTGCTCACGTTCGATGATGCATGCGCCAGTGGTTATACCGTGGTGGCTCCGATCCTGAAGCCGTTGGGGTTCAATGCCTCGTTTTATGTCTGCGATTTCGATTCGTTCAAAACGCGCAAGGACTGGTACTTGACCTATCGGCAGATGATCGATCTGGATCGCAGAGGCTTTGAAATCGGCAACCACACGGTGGGGCATGGCGGAGGTTTGGACAATTATCTGGCCATGGAAGATCAGTTGTTCGCGAATGGCGGCCCGAGAATGACGACCGTCTGCTGGCCGCTCTACGGGGTGGTCTGGAACATTTGTCCCGATCTCGCCAAGCGCGGTTACACCTTCGGCCGGGGAGGACATGAGCGTCCGTACCGGCCGACGATCGACAGTCCTTTTGATGTGCCGTCGTTCACGATCACGGAAAGCCAGCCGATCGAGGAATTCGTCAAAAAAGCAAAACAGGCCTGCCAGGGACGGGTTGTCGTCTATTGTTTTCATGGCGTGCCCGACATGGAACACGGGTCCGTGGGAGTCGAACCCGCGACCTTCAAGGTGATGATGCAGTATCTGAAGGACAACAACTACAAGTGCATCACCATGCGCGACCTGGCCGAATACATCGATCCGGCAAAAGCAGCGAAACTGCCGCCGCCGAAGGAGGTCAAAGCCGAAGATCCCTTCCTGACCAACAAGGACGACAAGCCGTGCGGTGTGGTTGTGAAGGCAGTAAAACCGAATCCCGAGCCGGAGAAGAAGCCTGAACCCGCCAAGACATCGCCCGCCAAAGCCCCTGACGTGAAGGCGATCAGCAGCGACAAGCCCAATGTGTTCACGTGGAGCAAGGCGGAAGCCGGCAACTGGAGCAATGGTTCCAAATGGACGAACAATCTCGCCAACGGATCCGCACCGGTTGCAGCGGGTCAGTCGGACTATGTCCTCAACTTCGAGCAACCCGGAAAATACGATGTCACGCAGGACCTGGAGGAAGGCTTCCAGCTCAACCAGCTCAATCTGCGCTCCGGACAGGGGAATTCCCTGAAGTTGAACGGCAAAGGCATCAAGTTTGTCGGCACAGAAGCGAGCATCAATCAGAATTCCATTTACACGGATGACAGGATTGAATTGCCCATCAATCTGACGTCAGACGTCACGGTGAATTCGCTCGGTCAAAACAACTCCAAGCCTGCCACCCGTTTGGTCATATCAGGCTTGATCACCGGGACCGGCCGACTGATTGTCAACGAGGGCGGTCCTCTCTTCATAACCAATTCGTCCAACACCTACAGCGGCGGAACCATCATCAACAGCGGCACGCTTAACATGGATGGCTGGTCGAACGGCCAACCGGGAACGCTGGGAACCGGGCCGGTGACCTTGAACGAGGGCGCCAGCTTCTCGCCATGTGGCGGCATATGCACCAATCCCCTGATTTTAAACGGAGGCACGATCGAGGGCAACTTCACCTGGAATGGGCCCATTACCTTGAACGGCATTGCTGAAATTGCCGGGTTTAACCTGAATCTGAACAACCTGAGTGGCGGCATCAGCGGGCCGGGCGGGCTTACGGAGATTGGCATTCAGGGCAACTTCGGCAGGAACAACTTCGGCACGGTGTACCTCTGGGGTGTCAATACCTATACCGGTCCCACCACGGTTCGCATGGCCAAGTTGTTCATAAAGAAGGCCGCGTCGCTTTACAACGCCGACGCAGCGCAATGGACCCCGGCGAAAATCAGCGTCCACCCCGGGGCCGCGCTGGTGATCAGCGCCGGCGGCACAGGCGAGTTCAGCGGCGAACAAGTCGGCACCTTGCTCAGGAATCTAACCGAAACCGTAAACAACAACGGCCTGATGGCCGGTTCGATTTTGTGCGTGGACGCGGCCAATGCCAAGGAAGCGGTCACGGTTTCGGCCAACATCCAGGATTCAACGGGACCAGGCGGCGGCGCGTTTCAATTCAGGAAATGCGGGGCGGGAACCTTGCAGATGTCGGGAAAAAATGCCTATACCGGTCAGACGATTCTTGAAAGCGGTGCGTTGAGTGTTTCGTCATTCAACAGCTATGCCAAGGGCAAGAATGTGGCCAGCAGCAGCCTGGGTTCGCCGAAGGACGTTGAAGCGGGCGAGATTGTCATCGGCGAGGACAACAAGGAAAGTGACTGCACGCTGATTTATACGGGACCGGGCGAAACCACCGACCGCGTGATCAACCTCGCGGGCAAGAAATCGAGTCTGACCTTTGATCAGTCCGGCTCAGGCTTGCTCAAGCTCGCCAGCACATTTGTGATCTCCGGCTATGGCACCGACAAGTCGATCGTGCTGATGGGAGACACTGCCGGCACTGGTGAGATCGCCGGAAACCTGTTTGATCCCCATGACCGGTCAGCCAAGGCAATCACCGCTGTCACCAAAACCGGCACGGGCACCTGGGTGCTCTCCGGAGCCAACACATACCGCGGCGCGACCACTGTGAAGCAAGGCACGCTGGCGATTGCGAGCGTGAAAAGTCTCGGCGACAAAACGGACGTCCATGTTTCCGAAGGAGCAACGCTGGAATTGAGCTTCAAGGGTGAAATGAAGATCGGAAAACTCTATTTTGACGGAAAGGAGCAGCCCGCCGGCACATTCAGCGCGGAGAACGCTCCCAAGTATCTCAATGGCAAAGGGGTTTTGAAAAGCTCCTCATGAAAAGCCGGTTTTAGAATCTCACAGCAAAAGAAGCACGGGCGCAAAGCAATCACAGCAGGAACAAAATGTAAGGCAGCAGCCACGACGAGAAGTGCGGCTTCATCGCCTGCGGTTCCGGTCAATGCAGCCCAACCTGCTGTTCGCTGTACTCCGCGCTCGACGGGAAGTGCCATGCTTCAAGGGCACTGAACCCAGGGATTTTTTCGCCTCACAACTGGAAATTTTTCGCCTGCGCGAGAAACTTCGCGGGATTGTGGTAGATCACCTTCTCGATGAATTCCGCGCTGTGTTCGCGACGTTTCATCTCCAGCG
>Ga0209400_1003650_pt1 | contig 11171 bp, 14 predicted proteins | sample M_130807_EF_Meta_FD_187313 | JGI IMG/M metagenome (GOLD analysis project Ga0209400, IMG submission 187313) | Freshwater microbial communities from Lake Montjoie, Canada to study carbon cycling - M_130807_EF_MetaG (SPAdes) (version 2) | ecosystem: Environmental > Aquatic > Freshwater > Lake... | reverse complement strand
CCACAATTTCGTCAATCAAATTGTGCAAAGCGGTGTCTTTTTTGTCCACCACGTCGTATCGCACAGCCTCAATTTCATCGAGTTGAGCTTGCAAAAACTCAATGATGTTGGCGGCTTTTTTGTTGGGAGGAACAACAATTTGCCCTACCAAACCATGCCGACCTTGGTATGCCTCGGTAAACGTATCGGCTAGTTCCACAATCTCGTTGTAGAACGTGTTCAGCGCCATGTGCTTGCTGAAACTGCGAGTGTTGAGGTGTACGCTGTGCGCTACATCCCGACCAAGAAACAGCAAACCAACAAACTGACAGGCGTTCATTGCTGGAACCCTTCCATAGGCATCTGCTGCTCCATGTTTTCCATTGGCATTTCAACGCCTATGTCAACATCTTGCCCAGGCATCTCGGCAATCAAGTCGCCGCTGGTAATCATGCCGTGGATGGTGCCCAGCACAATTTCTTGAATCTGATCTGGTGACATACCGGCCTGCACGGCAGAAATGCGCTTGGTCTCGGCGTCAAACGCCTTGATCTTGGCTTCGTAGTCCTTGCGCTCTTGCTCTTGCACTTCAATAGACTTGCCGACGTTTTGCAGCATCTGGTGCATCTGCTCCATCTCCTGCCCCATCGCCTCCATTTGCTGCTGTGCAGCAGCAAGCGCAGGATTGTCCTCACCGTCACTCATCAGTTTTGGATCAATGGTCTTGGCAAAGCGTTTTGCCATTTCTTGCGCCCCAGGCCAGTCCATGTTCTTGACGAACAAATCGCCAGCCACAGCCCACAATGATGGGTTTGCTTGCAGCATCTGGCCCATAGCCTCCAGCGACTCTTGGCGCTTGGTTGCATAGCCGGGGCCGGTCACAGCCACCACATCGTATTTGCCAACGCTCAAGTTGTAGATTTTCTCAATCACAATGCCTGATTGGTCAACGATCTTGTTGACAGGTTGCTGTTGGTCAGGGTTGACCCTCACCATCTTGGTATCGCCGTCCTCGCCAATAATCCGAGCCACACGCTGCGTGTCGTAAATCTTGGGGATCAAGTCCACCAGTTGCCGAGCGACGTTTCGCACGCTGCGGGCCAAGTTATCGCCGTAGTGATACGTCCCAACATCACCCTCGCGCTGGCGAGCCAGAATAGCCTTGCCAGACCGTTCGTTTGACCCCATGCCCAACGAGGCGTTGTATTGCCCGGTGGTCGATTTGATGTCCTCAGAAGCACCAGCCTTGGCCTGCAACAGACCAGATGACGCCATTGGCGGTTGCGCCCGCTGCGGCAGCGGCAAAATAGCACCTTGGCCGTCAGTTACGTCAGGGTTGACCTCCAAATATGGCCAATTTTGCGTGTTGGCGGTCTTCCATTGGTTTTCGTACCCCTCAAACTGCCCGCCATACCCAATAAACGGCGCTTTTGGAGCCAAAGCCAGCATTTCTGCCTCTTGGGACACCCAATAGTTGTACATCCGTTGTGCGTCCTTGGCATTTCGCACCAGACCGCTCACATACAGACGCCCATCAACCTCGTATTCGTTGCCGACAACGCGAATGACCGGAATACACTTCCCGGCCCAATCGTTTTGTTCCAAAACCTCGTAGCCGTTGATCTTGCAATACTTGACCTTTGGCCTGTCAGACTCGCGTGAGCGTAGTGGCTTGCCAAAAAACGCTTTCAATTGCTTGTCTTCCGGCGTGCCGGCAAACGCCGTCTGGTTGCCTGGGTACAGATTTAGCGTAGCGCGGTCATAGTCAATGTAATAGTAGTCAGCGACTCGTATCGTGTCCTCGTTCAGCCAGTTGCTGATGGACTGATCGCCAACCCCAAGCGATTGCAGCGTCGTCACCGGCGCTGCGTTGGGGTACATCCTCTCGTACTCCTCGCGGGTCAGGTCTTGCGTGACGAAGCAATACTTGGCATCCGCGCCCGTCGGGTCTTGGATCATCGGATCCATGTACACCGAGAACGAATTACGCACCCGCCCAATCTTGATGTCCTGCTCAAACGTGTTGTCGTCGCAGTATTCGGTCAGCAGTCGGATGTAGCCCTCACCATACGCCACCTGGTTCTCGCACGCCGTGTCGTAGGCTACGTCAGCGTCGCTGATGTACTCAATATGCCGGATCATGCCGCCGAAGATTTCGGCCACCTCGATGTCGGCGTTGTCGTCCACCGGGATGACCTTCGCCGCCGGCCTGTTCTGGCGTTGGTCGTTGGTCACCTGACGAACGTGCTGCGGCAGCTTGTTGATTGTCAGGCACGGACGTGCGTTGATCGTCTGCCCCTGCACCGCGCCTCTAGTCGCCAGCACGTCAGCGGGCCATTGCCAATGGTTGTCAGGCGATCCTGCATAGAACCGCAGATCGTCAATCTCGTCTTCGCGGGATTCAGACAGCGCCGACATAGCCATGTCCAACCGACTGCGGGCCGTTGACAGTAGGTCTTCGTTCCCGCTGGCTACAGCCTTCGCTGCTGTAATCCCGTTATCGTTCATTTCTTCTTTTGCGCTTCGCGCTTGACGCTGTAAGCAATAGCCACAGCCTGCTTGACGGGCTTGCCTGCCTTGACTTCAGTCTTGACGTTCTCTTTGAACGACTTAGGCGTAGGTGATTTCTTCAGCATTACTTACCCTTTTTGGCCGTCTTGGCCGAGTCCTTAAAGTCCTTGGCGCTAGGCGCTGCCTTGCTGCCGGGCTTGTTCATCTTCTCGCCAGAGCCAGCCTTGATGCGCTCTTGCTTTGCGTGAATGTTTGCGTAGAGTCCAGGTTTAGTAGCCATCAGCATTTCCACCTTTTCAATGCAGCTTTAGCGCGTTCGCCGTCCTTGGCATTAGCCGCGACAGCACCCATTCGGGCACAAAATGACGCCTTGCGCCCCTTGTCTGCCTCGGTTTTAGGATTAGGCGCGGGCGCTTTCAAGTTACTGCCGGTGGCTGCGTTGTATTTCTCGCGCCCTTTTTCCGTCAGCCCTGCGCCCTTGCTCACAGGCAACTTCTCGCCACGCCCTACAGACAGAGAAACACTTTTCTTCATGATCCCATCCAAGATGTACTTACGCTACTGCCCTGCGCGTTAACCCGCCGCGCTGGTTCCTTGTACTCCCGGTGCGCCACCGGAAATGCAAACGTCACAGCCAGCGCATCCGCTGCGTCGGGCGAGGCAAGACCACGGGATTTCATCTCTTTCTTGCTTTCCAGAAAGATTGTACCCCGCGAGTCCGGTTTCATCATAGGCGAAATTAGATCGGTTTTCAAGAAACGATCTTTCGGAATACTTGCCGTCCTCAACCATTCCTTCATCTTGCCCCACATTTCGGCGCGTTTGTTGCCGTACATGATGGGATTGACTGACTTATTGCCAAAGTTCACACCCTTGATTTTAAAGCGTTGTTCCTTCAGCCGGTCAACGATACCCGCGCCCAGGCCGCCCTCATCAATCACCACCATGTCGGGTTTCCATTCCTCGATGGCCTCAATGATATACCCCACCACGGTCATGGTGTCGTCGCCACGGTGTCGGTCGATACGCACAATGTCGCGGCCCTGCCTTACCACAATCACCGTGGCATCAGCCCCAAACCGAGCAGGATCAACCCCAATAATGGTTGGTGCGGTCTGATCCTTGTACTTCTCCCGCGCCATCGCATCATCCACAATGTCTGCCGGAATAAACTGGTCATCGCCCTCGCTTGGGAACTGCCCGTACACCTCAACGTGCGCCTGACTGCTGTCTGGGCCGTATTCGTCAATGATGTTTTGGTACACCGCCTTGTCGGTGCCCTCCACCGTCCTGGCATCCACCACCTTATTCGTCCAGAAATCCCGCTTGCTGTTGAAGCACTCGTAGAAATACCCCGTGTTACGGCGCGGGTTGCTAAACGCCAACCAAAGACGATTCGGCGTGTTTTCGGTAAAGAAACCCGCCGTCACGGCCCAGATCGAATCGTCAATACCCGACGCCTCGTCAAAGATCACCAGCACACCATCAAAGTTGTGTACACCAGCATAAGCATCTGGATTCTCAGCTGACCACAGCCGACCCTCGACGCCCCAGTAGCGCGTGCCTTTGCGTAAGTCCTTCTCCACCAGTTGCGTCAACCACGCAGCCGGGGCCAACTTGGTGGCACTCACCTCAAACCAATGGCTGTTGATGCTCATCGCCAGCCACTTGGTTATCTCGGCCCAGGTGACTGCTCTCAATTGACTCTCAGAGTTGGCTGAGATGATGGTCGTCGAGCCGATGCGGGTGGACAGCATCCAAATGGTAAGCCAACTGACTAAGGCAGACTTGCCAATGCCCCGTCCAGACGACACCGCATGGCGCAGCGTCTCAAAATCCACCAACCCCTGCTGCCGCTTAACGTGCGCTGCAATCTCCCGCAACACTTCTCTCTGCCACTTGCGCGGCCCCTTAAAGTTCGCCAGCGGCGTGTTCTCCTGGCCCCAGGGAAACGCAAACAGTACAAACGCCTCTGGGTCATCAGCAATCGCTGGTGACCACAGGGTGGTCATGAGCTCTTGCTCCTCCTCTGGTTTGTAGATGGTTGTTTGCATTTGGCTAGTTTTCCTGTAAAATCATGGCATGAACCTCTCACCCATTGTCAACACCAATGTCAAGATGCCAGCCAAGATGCTAGATGCACTTGGCCTGCATGAGACCATCTGCATCGTGACGGGCGTGCATGAAGTCACCGAGCAGTCGGTCATTGACTTCTTGGTTGAGCGATACGGCGACAAGTTTGCCGCTACTTTCAAGCCCGAATACTTGTTCAATAGCCAAGACGCTTGAGCAGTTTGTTGCTGAGAACACCGGCATACGGTTTCATCTGCAACGCCCGAATGTCCGTGGTTCGCGGGTTCATCACATCAGGAATGCCTCGGGCTTGCGCTGCTTCCGGCAACAACTGAAAGATGTTGAGGTCTTCACCAAGTGTTCCCAGACCCTGCCCAGGCACGCCGCGAGGATAGGCAAAATGCCCCGATTCTTTAATGATGGGCTGGCCCGCAAAAATCTCGCCCACGTTCATCACGCCGCCTTCTTGCGCGGCCAACTGCGCCGGGTCTGAAACCGCCAACCGCGCACCGCCAATGTTCAACCCGCCTTCGTTTCGAAAGTTGGTGTCCATTATGTTTTTGATAGCCTTGCGTGCTGTGTCCGGTGCTTTGCGAAACTGCGCCACACTCTCTGGATCAGAAACACCCTTCCACTCAGGAATAAATTCCTTGATGGACTTGTCAAGCAAACGCTTAGTCTTTTTGTTCATTGCAGCATCTGCATACGCCAACATCGTTTCGCCGGTCATCGACGCAAAGTCGCCGCCAGACGGGGCCATGCGCCACGGCAAATACAACGGATTTTGCTTAGTTGCCTGCTTAATGGCCCCAGCCTGCCTCATCAACTGATTCACCGGCCCTGTTGCAGATGACCACACCTGACCGGGGTTGTTGAACATAAAGTCTTGACCACCCTGCAACTCCACCGGCCTGTTGAACTTGACACCCTCAACACCCGTCAACTGCCCACCAGCCGCCGTGCGATCAGCCATGCTGGTGATAAACGGCCTGCCCTCAAAATCAGCCAGCGACACCGTTGGCGCGTTTTGCGCTCCAGGGTTTAACTGCACATCTCGCGTCAAAGCGTTCAGCCGCCCCTGCTCTTTCACCCGTGGGTCATACCTCGGATCAAACGCACCAAACCCGCTGCGACCTTGCTGCGGCAAAACATTCAACTGCATCCCCATGCGGTTCATGTAATTCTCAGCCATGCGCCCAGCCTGCGGCGCCAGTTCACGCGCACCAGCCTGCAATGCCCGACCGCCCAGCCTCGCCGCAGGCGAGGCAAACGGCGCAACTGCCAGCGCAGCCTCGGCTACATCCGGCTTTAGTTGCAGCGTCTGGCCCCTGCCTGTGGTCAAGGCATCGCCATACGACATCTTATCTAGCGTGCTGGCTATCGCAGGAACCCCAAAGAAACCAGCCACACCCTGCATCTGCTGCGTTCGCTCCGGCGAAAAGGTGGAAGCCATCAAATCAGCAAACGCACCAATGTACGGGTTGCGCTCAACGGGTTGCATGGAGTCTTGTTTGGGCATGGAGCAGATGATAAATTAAAAAATAAAAAAAAGGGGCGCGGGGCTACCGTTCCCGCGGCCCTTTCGCGTCGGCCCTACCCCCTCCCCCGGCCCCGTCGGGCGGGCGGGGCACCGGCCCTGCCGGACGTTAGTAAGTGCTCACGTCGCAGTTAACATAACACCCGTTGTCCACATTAGACCTCGCGTGACTCGACATCGACCACATCGCTGTTGTCTTGCAGTACACGTTGCTTCGCCTGGGCCAGCGCATCCATGACGCTGATGCGTGTGTCGGTCACGGCCACATCAATGCGATCCCCATATCTTTTCGGTTGCAATTTGGCGGCCACCCATTTGCGTGCGTCAACGCGCAGCCGTTTGTCTGCCACCCAAGCACTCATTGCCGCGGGCTCTAAGCCCTCAGGAGGCGCTGAATCGCTGATCTCAAGTATCTCTTCAGCCAGCCTGTCTGCGCGGTCTTGTAGAGCCTTCTCGTACTTCGCTTGGAAGTCGAGGTCGTTGGCAATGTGCCTGCGGGCCTGCGCCACGCTTGGCATCCAAGTGTGCTTCGCCAGCGCCGTGCTGAGACTGCCTCCGCTGCTGATGGTGTCGAGAATAACTTCCCAACACCTATTATCCGGCCCATATAACCTGTCGGGTTTCGGCAATGATTTCAATGCGGTTTTCATATAACCCCCATGCGCCTGCGCGTATTACTATCACGGTTGCCGCGAAATGCGCTCAACCCCCCTCCCACCCCCACCTCACCCACCACCATCACACCAATGTGAGTGCTTACCAACATCTTAGCCCTTCCAGCACGATTTCGGACGCGACGAACAGGGAACTGAGAACTATCTCTAAGAGATAGTTCTGTTCGTTCCCGTTTTTCGTCTTTTTGCCCCCCTAAACCGTTCCCGAAAAGTTCCCGAAAAGTTCCCAGTTCCCACCTGTTCACTTCTTTTTCTTACGGATCATCATGGCGCTGGACTCAACCGGATCGCTCACCAACCAACCCCCATCGTCTACTTCAATAACCTGCGCCACTAATAATGCAGCAATCAACTTCCCATCCGCTGACGGCCTGACATATACCCTCGCAGACGCCTCACTAATACCCATCTTATGCACCAAATACTCCATCAGCGCACCACGCTCAATGAACGGATGGCCCCTTCGTTCTGGTGTTCCTGATGCCCACCATGCGTTCTCAATCGTCTTGCGGTGTGTTGCCAACTTGCTGTCAGTCTTGACTGTTGCCTGCATGGTGGATGGCACCAACACCGCGCTGGTGACGGCTTGCCCATCTTCGTCAAACCAACCAGGGATCGTGATCTGCTTCAGTTCTACGTTGATGCTGGGTGCCAATTCAGCATCCTTGCTCTTGCGCTGCACCAATTGCATTGGCAAGTTGGATGTGGCGGGCACGATGCTGATCTCAATGTCGAGTGCGCCACGCCATGCGCTTGAGCCTCGGGCACGGTGCTGGGCATCCTCATTCACGCCGGTGTGGTGAACCAGGATCACGCTGCACTTGAATTCGTGCATCAATCGTGCGCACGCATCAAGCATCGTCTTGGCATCTTGGGCGCTGTTCTCATCGCCTGCAAGGAAGCGGTGCAACGTGTCCACCACGATCACGCTTGGTGGTTTGGGCAGCGACCTGATATGTGCCGCAGCCGTTTGATAGCCATCTGGTGTGTTGAGGTCGCAGCCTGACTGAGACAGCCACATTGACAGGCTGGTGGCGTTGTTATGGTGCTTCCACGCTACGATGCGCCCGCGCAGACCTTGGTGCCCCTCGCCTGCGAGGTAGACCACATCGCAGGGCTTGACCTTGTGGCCTTGCCAATCGGTCATGCCTGATGCGAGATGCAGCACCCAATCCAGCACCACGAACGTCTTGCCGCCACCTGATGGGCCATGCACCATCACCAAGGCGTCGGCCTGAATCCACTTTTTTACCAGCCACCTAACCGGAGCAGGCTTGGCGCTGAAGTCGTCAGCACCTACCAGCCAATCGTTGATGGGTGGTGTCAGCAAGGCCAACAAGTCACCGCCTGCTTGGACGTAGTCGTTGGCATCGCCAAGGTCTGGTGGCATTACCATCCGCGCCCCGTGCTTCGCGCAGGCCTGCTCTGCATATCGTTGGCCGACTCCTGATTTGTCATTGTCGGCAACGATCACTAAATCGCGATTTGGTACGATAGATCGAAACAAGCCCGCAACGGGCACAAGGTTGCTGGCGCTATATGCCACCACCACGGGGCAGTTGGTGACCTCATGAACGGTCGCAGCAGTCGCAAACCCCTCGGCAATGTAGATCGTGCCTGAGTGCTTGAGGTCACTGACATCAATGGTGCCCAGCAACCAAAACTTGCCACTTGTCTGCCCACCGGGGTGGTAGAGTTTACCGCCCTCGGCGTCGATGTACTGCAACGATGACGTTGTGCCATCCTCATCAAGCAACGGCACCACCAGACGGCCATCGCCTGTGACTCTGGCTCCGTGGGGTGCAATGCCCTTGCGCTTGAGGTACGGGTGATCTGGCGAGGCACCAATGCACTCGGCCCAGATTTGACCGACGACATCCGCGGCCACCTCGTGCTTGCGTGCCTGCTCAAGGTCGCGGGCGGCTTTGGCTTCGCTCATCCTGCGAGCAAACGCCATCTCATCAGCCTGGTTGAGCTGCCTGCCCACCTCTGCCCGCCAGGTCTGTTCCATGCCCGCCCGCCAACAGCCAAACCTGCCGGCTGGGATGCCGTCAGAAAAGGCGATGTACCAACCTGGCTTGTCACCGTGTCCTGGCGAGCCCTTAGTGCCGGACTTGAAGCGATGAATCTTGCCGTCGAGGTAAATGGTGTCGGGCGGCTCAAGGCCAGCCTCGCGCATGGCATCAGCCAGCTGCTGCTCTGGCGGGGCCAGCATAGGCTCGGGGGGCGGCGACCATGAGCCGCCGAGGATGTGTCTTAAGTCAGCCATCAATCAATCTCCACAAAAGCAACTGATTGCTTCTTCGTCTTTGTCAAACATATCGCGTTGTTCTTTGCTGAACTTCAGCATGGCGGAGTAGGAAGGGCGATCCTTGCGGAAGTAGCCTCCCCCAGTAATGCCGGGACTTGAAATGCTGCCTTCTTGCTTGGCCCACCACACAGCACGCTCTGGCGACTCGGTGATGAGGCTTAGGATTTGCGACGCGCCCTTTAGAAAACAGAGGTCGCAGTTGCCGTGATATGTCACGCCACCAAGGTTGGGTAAACCCAAGTCAAATGGCTGGGCCTTCCAAAACGCGGCCACATCTTGCTTAGTAACGTTGACATCAGCCAGCGGCATCAGTCTGTGGATTCCCTTCATGCCATCTGACGGGTTGGCCCGAATCTTTGAGACGCGCCTAGGCTCGTCGGCGCGGATGCCGACCATGTTGTCCCACTCATCCCAGCCAAGATGGTGGCGCAGGTAATTGGCAAAAGGCTTGATCTTCAAGTCAACAGTGCAAAACCTGGTGACAGGGTTTGGTAGGTAGTTCTTTTTTTTGATCAGTGCCTCAAATGGCTCCCCATTGCGAGACGCGCTAACAAAGTCCACGACTCGCAACCTGTCCTTGGGTTCCTCTGCGTGTTGCCATTCAAGCCATGTAATGGGAACATTCCAACGCTCCGAACACGCTTGGACAAAGCGCAGCGTGGCCTCATCTTCCTTGCCCGTGTTCGCAAAGCACACCTTCGTTTCGTCTGGCAACCCGCTATTGCTCTGGAGGACGCGCCACAGCATATAGGCGCTAGTGCGCCCACCAGAAAACGAGATGCAAGTAGGGCTGTCTATCTTGAACGGATCAGCCATTCAGCGCCACCGTGCTTGTCTCGCGCAGATAATTCTCAATGCTTCGCATGGTGGACTTGCTCGGCTTGGTCTTGCCGTTAAGCAGCCGGTACAGCGTGAACACAGACAGCCCCGTTGCCTCGGCCACTACCGGCAGCTTCCTGTCAGCCAAACGTTGTTGAATTTCGGTCAAGTTCATGTGATGTCAAAAAAAGTTGCAGAAAGTGCTTGCATCCTAGCACCAATGCCGCTACAGTTCAACTCATGCGCTGACCGGATGTCCCGACAAGCGCAAAACAGGAGAGACAGAATGAACGCAACGTACTTGATCATTGATACCCGCACCGGCGCAACAGTTGGCACCGCAAAGTCTTTGAAAGCTGCCATGCAGTCGGTTGATCGCCGCGACAACGCTTATGGCGGCTACCGTTACACCTACAAACGTGTTGAGGCAGCATGAAGCGCCTGCTGATCGAGGTGGCCCAGGCCACCCTAGCCGCCGCCCTGATCGGCGCACCAATCTTTTACTACTTCATCTTTGTGATGACTCCTTGAAGGATAAAAAAACATGTACGAATACAAAATAAAACGTAGTGACCGCACCCGCGCAAGAATTATCCGCGCCAATTTTGTTGAGCATGCGGTACGTCTAGCCGCTGGGAAGTTGTTTTATTCGGCCCGACTGGACAACTGGCGCGAAGACGGATCATCGCAAAATTGGCAAGTGACCTTGTGCGCGGGCAAAAAGGACAAGACGGGCGGACAGCCTGTAGTTGAGCGTACTTTTAACGTGGTGCCAATTAGGTAACACCGCCGCCGGTCGGTCACCGGCACCTACTAACGCCAAACCGGAGAAACCCAAAATGGCTATTTCACTCAAAACCACCAGCGGCCTGTCGGCCAACGGAGTCAAAGTCTTGGTCTACGGCCAAGCAGGGGCAGGCAAGACCAGCCTTATCAAGACGCTGCCCAACGTGGTGGTGCTGTCTGCCGAGGGTGGCTTGCTGTCCATCCAAGACGCTGACCTCCCGTATTTGGAGATCACTTCAATGGCCGACTTGATGGAGGCCTACGAATGGCTTTCTAGCGGAGACGCCAAGAAGTTTCAATCGGTTGCTCTTGACAGCATCAGCGAGATCGCAGAGGTCTGCTTGAACACCGAGAAGAAAGTCGCCAAAGATCCGCGCCAAGCCTACGGAAGTATGCAAGAGCAGATGGCAGACGTCATCCGAGCCTTCCGCGACTTGCCTGGCCGGCATGTCTTGATGACCGCCAAGTTGGAGAAGACTGC
>Ga0209400_1003649_pt1 | contig 11175 bp, 11 predicted proteins | sample M_130807_EF_Meta_FD_187313 | JGI IMG/M metagenome (GOLD analysis project Ga0209400, IMG submission 187313) | Freshwater microbial communities from Lake Montjoie, Canada to study carbon cycling - M_130807_EF_MetaG (SPAdes) (version 2) | ecosystem: Environmental > Aquatic > Freshwater > Lake... | reverse complement strand
TTGCCGTTGATGCTGACCTGCTAACCGTCGTCCAAGACGACCCAGAATTGCTTGAATACTGAACGCTGTAGTCGGTGATCGGTGTCTGCGACAGAACAGTTGGTGCCGTCCATCCAACAGTCGCCTGTGCGTTGCCAGCAGTTGCCGTCACGCTTGTGGGGGCGGGCGGCACGAACAACGCACGCAGCACAGCGTCCTCGCCAGATCCGCTGCCGCCACCCAGCGACACGGTCAGAATCTGGCCTGCGGCGTTCTTCCCGAACAGCTTATTGTCAGCCCACGAAATTGCGATTTCGTGCGTGTCCAAATCGCTCGTCGTTGGGACGGCACCGGCGGTGTAGCTTCTTTTCGGCTTGATCTTGTTTGGCATAAGTCACCTAGCTCACTGTGAGAATTGCCGATTGCGTGAATACTGTCGTGGCACCAGTGGCAGACACTGCGCAGCGATACCGCTTGCCGTTGTCTCCAGACGTCAAGCCACTCAGAGACAGCGTCGTTGACGTCGCGCCATTGATGTTGGTCCACGTTGAGCCTGCGTCTGTGCTTATTTGCCACTGATAGGACAACGTGGCTCCGCTGGCTACCGTCGCTGTCGTCAAAAACGAGACTGAGCCTGATGCAATTGATGCCTTTGCCATTGCCGACGACGACGCGACGAGGGCCGTACCGCTGCCGCCAGCAACATACAACCACTCTCCAGTGGACGGCAGCGTGCCAAGCGACCACGACGTGCCTGTGCTGCTCCACACCACGTCCGTTCCAGAACCAGTGCCAACACCGAGCGCACCCTTTGTGGCAACAAACGCATCCCCGCACCATCTGACACGCGACCAGTAGTTTGCCACTGGCAGCGTTCTGGCAGTCCACGTCACGCCATTCGTGGACGTGTAGAGAGTGCTGGTGGTTGAGTTGACGCCAGAAGTTTGCGGCAGCAAGACAAACACGCCATTCCCAAATGCAACGCTCGCATAAAAGCCAGAGGCAGGCAGATCACGAATCGTCCAAGTCAGCCCGTCCGTGCTCGTCAGATATTGCGTGAGGACGTTTGAGCCGTTATCAAGATTCCTTGACGTCACTGACGCAACGAATACGCCATTTCCGTACGCGATGTCAGTTACGTTGCTTGTGCGTATCAGGTTGCCGGAGTTGTACGGCATTGATCGCATCGTCCACGACGAACCGTCTGGAGATGTGAAATAGTTGACGAGGTATGTTGAGTTTTCCTGCGATTGCAGCATGCCAACAAACAATCCGCTGCCGTAAGCGACAGATGAAAAGTTGTACGTGAAGCTCGCGTCGCCGGATGCCGACGTCCACGTAGAGCCGTCAGTGCTTCTTGCCACAGGAAACGGCACATCTTTGCCGACTACGACATATGCGCCATTCCCGTAGGCGACTTGTGTTGCAGTTAAGTTCTGCGGCAGATTGGCATTAGTCCACGTGGCGAGGTTGGAGGATGTCGCCACCTTGCCAGTGCCTAGCGCAAGGAAAGTGCCGTTGGCATACGCAAGGCCGGATACAGTCAGGTTGGACGGAGCAGTCTGCGACGACCAAGAACCGACTGCCGTGGCAGAGCTTGCACTTGCGGGCTGCGATGTGATCGTTATGCCGCCGACGATCTCGCCCACGTAGTCGCCGCCATCAACCGAGTCGTTCGCACCAAGGCCGCCCACGCTCGACAGCGTGAGCGTCGAGCCGTTCGTGGTCAGCGTCACGTTGCTGCCAGCTGCCAGGGTCAGATTGCCCGTGAGGTTGTTGAGACCAGTGACGTAGTTGTGAGCGTGATTGATTCCCGAGTATCCCGCCGACAGACCAGAGACGAGCGTCGTGTTGGTCGGAAAGTTGGCCGGCACATTGGACAGATTCGCGTAGCTGATGACAGGCAGCGAGTGCGTGTGGTCAGCTCTGGCTGCAAGGTTGCTAGTGCCAGGCGAGGCTGTTCCAAGATTGGCAGGCGTGCCGTCCGAGAGCGTGATGCTCGTCCCGTTCGTGCCATTGCTGCCGCTGGTGCCTGGATCACCGCGCGGGATTGTCAAATCTAGCGTCACGTTCGCGCCGCCGTTGGTCGCCGTGGCAGACACAGAAGCAGACGAGCCAGCAGCACCCGTCACCACATTTCCTATGGCGAAACTTGGCGTGACGCCGTTGATCCCGTTTGCACCTCGAGGAATGCCAAACGCCAGCGTCAGATTGCTGCCGCTCGTGGTGCCGTTGACCGTGGCATTGCTGCCAGATGCGAGCGTCGTCGTGTTTCCCACGCTCACCAAGGTGGCAGGCCCAGCCGGAATGCCGATGTCTAGCTTCGCAGCGTAGGCAGTTCCGGCGTCGTTTTTGACGTAGGCAGACGAGCCAGCCGAGAGAGTCGTGACGCTGTTGATCGTCAGAGTGCCGCTGACGACCGTGGCGTTGCCGGGCGATATGGAACCAATGGCGACGTTGACGACGCCACCGTTGCCAACAGACGCATTGACCGTCGATCCGTTGGATACGGAGACGTTCGCAGCACCGGCGCTGGTGACGTTGACTGTGATGTCGCTCATGGAGCCTTCGGGATGAAGTCGCCGCTAACGATGGTGCGAGTCACGCCACTTGGCGAAACCCAGCGGACGAAGTGCCTGTACTTGATCGCAGGCGACAGCGACGCAGTCTGTTCCTCGCTGGCGCCCCATGTCAGCGTGCCGGCAGAGGCGTTGACGACCGTGATGGTCGGAGTGATTGCCGTTGCACCGACAGCATTGACCGTGCCGCCACTACCTCCGAAAAAGCCGTTGACGCTGACGACGTAGACGCCAGCCGTGAACGTGTAGCCAGTCACACTGGTGCCAAGTCCGAGAGTGAAATTGAGTTCGTCGCCGACCACGAACGTGACCGTAAGGTCGCCCGGCAGCTGTTCAAAAGTCGGCATTTCGTGGACTCCTCTTGGCTGGCATTGTCACTGTTACGGCTCATTTACAGACCGGCTAGGTCAGAACGTGCCGCCGTCAATCGACGTGTTGTCAATCGTTGCCGACCACGTTCCAGCCGTGACGGTTCCAGTGCTCGTCAGGCTTGAGCCGGTGACGCCAGACCCGAGAGTCGTAGACGAGAGCACGTTTGTGCCGTTGATCTTGTACGCCATGCCGCTGAGAAGGTTGAGATGCGTGCTCGACGTCCAGGCCGACGTTGAAGCCACCCAGTTGAATGTGTAGTCAGCCGCAGCATGAATCGTGATGCCGCCACCGTCAGCAGCTGCGTCGGTGGTGCTGCCCTTGGCAAGCTCAATGTTTTTGTCGGCAATGCTCAACGTGGATGATGCGATTGTCGTCGTCGTACCGTTGACAGTCAGGTTGCCGGTGATCGTCAGATTCTGCGAGATCGTGCCGCCCGTCAGAGGCAGATACGTGGACGACGCCGATGCGCTGGTCAGGTACGTGCTCGATGCCGTAGCGGAAGTCAGGTAAGTCAATGCAGCCGTTGCACTCGTCAGGTACGCACCGGGGCCGCCAATTGCCACAACTGTGGCAGAGCCGCCAGTGCCAACGCCGATATGAAGCACACCATCGACTTCCGAATAGGCAAGCTCAGACTGTGCCAGAGACGACGGAGCGCCGCTTGCACCACCGAGCGCTCGCCGTTTGATTCGCAAAGTGTTTGCCATCAGAAATTACCCCCATCAAGGATTTGTGCGTCAATCGACATGACCACCTCGGTCCACGTCGTTAGGTCTGATTCCAGCCTGTATTGCTTTTGGAGAGACGTCACCCACACCAGCATGCCCACTTCACGCCGCAGCTGCGGGATCGCGTCTCTCTCTGCGATGTCTGCCGCGCTGCGATAGCCACCCTTTCCATACGCCGCTACGTGAGACGGGTACGTGTCAGTCGTGTCAAAAGGCACGACCGGGGCCAGTACGTTGGTGCCTCGGATCTGCGTCATGACACCACCAGATTGACGGTTCCAGTGATCGGATACGTTGAGCGATAGATGCCGTAGGAAAACGCAGACTGACCGGCGAACGTGATCGTCCGCTGCGTCGTCTCCCAGGCAGAGGACGTCAAGCCACTGACGGCAAACGTCGGTACGCCAAAACTCGTCGGAAGAACGACGTAGATATACGCAGTCTGTGCGGTGATCGTGCGGGACTGTGCCCGAGAGCCTCCAAGGTCATTAGCGAGGCTGGCGACGATCTGAGCGTCAGTGATGGTTGTGGCAGCAAACGAGCCCCAGAAGCGACGCCTGAGCGTCGGAGCGATGCCGGCAGACTCAGCCGTTGCAATCGTGTGGACTCGCACGGTCTGTCGGAATGCGTCGCCGTAATGAAACACCGGGACGCCACGCGGGCTGGTCACCTCGTACGTGATGTCAACGCCGTTTACCGTCTCAACGATCTTGTCGTGCCGCAGCGGCTCGCCAAAGGGCAGCGTGCCAGCCTTGATAATGAAGTCACGGGACTCCCACTGCTCAATCACGCCGCTAGTGCCTTGCGACTCAAAGCGACTTGATCCGATGGTGGCATTCACCGTGCCGTAGTCCGCACCTCGAGAGTAGCGGACAGACCGCGACGCACCCGCCGACAACTGACCGGCGAGCCACGCTGCACCGCTGGCGAGTAAGTCGGACATAGGCACCTCTGACCACAAGACCGCCGGCCAGGCGGAAAGGATGAAACGCGCTGGCCGGCGGCTTGCAGTGGGACGGGAACGAATTAGCCCTGGTTCAGCAACACCTGCACGGTCGTGTCACCGGACGCCGCAGCCGCAGCAGCCTTGCCGGCCCGCTTGTTGCTGCTTGATGTGGTGGTGATGTTGCTGTTGGTGGCGTCCCAGTAAACGACGGCACCCTGACCAATCGCACCGGAAGCCTTCGGCAGCGTAAACACACCCTCAATAGCCACAGCACCCAGCTTGTTGGCGGCAATCGCCACAGGAGCCACGCACACAAGGTCATTGAGCACAACCACGTCGCCAGCCGCAACAGCGGAAGACGGCGTGTAGTCCAACAGGCAGTCGCCCTGAACGTAAGAAGCCATTAGATCACCTGCTTTCGTAAGGAATGGAGTGGGTTGGAATCATGCCGCCGGGCGGGCTTGGGCTCCCGCCCGGCGGTCACGGTTTGTCTTCAAATCACGACACGTCGGCCTTGATGCCAGCGAGGTACTCGGCCTTGGCAACGCCAACGTCAAAGTAGCCACGCATCTGCACACCCAATGTCGAAAAATCGGCTTCCGCCGTCTCAACGATGGGCGACTGAACGCCGTTCAAGAACGCCACTTCCATCACCGGCAGATCAGCCGGCGAAGCGAGGAGGTAGTAGTCCTCGGCGCTGGACAGGTAGCTGGTCGAAACGACCTGATACCGACCGGCAAGCACGTTCACGTTAGGAGCCGCAGTCGTGTTGCCGCTGATCAGGAGCGAGGAGCCCATGATCTCGGCAGCAGCCAACTCGATGTCGGCTGGCACAAGCAGAATCCGAGGCTCAACGGCAACCGGGTTGCCGTCCGGGTCTTTGAGCTTGCGGAACATCGTGGCGATGTTCTTGAGGTTCGCAAGCGTCAGAGCACCGGCGGTGTTCTTCTTGTTGCCACGGCCCGTGGTGAAGAACGACGAATCGTCCTGGAACGAAGCCCAGAACAGGTCGTTCAGAGCGAGAGCACCACCACGACCGATCCGCTGCGGGGCAGCAGTCAGAGCACCGAGGTCATCATTGATGAGGTCAGTACGAGTGACACCCGTCATGATGCCGTAGGTCTCTGCCGAGATCGTCCGGCTCTCGTCGCTGAGACCGGCGTTTTTGATCTCGCCGCCGTTGGCGACCTTCTGGAACTTCATGCCGCCGTTGAGCCGGTAGCTCGTCACGCTGCGGAAATCGTTCACGCTCCGCACAGACGAGATCGACCGCCACGAGGACTCAACGCCGTTGAATCCGGCCAACAGGAACTTGTTGACGGTGCTCGACAGGATGCCGCTGATGCTGTGGGTCGCCCACGCAGCAGCGAGGATCGGACGCAGCGTCGCAGCCGACACCCGGCGAGGCCCGGTGTAGCCGCCTTCCTCGGCAGCCGAGAGCAGCACTTCGCCCAGGCTCGTCGTCCGCTGGATCTTCGCAGCGGCTTCGAGGGTCTTGGCGTCGTACTGCTTCTCGACGTTCGGCAGGTTGCCCTGGAGGGCGAACGCAGCCTCGATGACTTCGGGCGTGCGAGCGGTCGGCTGTGCCATGTGAACGGCAGGAGCAGCAGGACGCTCGTCGCGGGTCGCGATCAGCTTTTCCATCTGTTCGACTTTCTTGGTGAGGGACGCAATCACGTCCGTGTGATCAACTTCGGGCTTGGTCTCCACGGCGACACTCGCCGTGGCTTCCACAGCGGCAGCCACAATCGGCTCCTCTGCGGGCGTCTGGTTGGCGTGGTCCGCCATAGAAAACTCCTCGTCGGCTTCAGCCGCGATGGCGACGCTGGTAGCTGCATCAGCGCCCAAGGTGACAAACGAAACCTCCCGCAGCGCGGAGGCTTTGACGATGCGAACCGGCCCGACGTGGGCCGCTCCGTTGACTTGCGTGACGCCTTCGGCGTCGATCTTTTGGTGCCGTCGAACGTCAGCACCTACGCTTGCCTGGAACTGATAGCCAGCGGCAGCGAGTGCCGCGACCTGTTCGGCGTTCGGATTCTGAGCGAGGATCTCGCCCTCAACGATCAGCTGTCCAGCCTCAATGAAAGGGCGACCCTGCCCGAGGATTGAGCCAAGCGTGTAGTCGTGGCCGAGCACCACAGGCACAGTCGCCGGCAGCTGCATCCCAGCCATGTCGATCACGACAGGCTCACGGCTCCAGCCCTGACGAATCTGAGCGCCGGTGTATGCGACGATGCGGAACCGCTTGCCAGCCGGTGCCGAGTCGCCTTCGGCGGCTTGCAGGAACTCTACGCCAGAATCCAGCTTGATTGCGTTGGTCATGATGCGTTGTTCTCCGGGTCTCCGTTCTCGTCCACGCTTCCGCCGTAGTTCACTTCCGGCGTGAAGTCCACGAACAAGCCAAGCTCATCCATCAGCGCCACTTCAGCGGCACGCTGACGCAGTTCGACGTCCCATTGCTTCCCCTGCTTGGCGTACTCTGCCGCCAGCGTGGTCGTGTGATTTCTGAGCCTTGTCTCGGCAGCGTTGGCTTCCTTGGCCGGGTCAACGTGTTCTTTGCCGTCCCACTGCCAAGACCAATCCCACTCGGAGAAAGGCGGGACGCCTTGCGGCACGTAGCCTGCAAGCGTGGCTTCGTTCACCCACGCCTCAAGCAGACGGTCGAGCATCTTGCGCTCAAGATCGTCACGCATGATTTTCTGGTGCGTGGCTGCCGTCTGGAAATCGAGTCTGCCGCTCGCATAGTTGTACGAGGACGAATCCAACGCAGCGACGTTGAACGGAAGCTGCAAGCAGCGAGCAATCTCGTTGAGAATCTCTCGCTTGAACATTGCGTACGTGCTGGTCGGCTGCTCTGCCTTCAACTGCTCAAACGTCCAGCCATCTGGCAGCGTGACCATTGCTCGCTTTTCAATGGCCATCTCAGCAAACGCCTCAACCTCGTCCACCTCGGCGGCAGGCGAGTTGGTCCGCAGGAATCCGGCAAAGTCGGCGGCAGTCTCAGCAGCAGCACAGACCGCCTCGGTGTAGCGGCGAAGCTGGGCAAAGAGCTTCAAAGCCGGTGCCACCTCTGGAAGTCCGCGATGTTGACCAGGCCGCAGCGGACGAAACCAATGCACCATCTGCGCCGCCGGAACACGCTGATACTCAAGAGCGTTGATGCGGAAGTTTGCGCCGGGATGGTAGTTCAGCACCCGATACGCAACGACGTTGCCGACAGCGTCAAACTCTAGGCCGTCAACGGTTGACCCGTCTGGCGAGACGCTGGGACTCACAGGGTTGACCGGCTCGCTCACCATCTCGGCTTCAACAAGCCGAATGTCAAGCTGCACGCCCGGCAGCCGAGGATTGGTAATAAGCATGGCAAAGGCTTCGCCATCAACGACAAGAGCCTCGCGCATCGTGCGCAGCTTTGACGCTAGGTCGATTTGCCACGACCAATCAAAGAACGCACGCTCAACCATCCGAGCGTTTTCGTCGTCGCCGAATTGCAGCTGAAGCCGTGGACCTGTGCCAACCAAGTCATTGGCAAGCGTGGCAGACATGCCAGCCAGATATGAGTTGCTTGTCCGCTCGTAGCGAGCACGATTCCGCATTGTCCGCCGCTTCTCTGGCGACAGTGCGGTATCGGCAGCGAATGCGTCAGCGGCTGACCAGTGCCGGTAATCGTCGCCACGCTCGGCGGCGTCGAACTTCGCACGGACACGCACTGGCACCGCCGCAGGCTGCGGTCTGTTCCCACGCGAAAACAGGTTGCCTAGCAGTCCCACTTAGATCGTCCCTGGAGGGATCAGCTTGTTGAACCGCAGCCCGCGCCGCGTGTTGCTGCCGGTGCCCGTGGCTGCGTTCTTGCCAGCCAAATACTTGTCGGCCTCAATCATCGCGGCGACGTCCTGCGCCTCGACTTCGCCAGCGTCGGTACGCACCCGCTTCGGGCCGGATGCCGTCTCTTGGATTTTCTGCCGCAGTTCGTCGCTCATAGAGCGTGACGCTACGGCAGACAGCGGCTAAGTCAGACCGGGTATGCCGTTAGACGTGAACCCAATCGGCACCGTCGTGCATATAGCGACGCACGTCAGCGAACCCTAGGCGGCGTGCGATGCCTTCCGTGTGCTCGCTGAACACGGCGATAGTTCCACGGCGATCAAGAGTGCCGTGCGCCACAAGTGCCGCAGACAATGCTGTTGCTACACCGCAACGCCTGTGACGGTCGTCAACCCACTGCTCGAGCGTCTGCATCTCACGCCACACATGCGAGCAAGCCCAGCCAACTAGACCGTCGTCACGGTGGCACAAGGCGACAGGCGTGATGTTGCTTGCCTGCCCTTCCAAGACTGCGGTTACTTCCTGCTGCCATTCGCTGTCATCGTGCGTCATTCGCAGCTTGATAGCCAACAAGTCACGAGGGTGAACGCCGTCCAGTGCCATTACTGAAATCACTTCAGCCTCTTCAATTGAATCACCTTTTTCCCATTTGTGCCGGTCGGGATTGTCACCTTCTTCCGCTGCCGCCCGCCCGCCTCTGTCGCCACGGGATGCACGCCCGCAATCGACGCCGCGACGGCAGAGCCAACGAGGCAGTCCCACCAATGGTTCTCTCGCCGGTTGTCTAGCTTCCACTCGTCCACGACTCGCCCTCGAGCCTCGGTCCTCACCGGGTACTCGCTGGTCAGATGCTCAATGAGCATGTCGTGCTCGCCAGCGTGAAGCGTGATTGCCTCGGGATCGCCAAGAGTTAGCCGTAGCCGAGCCGCGCTGAACGTCTTCCAGAAGTTTGTCTCGTAGACGCCGTACCGCTGGTTCGTCGCCGTCTGCCGCATAACCCAGTTCAGCCCCAGCTTCTCGCCCCTGCCCTTCTTCTCTGTGAGCGAGCCGCCGGAGGCACCAATGCCTTTGCCGTGAGTTGGCAGCAGGCTCGCCGTGAAGGTGGACCGCCGGCAGAAAGTCCGCACCACCTCGGTGGACTGCCCCCAGTTTGCATCGACGCACACTTGACGCACTCGCATGGCGACGCCGTCTTCACGCAGCCAATCCTTGCCCAAGAGGATCTGCGTCAGCGACTCAAGGCCAGCCGACAACGCACCCTCAAACCCTGCACCCTTGGCGGCCAGTGCCAGTGTCTTCTTGGCGTTCTTGGCTTCAAAGAACGTGCTGGCTTGGTCAGGGTAGGTGCCGTAGGCCACAACGTGACCGCCGAACGACTCGCCCCACGATGCGACAAGCCAATAGAGCAACTTGTCTTGAACGTCAATGAACGCCGTGAGCGTCTGGTGCGACAGAGGCACGACGCCACGCGGCAGCGTCAAAACCCGAGCGGCGAGCGACCGCTTGTCTAGTTTCTCGGACGAGATGTCGTCGGCGAGCGGTGCGTTCTGGTATTCCGCCTGGAAGGCAGACTCACCACGGTCAATCCGTAGATTCCAGGCGTGTTGAATCGCCGTGAGTTCGTCGTCGTGTTTCCGTTCCGGCCACGCAACTCGAGAGCCGGCATCCATCGTCGCCTGCTGGCTGGCATAGAACGCATCAGCAGCTGCGGTGCCTTCACCGCTACGCTGACCTTCTCGCCTCATCTCAGCGTACTGGCCCCACAGTTCATCAGCGGTCGGCCACTCGTAGACCAGCTTTGTGCGCTCGCCTTGCCAAGACGGGTGACGCATCCGGTCAAGCAGACGGTCAGCCAGGTCGTCAGGACGGATCACCGTGATGGTGGCAAGCCCAGCGATCTTCTTTCCCGGCCCGGCAAGGCCGAGAATCGCACCCGAGAGGATGCGTTCACGGGTTGCCACCTGCGACGGACTCCCGCTGCTCTCATCCGTTTGCGGGTCATCTATCAGGCAGAGGTCCGGTCTTATCGTGCGTCCATCAGGTCGAGTGTGACTGACGCCACGTATGCGACCCGTGATGCCAGCGACTCGCACAGCGGCACCAGCAGACGCAGCCTTGCCGATCCACGGCATCGTCACCTTGTCTGCCGTCCATCCCATGTGCGTCGGCTCGCCCTCGCATGTCTGCCCACGCACTCGAGCTGTGATGCCTTCCAACGCACGCACCGGATAGCACGCAGCTGGGAAGTCCTCGGCCAGGAGGTCGTTCTGCTCCAGATGACTCTTGAGCGTGTCGAGCATCTGGCAGGCAATCGCCTGGTCACTGCCCACAAGCATCACGAACGAGCGGTGCCCGTACAGGCATGCCCACAGGCACGCCCATATCGAAAGCGTTGACTTGCCAGAGCCGCGAGGCATGGCGAAGGCGAAAAGTTCACCACGCAGCACAGCCGCCTCAATCTTGGCAATAGCCGTCAGATGGTCAGCAGACCACGCCAGAGGGAACGACTCGGCACCGTAGACCTCGCAGAACTGGCGGAAGTCTGACCGGCAGGAGTCACGACGCTTGGCGTTCTTGACCGGCGGAATGCTGCCGATGTCTCTGCCGGCGGCACCGACTTTGCGTGAGCGTTCGCCCGTCCGACGCTTGATGTCGTCGTAGCGTCGTTTGGCTGCATCCTGCCGGTCTTTTTGGTCAGAGCGAACCAAGGCGGCTCCGGTGGCTAAAAAACATCACAAATATGGCA
>Ga0209400_1003647_pt1 | contig 11177 bp, 10 predicted proteins | sample M_130807_EF_Meta_FD_187313 | JGI IMG/M metagenome (GOLD analysis project Ga0209400, IMG submission 187313) | Freshwater microbial communities from Lake Montjoie, Canada to study carbon cycling - M_130807_EF_MetaG (SPAdes) (version 2) | ecosystem: Environmental > Aquatic > Freshwater > Lake... | reverse complement strand
CGATGCTGGACACAATCACGCGCACGACCCAGAGGTTCACGTACCGGGCTCCCACGCAATCACCGTGACGTACGAAAGATTTCGCAAGTCCGCCACCGGCTTCAATTTCAGGTCGTACGTTGTGGCACCTGGCGTGAGCGTCACGCCCGATACTTTGGCCACGGGTAGGCCGGCCGGAAAGAGGCCACCCTGGAGGCCATTCGTAGCGAAGACCGTGCCTGGGGTCAAGGTGGCCTTTAGGGGAATGGCCGTGACGCCAAGAGCGTGATTGAGACCCCGACCGCTGACGATGGCGTTGAGCGTTCCATCGCCGAAGGTGCAACCGATTGAACTGGCGGCATCGGTCAGTAACTGAATGGTTGCGCCGTGCAGCGTCGTGGCGACGACACGTCCGATCAGACCACCATTACCAACGACCGGCATGCCCACCAACACCCCTTCCTGCGTGCCCTTGGAGATTCCAATACTGGCGATGAAGTTGGTCGGCGACTGTTCGTTCACTTGGGCCGTAATTGTGGGTAGATCATTGACGTAGGGAACGTCAAGGGTCGCTGCGAGTTGCCGTAGTTGGCGATCGATTGACGCTGACTCGTTGGCCCGCAATTGTGCCTGGCCCAACTGATAGCGAAGCTGCTTGTTTTGCGCCACCATCTCGGAATAGTTCAGTGCTCCCGCAGAGAGATGGCCGACGGGACGGGCAACTAGCTCAATCGCCCAGGCGAAAGGCGAAACAATGACGTTGCCAGTCGAACGGAGCCCACTTGTCACGCCACCAGTGAATTGGAATACACCCAGCAATAAGGTGGCCACGACGAGCCCAGTAACAACAAGGCGGCGTCGCTTAAAGATTGCCACGGACTATCGAGACTGCGTCGTCTTCAACATCTGGTTGAAGTAGTCAATCTCCTCGAGGCAACGACCACTGCCGATAGCCACGCAGTTCAAGGGGTCTGGCGCGATGACAATCGGCATATTGGTCTCGGACTGCAGGCGAGCGTCAAGACCGTGCAGCAGCGCGCCACCGCCAGTTAGGACAATTCCACGCTCCATGAGGTCAGCGGCCAATTCTGGCGGTGTGCGGTCCAGCGTGACCTTGACGGCATCGACAATGGCCTGCACTGGTTCACTGATGGCCTCACGGATCTGCTCTGTCGAGATGGAGACCGTCTTCGGCAGACCAGTAACGAGGTCACGACCGCGAATTTCAGCGCGAAGTTCTTCCTGGAGTGGGAAGGCTGAGCCCAGCTGAATCTTGAGCTCTTCGGCCGTACGCTCACCCAGGGCCAAGCGGAACGTCTTCTTTACGTAGTCCACGATGGCCTCATCAAGTTCGTCGCCACCCACGCGAATGGACTGACTCGTCACGATGCCACCCAGCGAGATCACGGCCACTTCGGTCGTACCGCCACCGATGTCGACGACCATGTTTCCGGTCGGCTCGCTAATTGGTAGGCCGGCGCCAATCGCCGCGGCCATGGGCTCTTCGATGATGTAAGCCTTGCGAGCACCGGCGTACTCAGCCGCTTCCGTCACGGCGCGCTTTTCGACACCGGTGATACCCGAAGGGACGCAGATCACCATTCGCGGCTTGGCGAAGCGGCGCTGGTGGACGCGATGGATGAAGTAGCGCAGCATCGTTTCACAGATATCGAAGTCGGCGATAACGCCATCCTTCAACGGGCGAATGGCCTGGATGTTGCTCGGCGTACGACCAATCATCCGCTTGGCTTCAGCGCCTACGGCGAGCGGCTTGCCCGTGAGGACATTGACGGCTACTACTGAGGGCTCGTTGAGCACGATGCCGCGACCCTTGACGTACACCAGGGTGTTGGCCGTACCGAGGTCCACAGCCATATCGCGCCCGAGGAGATTAAACCGACTTTCGCCCATGAATTAAACCTTGTCTGAAGGCGCGAAGGTGCGCCGAAGTACTACTAAGGCTAGGCGAAAAACTAGAAATTAGGTAGTAGTACGAATTAGGCGAGATTTGGGAAGAACAAGGCAATTTCACGGGCAGCAGCCTCGGGTGAGTCAGAACCGTGAATAAGGTTCTCGCCCATCTCGATTGCAAGGTCACCGCGAATAGTGCCGGGGGCCGAGTCCTTGGGGTTGGTGGCACCCATGAGGTTGCGGACAACCTTGAAGGTCTCACCGGGTCCTTCAATCACTAGGAGCAAAGCTGGGCTGCGGGTAATGAACGCAACCAAATCCTTAAAGAAAGGCTTGCCGGCGTGTTCGCCGTAGTGCTGCTCGGCGGTAGCGCGGTCAATCGTGCGTAGCTCGGCGGCCACGACACTGAGCTGCTTGCGCTCGAGGCGGGCCACGATCTCTCCAATAAGACGGCGCTCAACGCCGTCAGGCTTAACGATGACAAAGGTGCGATCCACGAATGAAAATCTAACAGAGTCGCTCTAGCGGTGTTGATGAGGCAGCGCCAGGAGGCCCGCCCGAACATCGCCCACCAGGTAGAGACTCCCCGCAACAATGATTTGGTCATCTTCGCCTGAGAGTTCACGGGCGTGTCGCACGGCCTCCCGGGGATCAAGCACGACCGTTGCATGCGCCCCGCGGCCCACAATGAACTCCGCAATGACGTCGGCTTTTTGTGTGCGCGGCGACAGCGGCTCACAGACAATGAATTCATCAACGCCAATGGCCAGCAACGGTTCGATCATGTCGGCAATCTCTCGACCAGTCAACATGCCCATGACCACTCGACGCTGACCGGCGAGATGGAACGCTTCCTCGAGCGTCTCGGCAAGCGAGATAACGCCAGCTGGATTGTGGGCGCCATCGACCATGATGAGGGGATAGTGCTCAAGGACTTCCATTCGACCGGCCATAGAGGCCAGGCCGAAGACCGCTTCAACGACATCTTCGGTGAGTGCACGTCCCAAAAAGGTTTCCGTGGCGACGAGCGCCGTCAGAGCATTCATACCTTGATGTATTCCGTGGAGCGTCAAGAGCACTTGGTGGTACTCCCCCATGGGCGTATGCATGTCGAGCATTCGGCCGCCGACCGCCAAATCATTGCGTTCGAGAGCAAAGTCCCGACCGAGTCGAATGAGCGGTGATCCGAGTTCGGCTACCCGGGCTTCGGCGATTTCGACGACTGTTTCATTGATCGTCCCGAGAACGGCAATCCCGGTTGAGCGGAAAATGCCCACTTTGTCCGAGGCGATCTCAGCGACGGTGTTCCCGAGGACGGCCGTGTGGTCCAACGAGACATTGGTCAAAACCGATACGTCGGCATCAATGACGTTCGTGGAGTCCCAGGTACCACCCATACCAACTTCGATAACGGCGACGTCCACGCCCATGTCTGAAAAGTGCAGGAAGGCAGCCACAGTCAAGAGCTCGAACCGCGTGAGAACGATCCCCGTCACACTCTCTACATCGGCCAGCCGGGAGATAAGCATCGTGAACTGCTCATCGCGAACTGGTTCGCCATTAAGCAGGATTCGTTCATTCACTCGGTGGAGATCGGGTGAAACAAATGTTCCGACACTCAGTCCCCACTCGTGCAGCAGATTGCTGATGAGCGTGGTGGTCGTTCCTTTGCCGTTCGTCCCTGTGACATGAATTTTGGGGTAGTCGTGATGGGGGTCGGCCAGCGCGGCCAGCGTGTCATGGATTGGCTGCAGTGTCGGGACATCGGAACGATTAGGCGCAACCTTTTCAAAGTCGATATGACTTTCCAACCACGCGTTCGCCTGAGCGAATCGAGTAAACCGCACGCTGTTAGCTGGCGCGACGAGTGCGCGTCGCTTTACGCATCGTCAATACGGGTGGCTCTTCCTTACGAACGGAAGCAGCCGTCACGGTGCATCGAACCACGTCCTTACGACCGGGCAGGTCGAACATGGTGTCAAGAAGCACGTCTTCTAAAATTGAACGCAGCCCTCGAGCACCAGTTCCGCGGGTGAGCGCCAACACGGCCACCGCATCAAGGGCTTCAGGTTCAAACTCGAGCTCGACACCGTCCATCTCAAAGACCTTCTGATACTGCTTCACGAGAGAGTTCTTGGGCTCCGAGAGCACCTGGACGAGCATCGACTCGTTGAGCTGCTGAACCGCACCAATGACGGGGAGGCGACCGATGAACTCTGGAATCAACCCGAACTTCACCAAGTCTTCGGGCAAGACGTGCTTGAAAATGGACTCTTCTTGCGAGGCCACGGACTCTACGTTCTGACCGAAGCCGATGCTCTTCTTGCCGAGCCGACGCTCAATGACCTGCTCGAGGCCGGCAAAGGCGCCGCCCACGATGAACAGAATGTTGGCCGTGTCAATCGTGATGAACTCTTGGTGAGGGTGCTTTCGTCCACCTTGTGGCGGAACTGAGGCAGTCGTACCTTCGAGAATCTTTAGCAGCGCCTGCTGTACTCCTTCACCCGAGACGTCACGGGTGATCGACGTGTTCTCCGACTTCCGAGCAATTTTGTCGATCTCGTCAATGTAGATAATGCCGCGCTCGGCCCGCTTGACATCGAAGTCCGCCGCCGTCAGGAGCTTGAGGAGAATATTCTCAACATCTTCACCGACGTAACCGGCTTCCGTGAGAGCCGTGGCGTCAGCAATCGCGAAGGGGACATTCAACATCCGCGCCAGGGTCTGAGCCAAGAAGGTCTTACCGCAGCCCGTGGGGCCAAGCATGAGAATGTTGGACTTTGCAACCTCGACGTCGCCATCGCGCTTGGGTCCCGTTTGGACACGCTTGTAGTGGTTGTAGACCGCGACCGCCAGCATCTTTTTGGCCGACTCCTGGCCAATGACGTATTCGTCGAGGTAGGCCGCAATTTCGCGAGGCTTTGGAAGTTCATCGAGTGCGAGGACGGGCCGCTCACCGAGTTCCTCGAGCAGGATGTCGTTACAGAGGTCAATGCACTCGTTGCAGATATACACACCGGAGCCCGCGATCAACTTCTTAACTTGACGCTGACCCTTCGAGCAGAAATTGCACTTGATGGCGTCGACTGCTTCACCTATTTTTGCCACGATTCGTAACCCTCCGACACTGCCTCCGCCTCGAAAAGTGTAGGACCCCGAAGGCGCCAAATCAGGCACCCTCGTAATTGTCGGCGAAACGGTTACTCCCCCGTTGATTGGCTATGCGCGGCGGGTGATGACCTCATCGATAAGACCGTAAGCGACTGACTCTTCCGAGGTCATCACGTAGTCACGGTCCGTGTCCTTTATGATGCGGTCGACATCTTGACCAGTGTCCTCGGCCAGCATGCCATTGAGCAGATCTCGCATCCGCAGAATCTCACGAGCTTGAATTTCGATGTCGGAGGCCTGACCACCAACGCCACCCCAGGGTTGGTGCAACAAAACGCGGGCGTGGGGCAACGCGTAGCGCTTGCCCTTAGCACCAGCGCCGAGTAGCACGGCGGCCGCCGAAGCAGCCTGTCCAAAGCAGAACGTCGACACGTCGGGCTTGATGTACTTCATGGTGTCGTAAATCGCGAGCAGACCAGTGATGTCGCCGCCGGGTGAGTTGATGTAGAGGTGAATGTCCTTATCGGAGTCCTCAGACTCTAAGAACAGCATCTGCGCACAGATCAAGTTGGCGACGGTGTCGTCGACGCCAGTGCCCAAAAAGACAATGCGCTCACGCAGGAGGCGGCTGTAGAGGTCGTAGGCACGCTCGCCACGAGCCGACGACTCAACGACGGTCGGTACGAGGTAGTTCTGGGCGCGGAAGAATTCATTCACAACGTCACCCTACCGACTAGTTAAGACCGAAGGCGTCAGCCTGGTTCTCGGTAAAGAGTTCCTTGTCCAGCTCGGCGCCATTGCCGTCAACGTACTTCACGTTGTCGTACAGCCAGCGAGAGGACTTCATCTTGGCGACTTCCGCGTAGAAGGCAACCTTTCGGCCCGTCTCTTCGAGGTTCGTCCGGAGGAGTTCCGGGGTGACGTTCATGGACTCCGCCGTAATAGCGAGCTCCTGGGTGACGTCTTCTTCCGTGGGGTCCAGCCCTTGAGCCTTAGCGAGAGCCCGGAGACCGAGGTCGATGCGAACAGACTTCTTGGCGTCTTCCTTCAAAACTTCGATCAACTGCTCCGCCGTCTGATTGGTCACGCGTAGAAAGGTCTCAAGGTCAAGGCGCTGGCCCTCGAGGCGGTGCTCGAGGTCGTGCAAGCGATACTCAATTTCTGACTGCACCAACGCTTCGGGTACGTCACTCTCGTCAATCAGATTGGCGAGAGCTAAGAGCGTCTGGTCACGGCGAGCCATTTGAACTTCAACGGCCTTCATGCGGGTGAGCTGATTGACCAGACCCTCACGAAGCGCTTCGACGGTGGCGTACTCGGAGTTCTCCTCGACCCACTCATCGTTGAGTTCCGGTAGTACTCGCTCGTTAACTTCGGTGATGTGCAACTTCCACTGCATCGCGATGCCCCCGGGGCCACGACCAATCAGTTCGAGGGTCTCACCGGCCTTGAGGCCAATGATCAGTTCGTCGACTCCATCGGTCAGGGCATCGGAACCGACGGTGTAGACGTAGTCGTCGACGTCAATGACGTTGTCAGCGTCCGCCGGGTCAGTACCAAGGACGTTCATGGTCACGACATCACTACTAACGACACCACGCTCAACGCGAACGAGCTCGGCGTCTGACTCGCGGAGTCGGTTGATCTGTGCTTCAATCTCGTCGTCACTGGGACTAATGGATGGCAGCGTCACTGTCAGCGAGTCGTAGCCGGTGATAGTGAGCTCTGGACGTACTTCAACTTCGGCGGTAAACGTAAGGTCGCCCTCATCTGCGCCTGATGTGATGTCGATGCTCGGCTGGGCGATCGGATCAATCATGGTGTCGGCGACGGCCCGAGCGTAGAAGTCGGGAATCGACGAGTTCAACGCCTCGGCGCGGAGCACCTGTGGTCCACCGATGCGGGCCTCAATCAATGAGCGAGGGGCCTTACCCTTTCGGAAGCCCTTGACGTTGATGTCTTCGGCGAAGACCTTCGCGGTGGCCTCTATGGCTTTTTCGATGGCGGCAGCTTCGACCTCAACGGTGAGCTTGACGCGATTGTTTTCTAGAACGGTGACTGAGGCTTGCATAAGGCTAAAAGCCTACCGGCGAGCGGGGATGCCCTGTTGGGGTTAGATCATGATGGCGAGAGCGTCGGCAATCCGCTGGGCCAACAGCCGGTCCCCCTGCACGTTTGTTTCAGTGGCCTGCAGAAGGGCCTCGCCGGAGATTCGGCCGGCCGCTCGGCGCCAGAACAGGGCTACGGGAGTGGAAATCTCGAGATTTGGCTCCCCGGGAGCGTCGGCTGCTTGGGCTCGACCTTCCCGTACTTCGATGTCGATGCTTCGACCGAGGCGACCCTCCAAATTAACGCGGACGCGACTTCCTTCGGGAGCCTGAGCCTTCTTGCCGATCACGTAAGGCAGGGCCGCTTCAAACCGGTTGATGACAATCTCTTCACCGACGCCGTGGTCATCCTCAGGGAGAGCTAGGGCGTCTCGGAGATCTTGTAGATGTATCCAGCTATCCAGGATTCGAGTCTCCATAAACCGGTGATAGGGCGCTGGACCCTCCGGACTCCAACCAACCTTGTCCCACGCCGCCTGGTCTAGTCCCCGCAGTTGGAGCAATGTTGCTCGCGTCACTTCTCGGAACTCCGCCAAAATTTCACTCTTCGAGCGTCCACGACGCTCGAAGACGAACGCTTCGTTGATCGTTCCGATGTCGTTACGGACATGGGCGGGGGCCTCACCAGGCATCTCGGGGGCTGGCACGCCGGCGAGCAGTAGCTCGAACCCGATCAGGTGGCTCACCACATCACGTACCGACCAGCCGGGGCAGGGCGTTGGGCGGTCCAAATCACTCTCCGTGGTTGAAGAGAACAGCGCGTCAATCTTCGACCAAGTCTCATCGAGACCGTCAATAAGCCATTCGTAGGGCATGGGCCACCTTTGAACTTGGATCACATTGATTGCGAGTAGCGTTAGGAGGTCAGATTACAGCGGGAAGTAGCGCAGCTTGGTTAGCGCGCCTGGTTTGGGACCAGGAGGCCGCGGGTTCGAATCCCGCCTTCCCGACCACGCATAACTCGTGTGCTCTCATTGCGGGCCACGAACTAAAGCCAAATGGGCCGTAAGATAGTCAAATGAACAATCTGCTCGATGTGCGCAATCTTCGTACGGCCTTTCGTATCCAAGATCAAAGCGTTACCGCAGTAGACGACGTCTCTTTTTCGATCAGTGCTGGCGAGTGTTTCGGTCTCGTTGGTGAGTCCGGCTGCGGCAAAACCACGACCGGATTGGCCATCTTGCAGCTTCTTCCTGTCAACGGTTCGATTACCGGAGGCTCCATTCTCCTCGACGGCCAGGATTTGACCGCTCTCAGCGAGCAGGATCTCCGGAAAGTGCGGGGCAACAAGATTGCTCTCATCCCCCAAGACCCGATGACGGCCCTTAATCCCGTGCACCGGATTGGCCGCCAAATCGCCGAGCCGCTCCTCCTGCACCGTGGGATGTCCTACAAGGAGAGCGAACAGCGCCTCCTGGAAGTCCTCGAAATGGTTGAGATCCCCTCACCTCTAGAACGGCTTCGCCAGTATCCACACGAACTATCCGGCGGTCTCCGTCAGCGAATGATGATCGCCATGGCTCTCGTCTGTGAGCCCAAGCTCTTGATTGCCGACGAACCAACCACTGCCCTCGACGTCACAATTCAGGCTCAGATTCTCGACATCCTCGACAATCTTCGCCGAGAACTCAAGATGGGCGTCTTGCTCGTTACGCACGATATGGGTGTCATTGCCGAGCGGGCCGACCGCGTCGGTGTCATGTACGCCGGCAAAATGGTCGAGGAGGCGTCGACCTCGACGCTCTTTAACGCCATGCGCCACCCCTACGCCCAGGCTCTCTTGGCCGCAGTCCCTTCTTCGACGGCCAAGAAGAACGTCCGTTTGGCCTCCATCGAAGGCATTCCCCCAAGCATCAGCAATCTCCCAGTGGGATGCCGTTACGCAGAGCGCTGCTCCTTCGTGCAGGACCAGTGTCGCACCGAGCAGCCTCCAATGACCGACCAAGACCCGAGCCACATCTTCGCCTGCTTCAACCCCGTAACAGGACCATCACAAATTGCCCCCGTTGAGATTCGACGAAGTGAGTCAGCTCAAGGTTCCGTTCAAAAACCGTTGCTTACGGTGACGTCCCTCGTCAAGGAGTTCCCGGTTGGCTCCGCGTTGAAGCTCGGCAAGAGTGATCGAGTTGTCCATGCTGTCTCGGATGTCTCGTTCGAAATCCGTCAAGGTGAAACCTTTGGCCTCGTCGGTGAATCCGGCTGTGGCAAGACCACCATTGGACGGCTTATCACCGGCATTGAAGATCCCACGAGCGGCTCGATCCACTTCGCCGACAGTGAAACCGAAGGCAAGAAGGGACGCGAACTTCGCAAGGCCCTAGCCCGTGAGCGTCAGATGATGTTCCAGGACCCCTACGCCTCACTCGACCCCCGCATGCGCGTTGGCGAAATCATTGCTGAGCCCTTGGCCATTCAGGGCCGTGGATCAAAGGCAGACCGGTACGACCGCGTCATGGAGCTCTTCGACAAGGTCGGACTGGATAAGTCAGCCATCGACCGTTTCCCTCACGAGTTCTCCGGTGGTCAGCGCCAGCGCATCGGTCTCGCCCGTGCACTCGCACTCGACCCACGACTCATCGTTGCCGACGAACCGGTGTCAGCACTCGACGTATCCATCCAGGCGCAGATCCTGAACTTGATGGGTGATCTCCAGCAGGAGATGGGCCTCTCCTACGTGTTCATCTCCCACGACCTCGCCGTAGTGCGATTCATTGCCCAGCGCGTTGGCGTTATGTATCTCGGCCAGCTCGTCGAAGTGGGTGACATCAACTCAGTCTTCGACACCCCAGCGCACCACTACACCAGCGCCCTTATCGGCTCTGCCCCCACGCCTGACCCCGATGCCAAGAAGACCACCGGGGCTGATCGCATACGCCTTATGGGCGAGCTACCAAGCCCGATTGACCTGCCTACCGGATGTCGATTCAACACCCGCTGCCCCGCGGCCACCGACTTCTGTCGGACCACCGAGCCGCAGCTGGAATCGATCGGCAACGACCACCAGGTACGTTGTCACTTCCCACTCCACAAGGGTTCAGTAGCCGCCCAGTAGTCCTGCCGCCCGCCGTGGTGGTTTAACCACATAGAGAGGCGTCAGTTCACGCTCGAACGCAACCGCTAGAGAGTTGGATCTGGGTGTCAAGTTCGCCGAGATTGCTCGGTGAAAACTACTGCGTGCGGAGTCGCACCTCAAACACGTCGCGCAGTGCGTCGCCAACGTAGTTAAACGAGACCACCAGCAAGAGGAAGATAGCCGCCACGGGGTATACCTTCCACCAATAATTCAACTGAATTGACTGAATACCCGTGTTCAGCATGGTGCCCCAGTCGGTCTTCGGAAGTGGCACTCCCAACTGGAGGAAGCCCAGCGCTGAAAGCGCCAAAATTGAGTCACCGATGGTGAACGTAGTGACGGTGATCAGCGTACTGACCGAATTGGGCAATATGTGTCGACGAATGATTCGGGTGCTGCTACCACCCATAGAGCGAACCGCGCTGACATATTCCCGATTACGAAGCGCCAGTGACTCTGACCGTGTTAACCGTGCGACTCCGTACCAACCAGTCCCACCGAGGACCAGCACGAGCAGCAACTCGGAGCGATTGAAGATTGACATCAACGCTAAGAGCAGAAATAGACCGGGAATCGAAAGCAGAGCATCGACAATTCTCATCATGACGGCGTCGAAGGCCCCGCCCCGATAGCCGGAGATCAAGCCGTACAACGCACCCCACGTCATAGCGACGACCGCTGAGAGCATCCCAACTTCGAGAGAAGTTTGGCCACCGTACATAATCCGGCCAAGAATGTCGTAGCCCTGATCATCGGTTCCAAGGGGGAAGCCAGTCTGTGGTGGCAGATTGGTAAAGAAGAGGCCTTCAAAGGCATCCGTTTGGTTTGAATGATAAAACCGCGGGCCAACGTAGCAAAAGAGAAACACGGCAATGATGTAGGCCAAGGCAACGACAGCGGCCTTGTTCTGACGGAAAATTCGCCAGGCGCTATTTTGCGGCTTGAGGAGTTTTGGGGATTTACGACTGCGAAGTTTCGTCAACATATTCGTCCTA
>Ga0209400_1003646_pt1 | contig 11178 bp, 8 predicted proteins | sample M_130807_EF_Meta_FD_187313 | JGI IMG/M metagenome (GOLD analysis project Ga0209400, IMG submission 187313) | Freshwater microbial communities from Lake Montjoie, Canada to study carbon cycling - M_130807_EF_MetaG (SPAdes) (version 2) | ecosystem: Environmental > Aquatic > Freshwater > Lake... | reverse complement strand
ATTTAAATTCTTAAAAGAGCCGCAAGGTCCCTATGTACGTTTTATGACGTCGCGTGGCGACTATTTACCAAGCCTTCCTACGCAAGAAGATAAGGATGAATATGAACACCAAAAGCCGCGAATTTTCCACGCCTCAGAAATTACAAATTATTTGACGGCAGATGTAATTTTGGACGCTGCATCCTACCTAACAATAAAAACTATAGAAGAGCCCTACTGTATGATAGACTTGGCTTCCTTAGTTAAAACTAGTCCTGGACATTGTGAAGTGGTCTGTGATATTAACGGTACAGCAATACCAGCAATTTACGAATGGCAAAAGCGTAAGACAATGCGGATTGCCTCTATTGATGACGAAACTCTGTTAAAAGACGGACCGAAATTCGCCCAACGCTACCATGAATTACAAGGTGCAATTACGAATTCAAATACTCCGCAAATTTCAGATGTGCTGGAAATTACTAACATTTTTACATCTGTTACAGAAGGTTACCACTATAAGGTTGCTCAAATTAAGAATTACAACTGGCTTACAAATTCGGACATTGAACCATGTATGGAAATCTTAGAATTAAATTTGGATGAGGATGACATGCAGTATGAAGTAATTCTACCAGAGCAAACAACTCAAACATATACAGTTCTAGGGCGCATAGATGCTTATTCTGAAAAGCAGTCGACATTGTGGGAAATTAAATGTACAGATAAATTGGACCATACGCACGAAATTCAGGTGGCTGTTTACGCATGGATGTTTAGTCGCCAGTTTCCAAAGCGCTTTCACGATATTAAATTTAACCTGTTGAATATACGTACAGGTGAGTGTAGGCAGATTAGCGCCTCAATAAAAAATCTAGAAGAGATGATGGGATTTATAGTGGCAGAGAAGATGCGCGTCTTTACTAAAATGACAGATGAGGAATTTAATACCAAATTTTCGGTAAAGTTTGATTTGACCCTGCCGAACTTAAAGCAGTTAACATTAACATCAATGATTAGCGGAAACAAACAACCCGCACTGTTCTTAGACGATGATGAGGTTAAGCCACCAAAGAAGAAGAAGCCAACGCCTGTTTTAACAGCAAGTCAGCCGAATATGATTATTGACGAACCGCTAAATCTAAGTACAGTAACAACAAGTGTTCAAACTGTGTTGCCTTTTGCTGTTCCTGCGCCTGTGCTAGCGCAAGTGCAAGCAACAGAAGAGAAACCTCATACGCCTATGGGGAAGGTGATTGTCTATGACCTAGAAACAAATGGCTTGCCAGAGACACCCAGCTTTGGTAAGTACTATAATCCTGAGGAGCTGCATCGTTATAAGATGAGCCGTATTGTCCAGTGGTCCTGGTCCCTACATGAGCCAGAGGGCACTACAATCGTAGAGGAGGACCATGTTGTTAAGCCGAATCTTGCAGAGTACCGCATTCTTAATGAGCGCTTCCATGGAATTACCGAAAATATTGCCCGTATTCGCGGTAAGCCATTTGAGGAGATAGTAGAGGTTTGGAAAACACACCTTGCCCAGGTAACAACAATTGTGGGTCACAATGTGAATTTCGACAAGCACGTTCTTCTATCGGAGCTATATAGACGTGGCTACCCTGATGTTGCCAAAACGATGATGGAAAAGGAGTGGATTTGCACAATGGAGCGCGCAACAAAGCTGTGCAATCTGAAGGCACGTAATAAGCTAAAGCCGCCGAAGCTATGTGAGCTGATGCATGCCTTAAATATTAAGGAGGAGGTCGGTCGCGCCTTTCACAATTCAAAGCACGATGTATATTATACCGCGCGTTGCTTCTTTGCTGAACAGATTCTTATCAATCCGTGTCCAAAGATGTATGATGGACAGCACGCGGGTAAGACCTATGAGGATATTTATGTTCAGGACCGACCGTATGCAGTACAGGCAGCCGCCGCCTGTAATATTCACAAACTTTATGATTCGCCGATTCGTAAGCTAGCTAACTGGGTCAATGATAAGGCAAAGGCAGACCCAGTCCTACGTTTGGAGATTATTGACAAGGAGGCTGTTATTAAGGCGTCATTGGTTAAGTAACTACCATATGAAAATCCACAACCATTTTTACCTCTATTTTTAATCAACAAACAGAAATGTGGAAAAAATTGAAATGACATAGGACATAAAACTATTAAGCAGGGTCGCGCTGGATGACCTTACGGACGTTGGATTTACACTGCCTTTGCGGTGGCTGACCGGTCCCCTGCCATTGCGTGTAGGGATTACTGGATAGCGGTTGCCAATGACGGACTTGTGCGAGGATAGGGGCACAGTCAAATTATTCAGTTAAGTCTAGATGCCGCTGGCGTCTTGACTTAATTACGGGCGTGCCATGTTAGCTTGTATGAGCGGTTGGGCATGACGGGTGTGTGCGGTATGAAGAAGGTGGGGCACACACCAAAAAATCCTGTTAGTCGTAAGACAGGTCAGACACGCTATTGAGGGGAGGAGAGCGTGATGAGCCATTGCGTGGTGGGGCAAGGCTGTGACACTTTTTCGGTCACTTGGTTCCCAGAAGCGCCTTTTTCTGCGTCTCAGTAAGAAAGCCCAGCTCATCATACATAGGTCCAGTTACAACGACCCTAGGTGTATAGGCAAAGAAACGATAGGGCTTGCCCTCCTGCGCATCCCAAATAGCGTTACTATCAGCGCCGAAGCGATAGTCGGTGGTTTCCTTCTCATTCAAGCCAAGGCGCTTAGCTTCAGCAATTGAGTCAATTGCTGCCTGCTTGCGTCGCTCCATAATTAGGCTATAGTTTGAAGCGCGGTCCATCTTTACCAAACCCGCACAATAACCCTTTTAGTCAATTTTTCAGGTCGTTGGAAGAAAAATTGAAATGACATTGAACATAAACTAAAAAGTCAGAGGCGGACGTAGTATTACTTTATGGAGGCTACGACGGACTGGTGCGAGAATGGGGCACCGTTATTATCTTCTATTCTGGACTGAGCAGTTTCAAACTGCTAAGTCTAGTAAGCTGTAGGGAGGCGTGTTATTTGGAGATTGCATGGTGAAAAGCCAGTAGTCCGAACTTGACCGCGCCCAGGAGGACCCGTAAAAAGGTAACTCTGTGCGGCAGAGCACTGTCTCTGTTGTAGCGACGTCACAGCCGCGTGAGGGTTGAATCAGCTACTGTGTTAATAGCACGGTAGGGTTAGGCGGGCTTCGGCTTGCCTTTCATTCCGGAGGTGATGAGCGGTTTCATGCGTTGGTAGGGGCATGAAACAAAGTCGTGGAGTTTGGCAGCTCCACGCTGATTAAGGCAACTTTTTCACTTGCGATTACGGCGGGTCTTGCGCCCTTTTCTTCCACCAACACCAAAGCTTTTTGCAGTTTTAGAGCGTTTTTCAGCGTCTGGCTTTGCTATCCAATCTTGATACTGTTTCTTAATACCGCCCACAGTTTCAGAAGCAAACACCTTAGTCTGGTACCCTTGAGGCGCAATATATGTTGCTTCCATTTTTCCTGTCTCAAAATTAAAATAAAGAGGACCAATCTTGTTAATACCAACACGGGAAGCCATTTCGTCTAAAACTCTGCCGAAGGCTGTATTTCCAACCTTTCCTTTAACGTATTGGCTTGTGCTGGATGCTGCAGATGATGCCAAAGAATGTGCTTTACCTGCTACGCTTGAGGTCAAGTTGAACGCCTGTCCAAGTATACTACGTTTGGGCTGCTGTTGTTCTTGTGGTTGTTGGTATTGCTGCTGGTATTGCTGTTCTTGTGGTTGTTGGTATTGCTGTTGGTACTGCTGTTCTTGCTGAGAAGACCGCTGCTTAGCCGCGCGCACAAGTGCAATCATAGAACTCATCCTTTTTACTATTAAACAAGAATTTAATCCTGAATCCAAGATTAAATTCTTAAATATTGAAAAATTAATTGCGCCGGGTTTTGCGATCATTTCTGCGACTGCGACCCTTTCTGCTTTTACCGCCTTTGCAGTTATATTTACCTCTTACTATACTTGATTCAACCTTGTGGCGCTGTGTGCCATTTGAACGCAAATTGGTTGGACCGGGTCTTCCAGGGGTTCCACAAAAAGGCTCCTGTCTGAGATAATTTTGCTTTAGAGCTTCAAATGTTGGACCTCTAGCCTCAACTGATTTTTGACCTGCAGGATTTATTTTATATGCGACCATATCACCCGTATCAAAATCAACTTCAAGAAGAGAACTACGGTCCATTCCACTCATGGCAGAAGCCCTTTTTGCAGCAACTTCAGCAGCCGAAGGTGCGCCATGGAGTCCTCTCATAGAACTTCTAATGCCACTGCTGACACCGCTGACCAGACCTGTCGTTTTTCTTGCAACTGTTGCGCCAATACCTCTAACCTTTTGCCAGAATGTTGATTGTGGTTGCTCCTGTTGTGCCATCTCTACTATAGATTCTTAAAAGTCCGCAGCCAGATTGAATGACATTTGCTCCGCGGTCTTGCCAACCCCAGCCAAAGCGTAAGTAGACACCTTCTTCTCAAAGAAGTTGTCCTTGCCCTCCAGTGAAATGCGCTCCATAAAGCCAAAGGGGTTTGCTGTCTCATATGTCTTTGGATAGCCCAGCTGAACAAGAAGGCGGTCGGCAACAAACTCAATGTACTGCCCCATCATCTTGGCATTCATGCCAATCATAGAGCAGGGAATCGCCTCCGTAATAAACTCCTTCTCAATCTTGACCGCCTCACGAACCAGCTTATGCGCCTTTGTCTTTGACAGGCGATTGATTAGCTTACTGTAAAGCAGGCAGGCAAACTCCGTGTGAAGCCCCTCATCACGGCTAATAAACTCATTGGATGTTGTCAGACCGGGCATGATTCCGCGCTGCTTGAACCAAAAGATGGAGCAGAAGGCGCCACTGAAGAAGATACCTTCGACTGCGGCAAACGCCATTAGCCGGGAGGCAAAATTCGCCTCAGAGCCACTCATCCATGACAAAGCCCACTTTGCCTTCTTCTCAACGCACGGCATAGTACGAATAGAGCGTAATATGTCCAACTTCTCAACCTTGTCCTCAATGTACGCGTCAATCAGACGACTGTAGGTCTCTGAATGAACAGACTCATTACTCATCTGCTCACTGTAGAATGCCTTTGCCTCAGGCCATTGCACTTCATTTGAAAAGTTCGCAGCAAGGTTCTCATTCACAATACCGTCGGACCCAGCAAAGAAGCCCAGAACACGGTTAATAAAATGGCGCTCATTGTGAGTTAGCGCCTTGTAGTCCTTCAAATCCTTGGTGGTATCAACCTCCTCAGGAATCCAGCGCACAGCTACCAGGTCCTTGTACATCTTGAACACATCAGGGTGCTCAATTGGAAATAACACAAAGCGGTCAGGATTCTCAACTAGGAGTGGCTCATCTGCCAGCTTACGCGCCCTTAGCGTTGTCGGCTTCGGCGCCTCCATGTCCAATAAACTAATTCGCGGGCTCATAGACGAACCTGTGGAGTTCGCTCTACGACGACGCACTACTACCTTGGGTTTCTCATCAACTATTGGAGTCGCCTCATTCATAATGATTGTGTCAGGGTTGCTCATTCAGTATTTTTACCGGAGACTTTTCTTGTGACATAAATACATCACTGAATGTGGCATCAAATTTTTTCTATGTTAACCTCTTAATCCAAGAGCAGCAACCAGTCTAAAGCAGTACAGCAAATACCTAATAACGTCATGAGTAGCTGTATTTTTTGCACAGTTCCTGAGCTAATCTGCAAACAGACACCTGCCTACATTGTCGGCATCCCGGTACCGCAAACACAACTATATAGCACTTATCATGCTATTAATATAACACCATTTGAATCGCAAGCTGAATTTAATAAAACCACCGTTTTCACACCTGGCTCACGATTGGTTTTAGCCCTGGAAGAAGCCAGCCGTCTTGTTGCCCACAGACAGGCTTGGCTTTCTATTATGAAAGGAAGCACGCCTCATGGCGCCCTCCTAGAAACAATAGAAACCGCAGAAAGTGCGACAATAATAAAACGCCTAGAAAACCTACAGTTGCCGAAGGATTGGGACGTAATTAAAATTACAAAAAACGAATATGTTCTGACTAAGCGCGCCGCGAAAATATTAAGTGATGCAACTCTGCAATATCATTTGGATTTATGCGCGCTATTGTCATCATTAGATATTCTTAAAGTGTTTGATTTACAAACAGAAAATAGAAAAAATTGAAATCACATTGACATAAAAACTAATTATCAGGGCTCAGCCCTTGGACGTGTAGAATATTGCAGGATGGAGAACACGACATGCATGTGCGCAACAGCACATGAAGTTTCAGACAGCTGTTTGGAGCGATTTGCCCTGGTTAGCTTATTTATAGGCTGACCAGGACATTATAAGCCAGCAAAGTGTGCGACCGCACGCTAAGCATTGCTTTGGTCACTGGGAGCGGACATTCCCCGCCGACTGTTGACAGGCATAGGAGGACAGAAAATGTAGCATGGCGCCTACTTTAACTGTTACTCTGGGCATTTGGGAACTTCCCGAATGTAAGGACACCACACGACATGTAAGGATGAAATGTATAGCTTCTCTCCCAGCCTGAGAGTTGTTTGACTGATCGTTGGATTCGCTAGGATGGCGGTGAGCAAGGTCTTTAATAGGTCGTAGTACTAGGTCCTCTGAGCACAGAGGATTATAGGCTTCGGCAATCCGGAGGTGGTGACTGGAGCGTGCGCAGAGGTAGGGGCACGCTCAATGAGAGAACTGGCGACGCTCTCTACAGCCATCGGCATTTACGATGCCGAAAGTCGCTGGGAAAGGCACATATGCTTTTTTTGGTCCCAATGCGGTTTTATAATAGACCTTTGATAAACTACATACATAGGGTCTATGCGCTTACAGAATGAAAAAGTCCTGTTTATCAGAAATACCAGTGAAACATGGGACGCATTTGAAAGTCAGGATGGCGTTGAAGCCCTCCCGAAGTACGAATCCTTCATAATGATACCTGAAGGTAAAGTAGGCTCAAAGATAGATTACCGCGTGGTCCCAAACTATAGAAAGCCCGAATACGAATCTGAGGCATCACGCTGGGCAACCCATTATGCAGTGATTACACTATTTTTAAAATCAGATAAAAGTCATTTATTTGTCTGTGAAGACGCAATAGAAATGCGTGAATGGCAAATACCTCAAATAGAGATTTTAGGTGAAAAAGGCGGCATGCATCTATTAGCAAATACGACTAAACCCAGTCAAGCCTATATTGTGGACCGTAAAACAGCTAAAATAATACAGGATAACGCATATGTTTTTTACGAATCTTTCGATACAATGTTAGCTGATATGCAAAAACTGAACCTAATTACCCCAGAGTCAAACCCCGTCTTAGATTCCATAAATAGCTATCGGCGCTACTTGAATCCTATTTTTATATTTCTAATGTTGGCTATGGCGCTAGGATTATTTTACATGTTATGCCCAATCTATAGCCCTGGAACCAAGAATTGCATTGGCTTGGCTGAAGTGCTTACAGCCAAAGAAGCCATTATAGGCGCTCAAGGGGCTGGGATGGGCAGCCATGAGTATAGTATGGCGACCGGCATCGATTAGGTCTGCCTTTTTCTGCGCATTCTTGCCCCATAGCATAAAGACGCATCCGCTATTGCACAAACTAATAGTCTTAATAATAGTATCTGTTACATGCTCCCAACCTTTGTTAGCATGCGACAACGGCTTACCATCCTCCACAGTCAAGACTGTGTTCAATAGCAGTACGCCTTGCGCCACCCATGACGAAAGGTCCGCCTTGTCACACGTAATGCCAAGGTCACTGGAGACCTCCTTCATAATATTTTTAAGGCTAGGCGGAGCCTTAACCGAGTCGGGCACGCTAAAGGCTAAGCCCATCGCCTGACCAGGTCCGTGATAGGGGTCCTGCCCAAGAATTACAACCTTGATAGATGATACGGGCATCTGTAGGCAGCGCATAACAAGGTCAGGATGAGGATAGATAGTCTTTGTCCGTCGCTCCTCTGCAACAAAGGCAAGAAGCGCCTTACCCTCTTTAGACTCAAGGGTTGAAAGAACAGGAGCCCAGGAACTGTCAACGGATGGAGGGGTTACTGCAGGAGCATGCACATAGTCAACTATAGTGTTTAACGACCGATAGAACTCCAGAACACGCGGATGCGTCTTAATCTTGGATACATCCAATGCAAAGACGTGCAGCCCCTCTAATGAGCGCACGCGGCTCAAGGCAACATACGCCTGACCATATTCAAAGGTGCTCTTACCAATATCAACGATTGCGGAATCAATGGACGCACCCTGTGACTTATGAATCGTAATGGCATAGGCAATGCGCAAAGGAATCTGCTGGCGTCCAATGTGCGGCATTTCGTGACTATACCACGTATAGGGCTCAATCAAGCGCGGCTCACCGCGTCTGAACTTTACAAGTGGAAACTTGCGCACAGGGTCAAAGTCAACAATAATACCACGCGAACCGTTGACTAAGCCAGCTTCAAGGTCAGTATTTGTTAGCAGCATAACCTGTGCACCCAGGCGCAGCTCCAAGGCGGCTGAATAGGGTGCATCCTGGTCTAGTTTATTAACAGCAAACTTGAAACTATCAGAGGAGTTATCTGGCATAGCCACCGTAGTATCGGTCCACTTACCGGCATCAATAATGGTTTGAGCATTGTACACCTTTACCGCGCCCTCCAAAGCCTTCATGTTAACGTCATTTACCTTATCAACATCCGCGTTTCGGCTAAATAATACAGTCGGCTTAATCGCCTCTGAGCGCCAGTCTGTATTCATGCGACTCTTGAGAATATCAATAGACTCCTGACTTACTGAACCCATGCGCACCTCCGTCAAAACGCGCTGATAAACGGGGTCCAGCTGCCTCCAAATCTTGCTTAGCACAATAATCGTCGAAACTGATGATGACCACAATTCAGATTCAAACAGAAAGCGCAGCTCAACATCGGCGCCAGACAGGTCCTTTGGAATAGGCGGTAGTTGACAGAAGTCACCGACAAGAATGAGCTGCAAGCCGCCGAAAGGCAAGTTGGGCTGTTTGCGCAATGCGCGTCCAATCGTGTCAAGGCGCTCAAAGAGCTCAGGCGTCAACATACTGACTTCATCGATAATAAGAGTCCGCGCCGATGTCCATCGCTTCTTAACATGGCTTTTGCGTTTGATAGTTTCAATAGTCTTCTCAATGCTATCCTTGCCCAAGCCAATGCCTGCCCAGCTGTGTAGGGTTTTCGCGCTACATTCCAGTAGTAAAGCCGCGCATCCAGTCATAGCAGTAACGTGAACCCCTCCGCCTTCAGCAATTTGCCGAACAAGCGTTGACTTGCCTGTGCCACCAGGACCGGTAATAAATAGATTGGCACCAGTCTTAATGATGCCCATAATCTGTTCACATTCTGGATTTTCAAGAATCTGAATAGACATTTTTGTTTTTTAACGAAGAAAAATAGCGGAAGGCAATCAAATTTAATCGATTAAGTGACGTAAATTTTTAACTAATAAAAAGAATGTCGTCGTTTCAAACCCAGTTAGCGATTTTAGAAGTCCGTCGCATTTTATATTACCTGATTCCAAATATAGTTTATTAAGAGTGATGTAAGACACTAACATATTGCAAATTTTTGTAAAGGAAATAGGGTGCCCTTTATGTTTTTCAAGTAAAGGGTGGCTTATTGTTGGAGGATTTTTAAGGCGAAATTTTACATTTCTGAAAGGCGATGACTTGCACTCATTTTTAGCTAAGGCATTATCATTAGGTATCTCATATTCTATTGTATTTTCGACTTCCGATAGTTTATTTTTAAGTCTATCATACAGTTTTTGTAATTTAGACATACCTACTATTTGTTGTGAAAACGTGTGGCGACCCAGGATACGGGACTGTGAAATTCACACGTCCAATACCAAGAACCGTCAACAATCGGTTGTGTGTTATCCGTCACATCGGCACGTAGCGCTACCCACCAATGGGGTGGCAAAATAAACATATTACCAGGACGCAAGCGAATTTCTAAGAATTTTAGTTCAGAAATCCAAGGTGTTTCTTCGGGCTTTAAAGCCCAGGGGTCTCTTCCATACGGATTTGCTGGTAGCCATTCACCGCCTTTTGTTGCACCTTCATGTGCTATCCAGATGCGAAGAGGGGCGCCATCAGTCGCAACCCAGCAAGTAGCCTCAGCCGTAGTTTTCTGAAGACCTACAACCGCCCGCATACGTGGAACTATCAAATTAGCCTTGACATTGCTTACTGCAAATGAACCAGGAATCCAGAAGGGACGTCTGAACTGTAGGCTGATTTCAGCTGCCTTTTCCCACAAGCCCGCAACGTCTGCTAATTCCGCCTGATTAATGACACGATGAGCCGCATTTCCATTTGATTTTAACCACGCTGCCCAAGTTGACCGAACCTGCGCCTTGCCGTCAAATACAATAACCGACCAGCCAAATTTACTAGTTCGGTCTTTTGTCCATAGTCTTGTCCAATCCTTACTAACTTCGCGAACTACAAGCGGCGCCCGCTCCCCCAACAAGTCAGACCATTTTGTATCTTTATCATCCTTCCAGTTCTTCTGTAAAATCGTATATTCGTGTATGGCACCACGATAGAATACAACTGTAAAAATTACAATTATAAGTATAATAAATGAAGTTTCAAGTAACATCTAAGAGCCTGCTGTTTGAAACTGCGGTCGTAATTCAGTAAGTTTAACGCTAATGCCAAATACTTAAGCAAAAGGGTTCCATAAGCCGGGTACGTAAATTCCCTGTTTCACTTCACTTAGCTCCTTTGCTTTTAGTTTGTGTGTATTTGTCTTGATAATCTTTCCATTTTTGCCAAGAACCTCAAGGCTTTTTTCTCCAACACCATTTTTTACATTAACAACAGTGCGCTTGCCATATGGCGTTTTGTCTTCAGGGTGCGATGTATAACTGGTGTGTTCACTGTGATAAATGAAAGTAGGGTGATTTATATGTTTAGGTGACGGATTGACACAGCCAGATTCTTTGCATTTACTTGTACTACGTTTAGTGTCACTACGTTTAGTGTCACTACGTTTAGTGTCACTACGTTTAGTTACGCGTTTGTTCTTCGCAGTCCGGGATTTTCCGCCAGCCATTTTATTTTTATAGCAGTTTTTGTACGGACGACAGGAGGCGCG
>Ga0209400_1003643_pt1 | contig 11181 bp, 9 predicted proteins | sample M_130807_EF_Meta_FD_187313 | JGI IMG/M metagenome (GOLD analysis project Ga0209400, IMG submission 187313) | Freshwater microbial communities from Lake Montjoie, Canada to study carbon cycling - M_130807_EF_MetaG (SPAdes) (version 2) | ecosystem: Environmental > Aquatic > Freshwater > Lake... | reverse complement strand
AACGACCGGGCATTGTGCATCGACTCGACAAGGACACGTCCGGCTGCCTGGTCGTGGCGAAAAATGACAAAGCCCATCAACATCTGGTCGGTCAGTTTTCCTCGCGCAGCAATGAGAAAATCTACCTCTGCGTCACCCAGAACATTCCCGTTCCCGCGGCCGAGACCATATTCACGCACATCGGGCGCGACAGCCGGAACCGCCAGAAAATGGCCGTGGTGACTCCTCCGTCGGGCAGGGCTTCGATCACCGATTACAAGGTCGTCTGCGCCGATGCCTCGACGCGTACGTCCCTGGTATTGTGCCACCTCCACACCGGCCGCACCCACCAGATCCGGGTGCACATGAAACACAAGGGCGCACCACTGGTCGGCGATCCGATTTACGCGCAAATCCCCAGACAGACCGTGAACACCGGACGCCTGATGTTGCACGCCTGGAAACTGGGCATCGATCACCCGCGCAGCGGGGAACGAATGAATTTCACCGCGCCGATTCCTCCGGAATTCACCCCGTGGCTGCAGCGGCTCGATGCCGAAATCGAATCATTCCTCTGAAACCGCCATGTCCGAAATTCTATCCGGTTTGATCCAGGCTGTCGGTGAGCAGTTGCAATCCCCACAAACCGCTTATGTGCGGACGACATACGAGCGCTTGTGCAACTTGGGTCTCAGCGATGTCCAGATCCGTGAGGAAATTGCCGACTGCCTCGGCGAGGAACTCGATGAAATGCTCGCATTGCAGCGGCCTTTCGACGAAAAAAACTATCGCCGACTTCTCGATCAGCTACCCTGGCCGGATGAACCGGAGTCGCTCAATGGATTGAAAGACCTTTGAGCCAGAAGGCGGGCACCCCAGATCAACGCGATGCCGTGGCAGTCGAACCACCGCGCAGGCGCTGGATGTTCGCATACATCTGGCGGCAATGATCGTAGCCCATGCGCTTCGAGAGGATCGCAGCACTGCGCTCCAAGGAACCCCACTGAATCACGCTGATCTCCACGTTGCGTCGACCCCACATGTCCATCATGTCGCGCGACGGCTGGTAAATGTCGATCGTGCCCGCTCCGGTCAATGCCGAGCCGTAGTCATCGACGACATAGAGGTAAGGAAGACCTTTGATCTTGAAAACCGTTCCCAGCGGGTAGAACGACCAGTCGGCGGCGGCAGAACGGACACGGTCATTGTATTTCAACTGCGTGCCGATTGCATTGCTGGAGCCGTATTTCAGGTGGTCCGACTCCGAGCAGGTATAGGCCGTGGTGCGGACAATGCGGTTTCTTTCACCGAACGTGTAAACCGGCATGTCGTGACGGTCGCGGGGTTTCGCGTTCGCAGCGGCTATCAGTCCGGAGGAAGGAGCCGAGGTATTGACGTTCGCTTTGCCGTAGCTCGCATAACGGGAGGAGTCAGCTTTGACGATCTTCACGGAAGAATCCGGGGCGCAATTGGAAAAAAGGAACGCCGCGATGAGGGACTGACCGAGTGAGAGAAGAGAGAAACGCATGCGAAATGTGTGTTGGAAATGGATTCGGAGTTGAGACGGACGGAAACGACCCCGACCAATTATCGGACAAAATCCCTAACGGCAAGATAATTCTTTTAGAAATTTAACAAAATTTTACAACATGACGGTAAACCATTGCAAAATATAGGATTTTTTAAAACGCCACGGCAAAAAAGCGCGGACGTCGAGTCCTCCTACGCCTGACCGGGGGCGAGGGTGGAGCACGGAATTGAAGTTGTATCGGTCACGACGGCTGGAACTGGAGGCGGGTCAGGCGTTAGGAGCGACGCCTTGTTCTCCCTTCTTCTATTTTGGAGTTGTCGGGCAAGAGTTTGCTGACGTGCCCAATCATTAATTCGGGCAAGGTCGTATCCGTGCTCGGCGGCCAACGCTGCCCTAGCTTCTCGAATCTCATCAATTATCGGATTGTTCATGGCGTGGTATTAAGGTTTCAGGTGTGCAAACGATAGGGATATGAAGGCTGTGGTAGCTGCAATAATCTACCAACTCTTTTTGAAGCACAGCGTTGGCCAAATGAGTGCAGTTCCAAGTGAGAAGATAATCCATCCTATGGAGGATTGCGAGAGCCAAATGGGATGCGTCTATAAATGCTTTCTTAGGAAGCTGAAAAAGCTTGATTATGTCTCCCTCAAGTAGATGCATATCCTCCGGAACTGAGAGTTCAGGAATATCTGCAAGATAAGATAACCTACGCTCAGCGACTGAAATATCGCCGCGAGAGCATTCGTCAATCGTAAACGCCGAAGTAAAGAGACGGAACCGCGTCCGCTCCTTATCCCACCATTCAAGCGTCACTTGCTGGTCAATAGCAATGCTGGGCTGGCTGCTTGGCCGCGCAGCCAGATAACTCGGAATGGTTGTTTCAACGTAAACGGATTGCATGGTAGCATGTTAAACGTCCACTATTTCAGGTAAAGAACTTGATGTAAATTTCTTGGAGAACAGTTAATTAGTTCACCCGCGCATGATATCGAGCCTGCCGAAAATGAGAAGGTGATTTTTTTGGCATGCACTAACCCTTCATGACCAACAGCTTACGCATTTCTCTCGCATGCACTTGTTTTTTGGAACATGAAGTTAGTCAGATCACTTTCACTAACAGATATCGCACGTCCCATGACTTGAATCCTGGCATCCAGAGCCCCCCCTGGTCACAGCGGCCTTGCCACCGTCAGCGTCGCGCTGCCGGACTCGTTCCCTGTATCGAGCACCACATACACCTTCAGCGCCACCACCGTCCCCGGCTGACTCAGCCCAAAGCCCGTGACAAACTCCCGCGCATCCGCCACCCCATTCGTCGCGATCACCACCGCATCCTCATCGCTGTACTCCTCCCCCGGATTCCCCCGCAGCTCATAGCGCTCCAGCGATGCCTCCGCCGATTCCTCATACACCACCCGCGCCTGATCCGGCGCCACAAACACCGCACTCGCCACCACCGCATCCGGCGTATGACCCGGCGGCGGCGTCAACACCGGCAACGTCTCCACCAAACTCCCATGCTGCGCACACCGCGCCGGCACCACCGTCCGGTACGACACCAAAATCGCCCGAATCCGCTCCTTCAAACCATCCCGCTCACTGCGCGCCAACACCGCCCCCTGATTCGCCGCCGCCTCCGCCACATAGCTGCCCGCAATCCCCGCCAACTCCTCGCCAAACTCCTCCCGCGTCGTCCCATCCGAAAGCACCAACGGCAGAGCAACCCCCGCAGGAGCCGCCCCCGCATTCAACTTCTCCCACAGCGAAAACACATCCCGCATCGGCGCCAGAAAAACCTCCTGCCCATCCGACAAATTCGGCGCATACGCCCGGGCATTCACAAACGCCGTGCCCGCCCAGTATCCATCCAGCATCGCATTGAACTCATTGAAATGCGCCAAGGCCCGGGCCTTGCGGAGCCGGATCTCCCCCCGCGCGATCTCCTTGTCATTGAGCGCATCGATCACGCGCTGAAACTGCTCCTGCAAAGCCGTGCGCAACGCCGAGAAACCCGCCAGTGTCACCGCCCCCTCCCCCGGTATGCCCACGACCAAATCCGGAGTCAACACCGCATCCACCTGCGTCCAGTGGGCGATAAATTCATTCATCGTGGGAACAAAAGAGGCATTATTGCTAAGTGACATGGTGGTATTATGTTAGTGCTTGAAGGAATGGCGAGAGTCTAATTAAATATTTTAGACTTGTCAAAAAATAAAATGCTATTACGTGAAAAAAAGTTTACGACCATACATGATATTTTGTTGTAAAAAGTTGATATTTTTATGACAAAATATGATATTTTAATAACCAAACAAAGATAGAACATAAAAATACAATCCTAGTTACAGAAAATATCACATGGTAATGCTTGCACAGAAACGCACTCCATTACCCCAAGTCAATATCTATGGAATTACCACAAACCCCAAAAAAAAGCATTTAACCATGACCCAACATTCAACAATGAGTTATGGAAATTTTAATTGTGCGCGTTAAATGAGGGTGTTTTTTTGACAAACGATCGTGCTGGAATCAGAAATGGAACCACGGATGAACACAGATTGACACGGATTTTTGCAGTGTTTTTGACAGGATTTCAGGATTTCAGGATTTGGGGGCACGGAAATTTCCCCTGGGGAGCGCCTGCGTCCCGCAGGCTGCGTTCGGCATCCTGCCGAACGCGGGTTTTCGCGAATGAACAGACAATTGATCAGCAAATGATGCCTTTCAGGCACGGAAATTTCTCCCCTGGGGAGCGCCTGCGTCCCGCAGGCTGCGTTCGGCATCCTGCCGGACGCGGGTTTTCGCGAATGAACATGCCATAGCGCCGCGCACATTGCCTTTTGAGCAGGGTTGATGACTGTCGAAGGTCCTTCCTGACTCACCGGCTTTGTTTGCGAACGATAGCGTGAGGTGAAGGTAGATTACGTTAGGGCGAAATGTGGCCGTCCCCCACCGGAACGCTCGGAGATCGTTCCCTGCCTTTTGATTGCGACATTTCTTGTCGATCCTTTCGCTGGCTTGATCGCCGTGCGTTTCCGGGGCGGTCCTGGTCCTGCTCAGGGCTTGGGAACCGGCGGAATGGGCAACGGAGGTTTGGGGACTTGCGGTGTCGGGATCGGAGGGCTGGGGACCTCCTGGCCGGCGGGATTTTTCACCGGATCCTTGCGTCCGCCGCCGAAAATTTCTAGGACACCCCCGACGGTATTGCTCACGCCGCCGATGACATCGGTGCTGGTTTTGATTGTCTGATCGACGACCTCGGTGGTTTTACCCACGACTTTTTCCATTGTCTCCTGGCCATGCTCATCGACCACCTGCTGGGTGTATTTCAAAACCTTCAGGCCGGTTGCGGGAATGACTTCGAACATGCGCGCTCCGGCGGCGGCCATCAGGCGGCCACTCAAGTCCTCTTCGGGTTTGTCCATCGTGCCGCTGATGTGCATCGGAGCCCACAACAAGCCCCGCTCCCCCTGCACAAAGACATCCTCCTCCGCGCCGGGAATGGTGGCCAGCGTGCCGGGTGCGAGGCCGACGCGGAAGTCGCCATCGAGCGCGCAGGTGCGATCCACCTTGTTATTGAGAAAACGAATTTTCCCTTCCATGCGCGCCAGGCCTTCGGAGCCGAGAATCACATTGCTGAGAGTCACGCCCTGGTCGGTGATCTCGTAATCCGCTTCGGCATCGTGCAGGCTCAATGTGCGGAAACGCAGCGATTGCGAATAGGCCGCCAGTTTGTCGAGCACCGGCAGGGCGGTGAGAATGCCCTGATGGATTTTGACGTGGCCCTTGACGACGGCTGTGGATTGCCGCGACTGCACGGAGAAGGTCGATTCCACCACGCCGCTGAGCCGCTGTTTCCAGTCGGGCGGGAGGACTTCGCTGCAAAGGATGTCGCGCATGGCTCCCTCAAGCGCGTAGAACTTGCTCGCGGGATCGAACTCCCCGGCGAGCCTGACGTGGCCGTTTTCGTAAGCGGAGAGGGTCGCATCGGTCAGGTACAAAAAGCCATCGTGATAGGTGAAGCGCAGATGATCGAGCTTCATCGCCGGGGCCCAGGCGTAGGGAAGTTTGAGGGTGCCGCCGTTGCCGCTGAGCTTGCAGTTGTCAAATCCCTTGGTGGGTTCCAGTTCCCAACGAGTGCCGTTGAGGCGGGCCTCGCCTTCCGCCAGGATCACACGAAGGTCGGAATTGCTGATCACCAGGGCATCGGTCTCGATGCGTTTCGGAACCCAGCGGTCGTACCAGGCTTTTTTCACCGGCTGAGGCGGTGTTGGCTCCTCGACAAGCTGCGGTGGCGGGGTCGGCAGTGCCTGGGCGGTCGCATCCAAAGTGAGCGAGAGATTGGTCACCCGGCTGGGCAGCACACTCCAGACTCCGCGGGCGACACCGCCGGCATCGATCCCCGTTTTGATTCCCTGCAAGGCGACGGACTTGGTCTGCCCCTCACCTTTCGCCTCGAATTCCTCGGCATTCACCCGAAAGCCGTCCCAGCGCAAAGGGCTGAGGCTGGTTTTCGCACCGAGGTAGCTTTCCGCCTGCGCGACGATCAATCCGTGAAATTCCTTGCTGGTAATGTAGCGGCGCAGCCAGACGTAACCGCATACGGAAGCGATCGCGGCGATGAGCAAAAAGGCGATGAAACCGCGGAAAAACAACTTCCCCATCCATTGGGGCGATGAAGATGTGCGGGCATTTGACGTCTTGCGTCGGCTTCGGCGGCTCATGTCCGAATTCTAGCGTGAATTTCCCTTGTGGCAAGAAGAGAGAAACCTGCGGAGCAAATCCGCACTTGCCTGTGGAGTTGCGCATGTCAGCATGGCCGCGGTTGGGAAAAAGGCATGAAACGAAAACATCCGATCGCGGCGTTGGTGATTGTGGCGGCACTGCTTGCCACCGTGGCGGTGTTTTTTTTCACCCGGCGATTCGACATGGCGGATTTTTCCCTCGCATCGGCGCAACAAGCCAACAAGCCCCTGTGCATGCCGGAAAAGGGCGAGCCCGATTTTCGCTTTCAGCAGTTTTCGGTGTGGCAGCGGCAGTCGATGCCGGTCATCGCCCGAATCGACGCGCCGATGGGTTCCGAGTCCGGCGCGTTGACCTACAATGCCCAGCCGTTCTGGTCGATGAACGAGGCGCGGGGCGGACATCATACCGGCGACGATCTCAACGGCATCGGCGGCATGAACACCGATCTCGGCGACCCGGTGTTTGCGGTGGCCGATGGCGTGGTCGTTTATTCCGGCGAGCCATCACCGGGCTGGGGCAAGATTCTCATTCTCGGTCACCGGCTTGCCGACGGGCGATATTTCCAAAGCATGTATGCCCACCTTCACGAGGCCTTTCCCGCGTTGGGAGACTTGGTGGGCCGAGGCCAGAAAATCGCCCGCGTCGGCACCGCCCATGGCGTGTATCCGGCGCATCTTCACTACGAAATCCGCTGCGGCAACGGCGCGGACATCGGCGCAGGTTATGCGGCGCAACGGCTCAACCGCGTGAGCCCCGCCGAATTCAGCGCTGCCTGCCGCGCGGCGGATGATGCCTTGGAAATGTCGGTCACCGCGCTCAAACTCCGCGAGTGATCGATGCCTGACAATACAGCCACCGGCAGGGAATCATTTTCCTAACGAACGACCGCCTCGGCCGGGTGCTTTTTCGACGTGGCTTCCTCGGCACCGATGGCAGGGTTTTCGCTGAATTGAATCTGCGCCCACGGACCGCCGCCCATTTTTTCCACCTCCACCGCCCTGGCCCATGCCTTGCTATCGAAATCGGGTTTCTCCCAGCCCTCGGCAGCCTCCTTCGCGCAAAGCCAGGTGCCGTCACTGCACAGTTTCATGACTTTTCCATCCGCCAGCACCATCTGCAGCAGCAGGACAAAACCGGCGGGACCGCCTTCATTGCCCGCCTCCACGGCGATCACGTTGCGCGCACCGGGCTTCAGGTTCTTCTTGATGTCGACGCGCGCGACTTTCTGCCAATCGCGATTCCATTCCAAAAACACCCCGTTCACACACAGCCTGTGCCAGTTGTCGGCGCTCGAAGTCAGGGTGGCGGACACGACATTCTCAGGCACTTCGAAATCCCGGCGGAACAAAACGCGCTCCTTGTCGCCCGCTTGCTTGCCGCTCCAAATCCATGCAAGCCCCTCGGCCCCCGAGCACGGGGCGATCAACAAAGTGAGCAATATCATTGCGAATTGCGCAAAATGAAGCATGAATCCCTTACCGGAAACTGCGGATCTTTCTATCATGGATCTTTGCCTTGGCTATGGCCAGGACGGGCGCCAGGTCACAATTCGGTCACAATCAGAAAAATATCTCACTTTTCCTTGCCATTGCGGAGAAATCAGTGCATGACCCCGCGCCCGGGTCCCTTTCCCCCGCAACGATTCCATCTTCTATGTCTATTCCCATTCGCAACCTCGCCATCATCGCCCACGTTGACCACGGCAAAACCACGCTCGTCGACCAACTCCTGCAGGCAGGCGGAACCTACCGTGACAACCAGGCCGTCACCGAACGCGCGATGGACTCGATGGACCTCGAAAAGGAAAAGGGCATCACCATCAAGGCGAAAAACACCTCGGTGCACTGGAAAGGTTACACCGTGAACATCGTCGACACCCCCGGTCACGCCGACTTCGGCGCCGAGGTCGAGCGGGTGATGAAAATGGTCGACGGCGTTCTGCTGGTCGTCGATGCCGCCGGTGGTCCGCAGGCGCAGACCCGTTTCGTGCTGCGCAAAGCCATGCAGGAAGGGCTGAAACCCATCGTGGTGATCAACAAGATCGACCGCCCCCTCGCCGATCCTCTGAAAGTGCGCGACATGGTGCTGGAGCTTTTCCTCGATCTCGATGCCAGTGAAGACCAGTTCAACGCGCCCTTCCTTTATGGTTCGGCGCGCGACGGGTATTTCATGAATCATCCCGACGACCCGAAGGTCGACTGTGCACCGCTTCTCGACAAGATCATCGAATACATTCCCCAGCCCTCGGCAGACCCCGAAGCACCGTTTTCCATGCTCGTTTCCAACATCGAATGGGACGACTACGTGGGCCGCGTCGGCGTCGGCAAGGTGCTTGGCGGTTCGGTGAAAAAAGGCGACAACATCTGGTTGATCCGCAAGGACGGCAGCAAGGTTGCCTCGAAGGTGATGAAGACATTTTCCTACTCCGGTCTTGCCACGCAGGATTCCGAGGGCGGCACTGCGGGCGGCATCGTCGGAGTTGCCGCAGGCATCGAGAACATCGACATCGGCGAAACCCTTTCGGGCACACCCGATGCCCAGCCGCTGCCCTTCGTTGAAATCGACCCGCCGACCGTGCAGATGCAGTTTTCCATCAACGACGGTCCGCTCGCGGGCCGCGAAGGCAAGCACGTCACCTCCCGGGCGATCCGCGACCGCCTGATGCGCGAGTTGAAAACCAACATTTCCATCCAGGTCGAGGACACCGAAACCTCGGGCATTTTCCTGGTCTCCGCCCGCGGTTCGATGCAGATCGCCGTGATCGTGGAAACCATGCGCCGCGAGGGCTTCGAAGTCTGCGTGTCGCGTCCGATGGTGATTTTCCGCCGCGATGAAGCGGGTACGCTGTTGGAGCCATTTGAAACACTCTATGTGGAAGCTCCCGGTGACTACACCCAGGGAATTCTCAAAGCACTGGTGAACCGCAAGGGCGTGATGGACCACATGGACACCGAAGCCAGCGGTCGCACTCTCATCCGCGCGGTGATTCCCACCCGCGGCATCATCGGCCTCGAATCCGAGGTCGTCAACCTGACCTCCGGTCACGGCATTGTCTCCCACCTTTTCAAGGAATACGCCCCGCATTGCGGCGAGATCGTCAACCGCACCACCGGCACCCTGGTTTCGATGGACAACGGCGTGGCCACCAATTATTCCCTCACCGCTCTGGAGGACCGCGGCACCCTGTTCGTTGGTGCGGGCGATGCGATTTACTGCGGCATGCTGGTCGGGGAAAACCCCCGCGTCGGCGACCTGCCGGTCAACCCGGTCAAGGAAAAACACCTCGACAACATGCGCTCCTCGGGCAAGGACAAAACCTCGAAACTTTCCCCGCCGCTGCGATTTTCGTTAGAGCGGGCGATCGAATACATCGACAGCGATGAACTGGTCGAGGCCACGCCGCAGAACATCCGGTTGCGCAAACGCATCCTCGATCCCAACGAACGACGCCGCATTGAAAAAGGCCGCGCCGCCCGCGGGTGAGAGGCCTGTTTGCAAACCGCTCCGATCAGGGTCCAGGGCAATCAAACCGGGGAGAAAACGAAACGCTGAGCGGCAAAAGTTTGAGTCGGATAGCACTGATTCACCCGGAACAATCCATGAAGCTGGATCCGAAGTCCTATCGTGTATTCGATGGAATGGACCACAGATTAGTCCGATTTCACAGAAGGAGAAAAAACGCAACGATTCAGGCAATCACCTGGCAAGAAGGATAAAAATCCGCAGCCGTCCCTGAATCTGCGGGAAAACTTCTCCCTGATCGTTGGAACGATAGAGTTGAGTCACCGGCGGATCAATCTCCGATTCAACTAGAGACGTTATCGCAAGTTGCCTCGCATGACTTGTTCGCATTCTGGGTTGGATCTCGGAAGTGGACACTCGGGGATGATCAGTATCCGCCTCCGTCCATCGACACCTTGCCGTTCTCATCGATCGACCAAATGTCGCCGTCATCACTCATCACGACCGCTCCGAAGTGTCTCGCGATCTGCCCCATCTTCTTCAGCATGGGTTGTTGAGGGTAGTCCGACAGAATGCTGCCAGTAACCAACCTGAGGCACTGCCAATCGGCGGAGTTCACGCCGTCCGTCGGCAGCAGCGCCGTCGTCCCGCTGTAATTGATGTGTCCTGCCTCAGGACGCTGCAAATCCGGATCCGAATTAATAAACGCGTTCCACTCGTCTTGGGTAATGGACGTCTCTTGGCCGTCCGGTGTCTGTCGAAGGATGTGAACTGAGTAACTCATATGATCTTATGGCGAACAATTCTTATTCGTCTCCACCCGCAAGGTGATATCATGGTAGTAATGAACGTGGTAAGGTTGGATGATTTTGCCGGTGTTACAAGGTTTTATTTGAAATACCGTGCCTATATCGAGGTGGATTCGGGCGGTTCTTAGTCCTTGGGCTTCCTTGGCTGATATCATCGCTTGGGTCGGGGGGGGCTCGTAAAGAAAGGCACCTTGCCAAGTCCAGGCGAGGTGCGACGGCTCAGGCGACGGGTGGCGCGGGCGGGGCGGCGTCGGGTGTGTTGGCGCGGCTGCGGCGGGCGCGGGCGGGTGCAAGGATCTCGGTGAGCGTGTCGTTCACGCGGGTAATGAGCAGGTCCAGCTCGGGGCGCGCGGCGGCAAGGTCGGCGGCATCTAGCGTGGCGATGAAATCGAGGAGGATTTGCAAGCGTTTGCCTAGGGCGGACTTGGCACTGGCGATGCGCGGGTAGTCTTTGGCGGCTTGCTCGTCGGTGCGGGAGTTGAGGATTTTTTCAAAATCGGTCTGGGCGTCCTGCAGCTCGGTGAGGTATTCCTCCGCGCCGATGAGGGTGATGGCGGCGGTGGCGGCAGAATCTTTCAGGGATTTGAAAAGACTGTTCAGCGCGCCGCTCTGGCTGGAGTTTCCGAGTTCTTGCAAGGTGTAGCCTTGGGC
>Ga0209400_1003641_pt1 | contig 11183 bp, 7 predicted proteins | sample M_130807_EF_Meta_FD_187313 | JGI IMG/M metagenome (GOLD analysis project Ga0209400, IMG submission 187313) | Freshwater microbial communities from Lake Montjoie, Canada to study carbon cycling - M_130807_EF_MetaG (SPAdes) (version 2) | ecosystem: Environmental > Aquatic > Freshwater > Lake... | reverse complement strand
CACCTGTACCCCGACATAGCGGGTGGTGAATTCGCTGCCCACCACCTGCGGCGATTCGCTCAAGGAATTGCTGAAGCGCACCACGCCGTCTACCGTCGGGTGGTGGCCGGCACGCGCCATCGAGATCTCGGCATCGGTTTGCTCGACGCGGGCACGCAGCGTGCGGATGTCCGGCGAATTGGCCAGCGCCTGCTGGAGCCAGTCGTCCAATTCGCCCGGCTCGAAACCACCGAGCTCAAGCTTGTCGGTGTCAATGACCGCAAGCCCATCCACTGGGGCACCGATAAAAATCGCCAACTGTTGTGCCGAAGACCCAATTGCTTGGCGCGCCTGGATTTCGTCGGCGGCCAACACGTCGAGCTTGGCCTGTGCCTCATCGATGTCGGTGCGTGTGCCGGTGCCGCTTTCGAACGCAAGCCTCGCACTCTTCAATTGCGCGCCCACCGACGCCTGCTGCGCTTGGATCAAGGCCAACCGGTCGCGCTGGAACAGCGCGTCGAAGTAGGCCGACACCACCCGAGTGCCCATATCTTGGGCGCTGGCTGACAGCCGTGCTTCGGCGCCGGCCACTTTGGCCCGCGCCTCACCCAGCTGAGAGAACTGGTACTTGCGGTAGATCGGCTGGCTGATGGTCAGGCTCTTCTGCTCGCTGACGTAGTTGGTGGTGGGGAACGACACATTGTTGCGTTTGGTGTCCTGCTCGATGTCTCCCCGTGAATAGCTGGCGCTAACGTTGGGCAGCAGCTGGCCGATGGCTTGCGGCAAGGCCTCCTTATCGGCATCGGCGCGGGCTCGGGCCGCTTTCAGTTGGCCGTCGTTACGGGTGGCCAGCTGGTAGCTCTCTAGCAGGTCGAGTGCCAGGGCTGGTGCGGCCGGCAGGGCCAGCGCCAGCGTCAAGGCGGCGGCCAGACGGGTACGGCGGGGCAGGCGACGCATGGCTTACTCCTCCTTCATCGACGCGGCGACGCGCTTGACCAGCGGGTGCAGCAGGTAGGTCAACAGGCTGCGCTCGCCAGTTTTGATCACCACTTCGGCCATCATGCCGGGCTGCATCTGCCGCTTGCCCAGGGTCTGCAGACCTTCAGGTGTGATCTGCACGCGTGCCAGGTAATACGGCTGGTGCGTGGCCTCATCGACCAGCACGTCGTGGCTCAGAGAGGTGAGCTTGCCGCCCACCACCAACTGCGGGCTGTGCGCGAATGCAGAGAAACGCACGTCAACTAAGTCGTCCACCGCGACGCGATCAATCATGTGGGGCGGTACCTGTGCTTCCAGCACCAAGGCCTCGTTTTTCGGCACGATGTCGGCGATCTTCTGGCCCGGGCCGATTACCGTTCCGGCGCTGTGCACCGTCAAGCCCACCACTTGCCCGCTGGCCGGTGCGGTGATCTCGGTCTTGCGTAGGTCCTCGGACACCGCTCGCAGGCGTTCCTCTTCGGCTTGCACCTCGCGTTGGGTGTCGGCCAGCTGTGTCTCCACTTCTTTGCGGTACTCGGCCTGCTGGGTCAGGATGCGCTGGCGAAGCTCGAGGATGCTGCTGCGCGCGCGGTTCTGGTTGGTAATGATCTCATTGCTGCTGGCGCTGGTCTCGGCAAAGGCGCGCTCTAGATCCATCTGCTGTGTTTGAGGTGCATAGCCCTCGGCCACTAGATTGCGGACGCCGCTGAGCTGCCGCTCGAGCAGACCGAGCTGGGTTTTGCGGTTGAGCAGCATCTGTCCGTATCCGTCGATCATCGATTGGGTGCCGCGGATGCTCTCCTCAATGCTGGCTACCGCCGATGCCAGCGCATTGCGCCGGCTGGCAAACAGCTGCTGTTGCACCAACACGTGGGTCTGGATCTGCGGGTCGGCTTTCGCCGCTTCTAGCAGGTCCGGGTGAAAACGGATCACCGGCTGACCAGTCTGTTCGGCCAGCAAACGCCCCTCTGCGGCACGCAGCCCAAAGTAGCGCTGCCGGCTGGCCTCGTAATTGGCCCGGGCCACCAGGTCGGACATGCGCATCAGCGTCTGACCTTGTTCAACTTGCTGGCCCTCGCGCACCAGCACGTCTTTGACGGTGCCACCTTGCAGATGCTGCACGGGTTTGCGTTTGGTATCCACCGACACCATCGCCGAGGTCGGCACGCCTTCGTCGAGTGGCGCAAAGGCCGCCCACAGCAGAAATCCGCCAAAGCCGACGCCCAATGTCCAGAGCCCGAGGCGGGCTATGCGGCCAGTGTCGCTGGGTGCATGCAGGGCGTCGACGTCGACGGGGCTGGCGTCGAGGGTGACGGGGGTCTTGTTTGGAATCGCTTTCATGGGAGTCCTGTCGAGATCAAGCAGGCTGCGCGGCAGCGTCAGCCGAGGAGGTCGGAGAAGGGTTGGCTTGGCGCATCGCGGCTAGCACCGCATCGCGCGGGCCGTTGGCGACGATATGGCCGTTCTGCATCACCACCAGGCGGTCAACCACTTGCAGGGCGCTGGTGCGGTGGGTCACCAAAAACACGGTGCGGCCGCGCGCCTTGAGGTCGCGCAGTGTGGCTGTAAGTGCTGCCTCGCCGGCGTCGTCGAGGTTGGCGTTGGGTTCGTCCAGCACTAGCAGCTGCGGGTCGCCGTAGAGCGCTCGGGCCAGCGCGATGCGTTGCCGCTGGCCGCCCGAGAGCGCGCTGCCGCCGGGACCGATCGGTGTGTCGTAGCCCTTCGGAAAGCGCAGGATCATCTCGTGCATGCCCGCCCGCTGCGCCGCCTCGATCACCTTCGGTGCGTCCAGCTCGCCAAAGCGCGCGATGTTTTCGGCGATGCTGCCCTCGAACAATTCGACGTCCTGAGGCAGGTAGCCCAGTTGCGGACCCAACTGGTCACGGTCGTAGCCGCCGATCGCGACGCCGTCTAGCAGCACATCGCCTTCGGTGTACGGCCAGATACCCAGCATGCTGCGCGCCAGCGTGCTCTTGCCCGAACCCGATGGTCCGATGATGGCGGTCAACTCGCCGGCCGGAAACAGCGTACTCAGGGGTTTGATGATGGCCTCGCTGCGGCCCGGGGCCGTGGCGCTGAAGTCGCGCAGCTCGACGCTGCCGCTGAAGCGCTGCTTGAGACGGCCCAGCGCGGCCTCGGGATGGTCGTCGAGCAGATGCTCCAGTCGGCCGAATGCCAGTCGTGTCTCCAGGAACTGACTCCAGGTGGCCACCAGCACTTCGATCGGCTGCGAGGCACGGCTCATCAGGATGTTGGCGGCAAACATAGAGCCGACGCTGATCTCACCGTTGATTGCCAGCAGCGCTCCCGCGCCCAGCGACAAGGACTGCTGGCTGTAGCGCACGAACTTCATCAGCGCGGTGACGCTGTGTCCAACGTCGTGCGCGGTCTCCTGCGCGTGAAGGTGCTTAAGGTGGCGCTGCTTCCAACGCCGTCGCAAGTCGCCGAGCATGCCCATGGACTCCACCACTTCGGCGTTGCGGAGTTTGGCGCCCAGAAACTTGTTGACCTCGATCTCGGCTTCCGAGGCCGCTTTGGTGAGTCCTGCCGTGCGACGCTGGTTAAACCACGCCAGCAGTACCAGGTTCAGCACAAAGGCGATGGCCAGCAGACCCAGGTAGGGGTGCAGCAGCCAGGCGACACCGATGTAGATCGGTGTCCACGGCGCGTCGAAGAAGGCGATGGTGCCGGTGCCGGTCAGGAACTGGCGGATCTGCGTCAGGTCGCTCATGGCCTGCGCGGTCTTGTGACCGGATTGCTCCAGTTCCGCACGGAATCCGGCGCGGAACACCCGCTCGTTGAGGGCGTTGTCGAACTGCACACCGGCGCGAACCAGCAGACGGCTTCGCAGCCATTCGGTAAAGCTCATCACCGCCACAAACAGTACCAGCAGCAGGGTGACTGCGAGCAGGGTGAGCTCGCTTTGGCTCAGGTAGACGCGGTCGAAGATCTGCAGCATGTACAGCGTTGGGGTCAGCATCAGCAGGTTGGCCAGCAGGCTGAACAGCCCCGCCAGCGCAAATTCGCGGCGGAAAGTCCAGAGGATGCGGGTGAGCTGGCTGCGCTGGAAGAACGTTGGCGTGCTCATGCGGCACCTCCTTCAATGGCAGCAACTGGCGGAGGTGCTGGCGGTACTGCCGGGCGACCCTGCAGGGCAGCCAGCACCTCGTCGCGCGGGCCAAAGCCGGCGACTTGGCCGTCACGCAGCACCAATATCTTGTCGATCGCGGCGAGCACGCTGGTCCGATGGGTCATGACCACCAGCGTTGCACCTCGCGCCTTCAGCCCCAGCAGGGTTTGCAGCAGGGCGCGCTCGCCGGCCTCGTCGAGGCTGGCGTTGGGCTCGTCCAGCACGATGAACTTCGGATCGCCATAGATGGCGCGGGCCAGCGCCACGCGCTGCCGCTGTCCACCCGACAGCACCACACCGCCGGCGCCGATCAGAGTTTCCAAACCATCGGGTAGGGCGGCCACCAGCTCGTCAAGGCCTACCGCGCCCACTGCCTTGCGCAGCAGGTGTTCGTCGCCCTCGCCGAATCGCGCGATGTTGTCGGCTAAGGTGCCCTCGAACAATTCGTTGTCCTGCGGTAGGTAGCCGATATGCGGCCCCAGCTCCTGTTTGTTCCAGGCGTAGATGTCGACGCCGTCAAGCCGCACCCGCCCCGACGCCGCTGGCCAAAGTCCCACCAGAAGCCGAGCTAGGGTGGACTTGCCGGCCGCGCTCGGGCCCACCACCGCCAGCGCTTCGCCTGGCGCTAGCGCGAAATTGACACCGCGCAGAATCGCGACCTGACTGTTGGGCGCACCCGCCACCAGTGCCTCGACCGCCAGCGCGCCCTTGGGCACCGGCAATGCCATGCTGTCTTCACGCTCAGGCACCTGGGCCAGGAAGTTCGACAGGCGCCGGTAGTTGTCGCGGATGCCGGCGATCTGCTTCGACTGGCTGATAAGCGTTTGCAGCGGGCCCAGTGCTTTGCCGGACAAGGTCCAAGCGATGAACATGGCAGTGCTGCCGGGAGCCAGCTTGCCCTCGAGCGTCAGCCAAGCGGCCAGGCCTAGCACCAGCGAGCCCTGCAACACCTGAATCGCTTTGGATACTGCGGCGCCGGTGCCCGCACAGTCGGACGCGACGGCCTGGAAGCGCAGCATCGCTTGCTGACGACCCATCCAGCGTTCGCGCACCGACGGCCACATGCCCATCGATTCGATCACCTGGGCGTTGGCCAAGGCGCTGCCGGCGTAGCGCTGGGCGTCCATGCCCGCGCGTTGCGCCGCCGATAACAACGGGCCAGTAGCGCGTTCGGTCCACAGCGCCAATGGGACCATTGCCACCACGCCCAGTAAGGACAGTGCGCCCATTTCCAAGCTCACAGAGAAAATGATGACGATGAACAGTAGGGAAATGGGCGTGTCGACCACCGCCATCAGGGTGCTGCTGGTCATAAAGTTGCGCAGCGCCTTGAAATCGCTAAGCGGCTGCAGGCCGATCGGGATCCCCCGCAGTTGGGCGTCAAACGTGGCGTTAAAGACCCGCTCGTTGAGCGCTTCGTCGAGCCGCTCGGCCGCCTGATGCAGGATTTTGCCGCGCACCCAGTCGGACATCTCCATCACCGCGTAAGCCAGCAGCACCAGAATGGTGAGCATCAGCAAGGTGTTGGGGTTGCGGCTGTTGACCACGCGTCCGTAGGCTTCGAGCATGTAGAACGTGGGTGCCAGCGCCAGCAGGTTCACGACCACGCTGTAGCCGATGGCTTTGTTGAAGTAGTCGCGCAGATCGCCCAGGGCGTTGCTGAGGTCTTCGGCGGGTGGCGGAGTCGGGGAGCGGTTCATGGGGCGTTCACGGCTACAGGGCGCGCGTCGAGTTGGTGAGAAAAATCCGGTGCAGCATTGGCCGGGAGGACAAGCACGTACTCGGGAAGCTGGTCGTCAGCGGCGGCCGTGGTCGCGGCCTCGCCTTCGGCAAAGCGGAAGGTCAGGTGGTAGCCCTGAGCATCGGCCGCTAACAGAACCTCCAGCAAACGGTCCCGCTGGAATCGGGCCTCATCGTCGGGCGCCAGGCGCAGCTCGAAGCGCATCCGGCCGTCCAAGGTGAACATCGATAGGCCGCCATTCTTCAGGCTCAGGGTGTGGCGGTCGAAGTAGACCGGCGCAGTGTCCGCAAAGCGAAGGTGTGGCAGCGGCGCCTCGCCCAGCTTGTTCACGTTCCACGGGCTGGCCGGATGCTGCAAGACCACGCGCGCCGAGCGCGATACCGAATAAATGGCGTTGCACACCATCTGCGAGCCCATCGCCGGAAACCGCTCACGCAGCTGCCTGTAGAGCAGATGGTGCAGTGCGACGCGGTTCCAGCAGCGGGTCTGCTGCACCACCGGCGCGATGGTGTTGCAGACCTCGGCAAACGCCACCTGCAGCTGCCGCAGACGCGCCGTTTGCTCGGGGGTGCCGTCGAGTCGCACCTGCACGATGTTATTCATATAGGAGACGATAACAGAAGTTCTCCTATATGAAAAGTCTCTCGGTCGTGTTGTGCCGGGAGGCTAGGCAAATCGGGCACACTGTGGGCCTGTTCGACATGCTGCAACGCGCCACCTCGCCATGACCGCTATCACCCTTGCGCCGGGCGTCACCGCCGGCAACCACCTGCCCTTCGTGCTGCTCGGTGGTATCAACGTGCTCGAATCGCGCGAGCTGGCCTTCTCCGCCTGCGCCGAGTATGTCCGCGTCACCCGTGCGCTCGGCATCCCCTACGTGTTCAAGGCCAGCTTCGACAAGGCGAATCGCTCGTCCATTCATTCTTACCGCGGACCAGGTCTCGAGGATGGGCTGGCGCTGCTGTATGCCGTCAAGCAGGAATTCGGCGTTCCAGTGATCACCGACGTCCACGAGCCATGGCAGGCCGGACCGGTGGCAGCGGTGGCCGATGTGCTGCAACTGCCGGCGTTTCTAGCCCGTCAGACCGACCTTGTGGTGGCGCTGGCCAAGACCGGCAAGCCGGTCAACATTAAGAAGCCGCAGTTCCTCAGCCCCGCCCAAATGAGGAACATCGTCGACAAGTTCCGTGAGGCCGGCAACGACCAGCTACTGCTCTGCGAACGCGGCAGCAGCTTTGGTTACGACAATCTTGTGGTGGACATGCTCGGCTTTGGCGTGATGCGCCGCAGCTGCGACAACCTGCCGCTGGTCTTCGACGTCACCCACGCGCTGCAGCAGCGCGACCCCAGTGGTGCCGCGTCGGGCGGGCGGCGGCAGCAGGTGGTTGATCTGGCCCGCGCCGGCATGGCGGTGGGTCTGGCGGGCTTGTTTCTCGAGGCGCACGCCAATCCGTCGAAAGCCCTTTGTGACGGGCCCAGCGCGCTACCGCTCGATCAGCTCGAGCCGTTCTTGCATCAGCTCAAGCAGATCGACGAGTTGGTTAAGGGTTTCCCGGATTTGCGGATCGTTTGAACGACGGCCGAACGATTGCAGAAGACCGCAAAGTGCGCTGCGGTTACCAGCGGTGCTGGATGTTCCGGTCAGTTGAATCACTGGGTCAGTCGCCACTCAAAATGCGACTCATTAACCAATGGTGTATGCAGACGCATCGGTTACACCGCCTATCACAACGGCGTTATCCCCATTGGTACCGTCATGCCACAACACGAGCGTGTCTGCACCGCCGGAACTTACGGTGAACAGGCTGTTTGTGCTCGCGACGTAGTCGCCGCGAATAAGTTGGTACTTTCCTGACGCCGCGCTACCGTCAGCAGTTTCCACGACCAGAGCCAGTGTCAAGAAGTCCAACACGTCCACAGAAGACATACCCGTAATGGCATCGAGCTTCCCGCCAGTGACAGTGAACGTGTCACCTGCATTCAGTCCGGCGGTGCCGAAGTCGGCGTATGTGGCTCGAATCGCATCAGCCACCGCTATTTGAACCGTATCCGCGACCGAAGTGATCTCCGTCAGGATGATGGTGTCGGCCCCAGTTCCACCGGCGATGGTGTCTGCGCCTTCCCCACCAGTGAAGGTGTCGTTGCCGGTGCTACCCGTCAGCGTATCGTTGCCGGCGCCTCCGGTCAGCGAGTCGTTGCCGGCGCCGCCATTCAGCGTGTCGTTGCCGGTACCGCCACTTAGCGTGTCGTTGTTAGCCGAGCCGACCAGGGTTGTTGCGGCACCAGAGTTAGTCACCGTAAAGCCCGCTGAACCTCCCGCAGAGCTGAGGTCGACACCTACACCGGAGGTGGTCAGGTTGGCGGTGCCGGAGTTGGAGGTGACGGCGCTTGCTACGAATGTGCTTGTGACGGTTACGTTGGCGACGGCACTGGCGCTCACTACTAGGGCCTCGCCCGTACCGAGATCGGTCACGGTGTCTGTGCCGCTGTCAACCGTGAAGGTGTCGTTGCCGGTGCTACCCGTCAGCGTATCGTTGCCGGCGCCTCCGGTCAGCGAGTCGTTGCCGGCGCCGCCATTCAGCGTGTCGTTGCCGGTACCGCCACTTAGCGTGTCGTTGCCGTCGCCTCCAGAGATTGTGTCGTCACCTAAACCGCCATTAAGTGATTCGGAGGTAGTTGCGCCAGTAACCGAATCATTACCGTCCGAGAACGTGAGGCTTTCAAAGTCTGTTAGCGTAAAACTATTTGTGGTGTTGTTTTCGGTGAACTTGCCGGTGCCCAGATCAGCGGTGACGCCTGCCGTCGAGTCGATTCCGCTCAGCGTGTCATTCGCGCCCTTGCTGCCGATTACGCTATGTCCAGTAGCTTTCGAGGGGGTTATGGTGGTTAGAGTGAACGTAGCGGTTGTCGCCATGGATGAAGCGTCGACCAGGCGCACTTTTTCGTTGAATCCTCCCAACGTGATGTTGTTCGGTCCAAAGATGTAGACGGCGGTGCCGTTGACCACACCGCCTTTGATCACCCCAATCTGGTGCGATGCTGTCGACGCGGTCAGCAGCGGGGCTGCCCCCGTGATGTTAAGCGTCTCGAACTGGTTGGCGAGATTGCCGGTGGCATCAACGCCGGTCAGATCGATACCGTTGGTGCCGAAGTTGATCACGCCCCTGGTCGCCGTACTGAGGCTCGGATCGTCGCCAGTCAGGCTCAGGCTGACCGTGTCGGAAGCGCTGTTCAAGCTGCCGAGCGTGGTAAGCGTGATGCCCTGAGTTTGATCCCGGCGAACGTCCACCATCACGCCCGAGCGCAGGGTAATCGCTTGGTTGAGCTGATCGCCGTCTAGACGCAATGTGTCGATTTCTGCGTTGCTCAAGTCCAGAGGTGGCGGGGTCGTGTTGCCGGCACCTTTGCTAAAGCTGTTCAGCCGCAACGTGACCTTGCCGGTGGTCCCCGACTTGGTGATGCTTATTTCGTTTGCGCCGATGTTATCGGTAACTAGCGTTAACGCGGCCGCACCGGAGACTACGACTGCCTCGCCGGTGTCATTGATCTGGATGCCGGCTGGCAGGATCAGCGTGTTAGCGGCAGTGCCCGCCGAATTGATGCGCAAGATGTCGATATCGGTACTTTGATTGGAGCCACCTAAGTCGACAGGCGCGACTGTGCTGCCGTTCAGGGTCAGCGCTAATGTCTGAACCGTTTGAATCGTCTGAACCGTCTTTTGCGGGGCGGCAGCAGTGATGCTGCCGACGCTCCAAGCCCCGCTGCTAAACGACACACCGACATTCGGTTGCAGGCCGCTAATATTGCCCAGCGCACGGATTCCGACGGTACTGGAGAAGGCGATGGCCCCGCCGCTGTCGTGGGTGATCAGACTTGCGTCGAGTGATTTATTAGGCGCCTGGACGTCGAGGCTTGTTGTCTCGATGTTCTTGATCGTCGGCTTGATGTCCTCGAAAAACGCTGCGTTGACCGTGTCGTTGTCAGTGCTAGAGGGATCAATTATCGCATCCTTGATTTGCAGCGTGCCGGCCGGAGCGTTGACTGTGTTGTTGTCCGTGTTGAGAAATGGGGCGTCTACTCCGGTGGTAAGGCTCAGTTTTGTTCCAGCAGCTGTTATGAGCGCTGTAGCGGTAAAGGTAGTGCTGTTGCTAGGGTCGAATGTCGTGCCGTTGATATTGAACAGCACTTTCCCCACCGCCGGGCTTTTGCCCACCGTGTACTTAAGGGTAGCCTTGCCGATCGTGAGACTGGCCGATTTGCCAGCGTTGACCGCCGTGGCAAATTTAGCCGCATTTTTGACAAATGTAGCGACTTGGTTGCCCGTCAGGCTGTTTATGAGCTCTGGAGTGACTTTGCTGTTGTCGTAAATCAGGGTCGCCATAATGTCGCCGAAAAAACAAACAAGGCTCGCTTAGTATCAATGCTTTATCGGTTATTCGGTGGTAGAACTTTAATTGTTCGACCAACTTTGGCCATTACTATGCCACCTTAAGCAGATTGACGACCTGGTCAAGGGCCTGCCGGCGCTCGACATCCGCTAGCCAGCAGCGCGGCTGCGCATCACCAGCCACGGCGTCGGGCCGCTGCGCCACTCCCAAGTCGCCAGCAGTTGGCCGCGGTGCGCCAGATTGCACAACCAGGGTGGGGCACCTTGCAGCTGTCGCTGTCCATCGTCGTTTACGAGCGTGGTCTGGTGAGTGGCGGCGAATCGGTCGACCAAAGTCTGTGTGATGCCCGGCTGCAGGCAATCGTGCGACTCGACGATTAGGTCCATGCCGGCCAGCGCTGGTGCCGCCGCGGATCGAGCGGTTCGCGTTCGACGCCCTCGATGTCGCACAGCACAAGCACGCGATCGCCGCTTCGATGTGAGGCTACAGCGCTTGCTCGTAGCATCCCAGCAGCTTGGTGATTGACAGCCCTCAGCCAACTGCGGCTAGAAATCGAGACCTCGCAAAGGGCCCCGCATCACCACCGTACCGTACTGTTGAAGCAGGGTGTTCTGAAGAAGAGCGCTGCGCCATTTGGCCAGCAACCGAAGCGCTTCGTTGAGCTGCGTCACACCATCGGCGCGCGGCGTCCGCAACTGGCCCAGCAATTGCTGGCGGACGTTGTCGTGCAGGCTCATTTCTGGATCAGATTTGCAGACAACGGCAGGGTTTCAAGCATGGGTTTCGGAGCGTGGCTGAGGTCAATGAGCCGTGGATTAGGGAATCCGCGTGGCGAGCTGCTCGACCCAGCGCAACTGCCGCGGCAAGCATACGCCGCGCAGGTCGTAGTGGCGCACCGCGAAGTCGCGCGCGGCAGCGCCCAGCCGGGCGCGTTGGGCTGGATCGTTGAGCAGCTCGATCACCCGCG
>Ga0209400_1003640_pt1 | contig 11184 bp, 6 predicted proteins | sample M_130807_EF_Meta_FD_187313 | JGI IMG/M metagenome (GOLD analysis project Ga0209400, IMG submission 187313) | Freshwater microbial communities from Lake Montjoie, Canada to study carbon cycling - M_130807_EF_MetaG (SPAdes) (version 2) | ecosystem: Environmental > Aquatic > Freshwater > Lake... | reverse complement strand
TACCGATTTCTCCTGCCCAGATACGGTCTTGTGCAGAGCCGTATTGGTTAGGAAGTAACCATCCTGCTGAACCAGTCTCAGCACGAAGGTCGTGTGAAACCTCTGGGTGAATTCCAGCCCAGTATAGAGAACCCTTACGGGCTACAGACTTACCAGCACGTAACTTAGCAACAGCCTTACGGATGTTGGCTGAAGAGATAGTTGCTGCTGCTGTAATAGTTGCAGTAGATGTTGCAGTTGAACCAGAGTAAATTACGTTGGTTCCGCCACGTAGTTCAGTCATCGCAACTCCATCAATGGAATCTGCAAGGTTGAATGCAATGATATTAGCAACTGCTGGGTCTACATCAGCAAGGCTGAATAGTTCCAAAGCACGTGTTACTAATACTGAGTTACCGTACTCTGCAAGAGTTATAGTAACTGATGTTGGGGTACCTAGTGCTACAGAGTCACGCTCTGTTGCTTCGGTCAGCGCTGTTGATTGCGCTGTTAAATCTGCGTATAATTGTAGAACTACGGTTGAGCCAGGAATTGCCTGCTTTGCAGGACGCTTGTCAGCGACACTACGAATAAGGGGTTCTGAACGCAACGCGAATTCTAACAGTCGGTCATACGCTGTCTGTACTAGACCTGCGCCACCAGCGGTTCCGCCGAGGGTGCTTGAGCCTGTACTTGAATAGGCATTAGCCATTGTTCACCTCCAAGGTGATTAAGAATTACTATGGATATTAATTGCCTTGAATCAATTGAGTAAGTTCTTCTGCGTTAGCCGCGTTCATAACTCTATTCAATAAATCCTCAGCCTTGTCAGGGTTCATACCAAGTTGTGCAACTACATCTTGCTGCCTTAGGGCTGCACGATTAAGTTGTTGTTCTTGGGTTTCCTCTGGCTTAGTTAATCCAAACAAATCTCCATTATCATCAAGCCAGTTATTAACTGACTCTTCGTTAACTTCTTCTAAGTCTTTAAGGATTAAACGTTGTGCCTTTAGATTGACACCCTTCTTTTCTAGGACTTCCTTGACGACTCTCTCACGCTGCGACTTGGAAAATCCCTCAAGTTGCTCAGTGAGTTCCTTAATACGCTTTTCGTCTGCACGTTTGGCTTTTCTTAGTTTCTTAACTAAGTCATCACCTTGCAGAGGTACATCGCTCTCTTGGTCTTCGTCTTCGTCTTCCCAGTAGTTGTTGCTCATAGCAACCCACCCTTCTATTCGTTGTAGTCGCAAGCCACAGTTTCCAATCGGGGAATTGGTCTGGCTCTTGCTATCGGTCTAGTACGCTATGTGAGGCCGATGGATTCACATAGGAATCTATTTTAGAACTGTCCTGATGAAGAACCTTTACGTAAATATTGAGTTGATAAAGAACCTTGGCCTAAAGCAGTACCTGAACTACCAGAGAATTGAGCCTCTTCTAATTGCTTTAATTGTTCTTTCTTACGTTTAGCAGATGCTAGTCCTTTAAATGTTGCAGACTCAGCATCGGCTTGATTATAAGTAACACCTGACTCGCTATAAATTCTACCTAGACTTCCAGCAGTAGGTAACTCTTCACCAATCTGAGCATAGCCTGCTTGTGCTTGTTCTCTATTAACACCAAATCTAGCAAGGTCTTCTGCACTTGTAGCAGTGGCTGCTAGTCCTTGTCCTATTGCAGCACCACCAATTTCAGCAGCAGTTGCTTTCTCTTTAAGAGTAACTAAAGTCTTAGTAGGGTCTAAGAAATACTTAGCAAGTTCTGCTTCACCAATACCATAGAATTGTTGGAATGCATTCTTAGTTGCTGGGTCAGCCATCTTAACCCTATCTATTGCAGTAGATACTCTGTCTTTAAATTCAACAGCAGATATGTCATTACCAATAACACTGGCTATTGCTTTCTGACGATTCTTACGTTCAACAGGAGTAACACCTATACCAAAATAATCTTGAAGGCCGTACGCCTTAAGAGTTTCTGAATAACTATTTTCTAAATCTAAATACTCAGCCTCATTAACAACATTTCTACCAGCAGCAAGACGTAGTTCATTGCCATAAAATCTATCTTTATATGCTTGAGATTGTTTAAGTTTAAGAGTAGCCTGAGATGTTCCTATTCCTTCACGCATGTAGCCTTCAATTTCTGTGGCTAATTCTGATAAACCATAGGAAGCAAATACATCTTTTAGTATAGCAAAAGCATCTTGTCTAGCCTTTTCATCTTGCATCTTTGAATAGGCAAGGCCAGCATCTTCCGTAGGGGGTTGTTGCCCACCACTGCCATCACCGCCACCATCTCCACCAGTGCCGCCCAAACCTTTGTTGTATTGGTCAACAAGAGCATCTCTTTCTTTAGTTATATCGCCAAGCATTTTTTGTGCTTCATTAAAATCTTTTAATAAAGAAGCCCTATCCGCAGCAGACAAACCACCAGTTGATTTATTTTGCGTAACAATTGGTTGACTAACAACTCTATTTTCTCTTTGATTAGCAGTAGGAGTTGGTTTAGCAATAACAGCAGGAATCTTAGGGGCTGCTGGTTTAGGAGTATATGAATCTTTAATCGCCATTATGCCATCAATCCGAAGTCTTTAAGGACTTCATATGCATACTTAGATGCTTCTTCTTTAGCATTCTTAGTATTAGCCCAACGTGGGTCATTACGTAGCATTCTGTCAAAATCAGTTAAATTCATACTTCCCTTGTTCCCATTGTTTTTAAGTGCAGTCTGGATAGTTGGGTCTAACGCATCAATGTCTTTAGGATTTAACTCTAATACTTCTGCCATGTTATAAATATAATTAGAAGATAAATCTTTTAGACTTACTTCATCTGAAAGTGAATCAGAGAGATTACCATATGTAGATTTTGCTATAGAAAGTATCTTTGCATTTACTTTTTTCATATCGTTTTGACCTAAATTAAGTTCATTGGCAACATAATTTAAAGCATCTTGATTAGATAATTTTACACCATATTGACGAGCCTTTGATATAACAGAATTTACATCTTGTGCTGCACCAGCACCACCTTTTAATATTGTGTCAATGTTAGAACCATTAAGTGCTTTACCAGCCACCTTACGCATTAAGTCTGCTCTATCTAAATCATCTATAAATTCTCCAGCAACATTCTGATTAGTGTCTGTTGTGGTAGTAACCTTAGTTGCTTTCTTTTCTAAGGCTCTTAGTTGTTTATAGTACTCATCATGTTGTTCTTTGCTAGCACCAGTACCAAGATATTCCATAAAGAATCTATCTAAATCAGATGCTGCCGTATCGCGAGTAGTACTTACTGAACTGTATCTTACATCTGGACCAGCAGGGGTAAACTGTTTATCCATATAGTCATCAAATGTAATAGGGTCTTTAATCCCATTTATTTCATAATCACGGACTGTCTTCTTGCCGTATTCTCGTAATGCATATTGCAAACCTTTTGTAAAATCTGCATTTTGTAATCCTAAAGTATCACGAGTTTGCTTGCTAACTAAACCTGCTTTATATAATCTGTCAAATAAAACCTGCATCCCGCCAGGTTTCTTTTGTGCATCTTCAAGAATCTTTTTCTCTACTTCATTATAAGAAGCACCAATTTGAACTTGATTGGTTGTGCTACTAAATCCAGGTAGTTTGCTTTGAAAGCCTTTTCCAGACCAAATAAAATGTTCTGAACCATTAGCAGCATAGCCTTCCATGCTGGACCTAATAGAACTTTTACCATTTTCATCTGTATCTACTATTAATCCTGCTTTTCTAATAGTATTACCAAACTCATCACCCTCTACATACTGAGGTCCACTAATGTTTGGGTCATTAGGATTGTTAGCAATTTGAGTTAATCTATCTAACTCTTCACCAAGTCTAGTTGCTTCATCGCTATTACCAGAATCTATTGCTCTCTGTTGAGCATCTCTTACCTTACTAAGTTTAGTATTAGCAAGTTGTTTCTCTAGTGTGCTAATTTGATTTCTTAATAATTTGCCATCAGCAGCGGCTTTATTATATTCAGGTGTGCCAACAGCATACCTATTTAATCTAGAATCAGGACCGTTGAACCCTTTAAGTTTAGAGTTAAGTCCATCTATTTTGTTTTGAAGTTTTTGTTCTTCAGTAATTGCTGGTTTGTTTTGATAACCACCTGCTGCCATTAGAACCTCTCCCTTGCTGTGTAAGTATCACGGGAGTAGTAATCAAGGATTGCCCTGAATACAGCCCTGTTTGCTTCTTTCAAAATTGGGTCTCCAACCTGTAGGTCATCAATCAAAGCCTGAATATCTATTTTCATATCTCGTTTAATTTCAGAGAAATTAGATAGTTCTCTCTTTGATGGGTCATTAGCAAGAGATACAAACTGTCTTACTCTAGATGAAACCATTGCTAGTCTTTGCTTTGTGCCACTATCTAAACTAATTTTGCCATCAAGAATGATTTGTTCTACGCTAGATAGCATTGCTAACTCGCTACCAACTTCATTACCACCTGCAGTTAATGCTGACTCAAGTAATGGATTGCTGGCTTTAAGGGCATTACGTCTTAATGTAGAAGAAGTAATCATTGCTTTACGGGCTAACGTATCTCCAGAAGAAGCAAGGAAAGCCTTCTCTTCTTTGGCTATATCGTAGTAAGCCTGCTTATCTCTAGATACTAATACATCTCTGTAGTAAGTCTCTAAGTCTTTATTGCCTATTAAACCAGCACCTTCTAGCCAAGCATAAGTACTAACATCAAAGTCACCTGTATTAGGTGCAAAGATAAAGGCTGCTTCACCATAGGCTTTAACGTTATCGTTATTCTGTATAGCCCAGTTCTTTAATTCTTTAGTCTTGTTAATGATTACATTAGTTTTCTTATCATCACGAGATATTGTATAAATTAACTTACCTGGATTTTTACCTATATATGTAGCAACTGCTAACTCATATGGGTCTTGAATATCTCCCTTATACTTCTGAGTTACTGCATTTAATATATCAAAGAACTCTGGACGTAATCCAGTTATGCCTACCTCTTTTAGATACTCTGGTACACCAATTGATTCCTGCATTGTTGGAGCAACAGGGGATATTAACCCAAGTATAGAGCGCATAACTATGATGTTATGTGCGGATAAACGTATGTTCTTTAGATATGTAAACTTCTCTTGTTCTGTTGCATTAGGGTCTAACATATATCCCTGAGATGCGTTGTATGCAATAGCCTGCATTGCTGCTGTGGCTTCTTGTCTACTCTTCTCATTTGCTGGTAATAGTGAATATAACTTCTGCAAAGATGCAGGCATTATTGCACGGTATACATCAATGTTATCGCCAATACTACCTAGTGCATAGTTATCTAACTCTTGTCCTAGTTTCTTACCACCAGTACCACCTACTTGGCCAAGAAGATTCTTCATGGCAATAATGCTTAAGGCACCAATAGGACCAGATAACGTAGGCAAGCCTGCATCTGGAGTAAAGGATGGGTTGGCCAACTTTAACTTCATTGTAAAGTCATTGAATATTGGTTGTTTAAATCCTGATTCACCAGGTGTTAATGTACGAACAACGCTATCTACTGTCTTAAAGATAATGTCGTCCATAGGCATCATTATGTATGGGTCACCTTGTTGGTCCTCATATATACCACCACTGGCATCTAAGCCAAGGTGAGCCAATCTAGTGCGATATAGAACCCTAGGTGCTACATCTTTCATACGGTATATACGGCGCCAAAAATCCTCAGTAGCACGGTAATATCTACCAACGTTTCGGGCTGATACAGAAAAATTAGAACGAATAGTTGGGTTATCAACAAACTTTAATACTTCATCTGCAGCCTGTTGAACAGATACTTCAGAGAAATACTTTTGTGATTGTAAATCAGCAAGTGGTTGAGCATCTGCTTTATTAAAACTTTTGCCAGCACTAATTGCTTCTGCTTCCATACCATCAAGTATGTCTTTGGCATATTGTTTCTCTGCCTTAGAATAAAACTTACGAAGTCTTAGATAAGTAACCATTGTGGCTGGTTGACGAATAATACCTGTCACCTGACGGTCCATGATTTCCATTGCCTTGTTACCAAAACGTGTATATAAAGTACCAAAGTCATCTAATCCCTCTATTTCAAGAGATGTGTACATCTTGCCAGATGGTTGGAATCCTTTAGTTAACTCAAAAAATTCATCAGGAGTTATTGCTTGAGCAGCCTCACTCCATGAACCAGGAACAAACTCTCTTCCACCTTTTGTAATCTCAGAATGTTTTGATTTAATAGCATCAACTAATCCTTGATTATATCTTTGGGAATCTCCATGAAAGTATCTATAGTTATCCGCTAAAATTGATTCTACTAAATCACGGGCAATATCAATATCATCTTTACCCTGTGAGCGTAGTGTATTAGTATAACTTCTAGCCTGTATAAAACTATCTAAAGCCTTTTTATCTCTTACACTATATAAGAATTTACCATCTAATTCATCCATTGTTTGTTGAGTGACGTCATCAAAGACTCCCTCTACATTGCGCTCAACGCCTACCTTGGCTAGTAATTGATTCTTAGCACGATTCCAGTCATTAGTATCTTTAAGAGCATTATTATTTAAGAATACTGTGGCTGGATTAAAATTATAATCTTCCATAAAACCATAAATTGTTTTACGATTACTATAGAAACGTTTTATAAAGTTTTCAAAGTGTACGGTGCTTACACCTAAACCATTAAGAATGTTATCTCTAACTAATTTAGAAACTTCTACTGGTTTACCCTTAAGACCTACTTCAACCTTATAGTCTTTTTGCAAAGATTTAATTAATCGGTCAAATTGGTTCATATCTAAAAATTCTTCAGCAATTTCTGGGGCTTGCTTGCCAGTGATATTTGCTGCGCTGGTAATAGAACGGGTTGCAGCACCTAAAAATTGTGAGTTTAATGCAAGGGCTTGAACTATATAATTAGCCTCTTCTGCATCTAACTTTCCAAATAGTGAACTGTCATAATATTCTACAGCAGCCAAAGCCTGTGCCATTTTACGTTGGCTTGAAGTTAACTCACCAACATTTTCTATGTTATTATCTTTAGCAAATTTATTAAGTGCATTTTCTCTAGCCTGAATATCTAATGCTTCTGCTGGATTTCTTAAACCAAGTTTACGAGCAAGTCCTTGACGTAGTTTCTCACCTGATTTAGAACCAGAGTAAGATGAAGCAATATTACTTGCTATGCTTCCTGTTGTTGAAAGTCCTTTTTCGCCTTTTAAAAACTTAGGAACAAAAACATCCATAACATTCTTAGCAGGTGCTGTAAGAAGATACAACATTCCTTCATCAATAGCGCTTCGGATACCCAAGCGTGGGAAAAGGGTAAACAAAGACCAACTGTTTACTAATTTTGTTGAAAGACTACTTGAGAATGCACCAGGAATACTTAAAAGTAAATTCTTTTTTGTCTTTGCTTCATAACCATACTGGCTTAACATAAAGTAATCAAGTGATGAAACAGCATTTGTCTCTTGATATGGTTGAATAATGCTGCCAGCCTTCTTATAGGCTACACCATCACGATAAACTATTGAATCTTTTGCTAAAATTTGGGCTACATCTGGACGAACTGGCAATTCTGCAATCTCATCCATAGCATTGGATAGACCATACTTGGTATTTATAATTTCCATTGCTAAATCTTTACCACCAGGAACTCCAGTAATGCCATAACGCTCAATAATTGCGTAGTCAACTGCTTTCATAATAGCAATCTGGTCATTTTGCTTAGAGTTAATAAATTTCTGAGTCATAAACTCAGCAATATCTTTAGGCATAACCTGTCTTGCAGTTAATCTAAATGCATTGGCAGTTTCTACTGCACCAGAACCTAGTTTAATTACAGAACCCTGGGGAGAACGGGTAAGTTGACGTGATATTCCAGCCTTAATTTTTTCTTTACGGGTTAAACCATCATGAAATTTCTTAAGGTCACTTGCTTCTGGTAAAACAGATGGATTCTCTGGTGATTGTTTTAACATAGCATCCCAGATGTCATCAGTTTTCTTTAATGTTTCTTCAGCACTACCATATAAACCTGGGTTTATAAACTTGTCTATTGTTTTTGATAAACCAACAGATAGTCTACGGTGTGCATTTGCTGTGGCTACGCCATTGCGGAAGTATTGAACACCATCTACACGGCCTGCCATAAATAGAGGAATCTTTGATGCTTGCTCAAAATAAGACAAAGCAGTATTGGCATTAACAATATTGTTATCTTCTAGCATTTTAATAGCAGGGTCACTGTTAAATGCTGGATGATTTAATTTTATATCATTAAGAATTCTTGGACGATTTGCTTCATCAGCATTCTTAAGTTCTTTAATCTTAGGTCCTAGTTGGTCATCCCATAATTTACGAACACCAGTTTTTTCATCTTCAAATACCATTCTAACGCCAGTGGCATCTGGAAATCTTCTCATAGTTTCTGTTGCTCTACTGCCAGCACGGGCTGCGCTAGATAAACCACCAGTTGCCCAAGTAAGTGGGTCTACTGCTAACTGATAAAAGAAGTCAACAAAGCCTGAAAGGTTCTTAGTCTTGCCATCAATATAATCACCAGTTGCAGTACTAGTGTTTGGGTTTTTGCTAAAGAAAGAACGAGCCAAATCTCTGCCTGGAGATACCTGTGCATACTTAACTGCATCCATTACTTGTCTAAACTCTTCTGGATTATTAAGTGATTGCTCTAAAGCATCTAATAACTTTTGATTAACAACTCCACCTTGGGAAGAAATAACTTCACCAGGTGTCTTACCTGCTAAAAATCCTTTTGCTACTTCTACTTTCTCATTACCAAAGTAATTGATTGCTTCAGATAGTGCACCATGGTCAAATATTCTGCGACCATCCCAAGCATCTTGAAAGGTCTGAACTGAAAATAAACCTTCACCTTGTGCAGCCTGACGTGCAACTAGGTATGGAGTATTAATAACTCTATTAAATACACCAGCGGCTTTAAATATACCAATCAAAGGAGACGCTGCTACTTTACCAACAGTCTTTAATGCGCCAACTGCGTAATCACTAGCACTAGGTGCTTCTTGCATATAGTCTGCTTTAGGATATAGGTACTTAAGTTTTTGTTGGACTTCTGGGTCTAACTCATTGTAATCTTTTCTAGCAGCATCAATAGGCATTTGATTAAGTTTTTTATTTTTATCAACTGTCCAAGAGAATTGCTCTAATTGAGATACTTGGTCTTGTGGTAGGTTTGCAGACTTAGCAGCAGCATAAAGATTTGGGTTATTCTTGGCTACTATAAGATTAACTTTTACAGCCATTAGTACCCTTCGTCAAGTAATGTTCTATAAACCAACTCTGCATCACCAGATGGGTCGTATGGGATTAAGTTTCTAAATACTTCTGAAATTGTATAAGCCTTATTAGGCAATGTTCCCATTGCTTCTGAACCAGCACCAGCACCGCGGTCAATACCAGCAGTAATAGGCTCTGAAGGTCTAGAAGTAGGTGCCATTAATGGTGTTGGCATTTCCATTTGTGGAATTGGATTGCCAGCCATAGGCGCTGCTACTTGGTTGTTGTAAGTTTCTTGTCCTTGTCCGTATGGTAATCCTGGAACGTAGGTTGCGGGTTGTGTGCCGCCCCCGTCAGTGCGTTGACTAAGAGCGCCAGGGCCTGATATTGGGGCTGGGTTATTCGGTTTTCTATATCCACCTTGTTGCGCCACACTTCCTCCTACTTAGTAAATTGTGTTTTGATATTTGCGGTTCCACCGCACCATATGTTGTACTGAATTGCTATGTTAATTGCTTTCTTTGCTGCACTTGTTGCTTTAGCATGTGTTTTAGTTTCAGTTTCCATTGAGACTAATGCACCAAGGGCTAATGCCCCACCTGTGCCTATGCCGTAAAAACCTTTATCATCCCGCATATACCCATAGTCATCACTAACTTGATATAGATTTCCATTAAAACAAATTAATGCATCCCATCCAGAATCATCATCATTTTTACCTTTAGGATTTGGGTCATATCCTGCTTCAGTTAGAGTTTGCTTTATAGATGGCAATACTCTAATCATCATAAATCTATCTGGGTCTTGAGTCTTAATTACTTTAGGTGGTTGCCATAAGTTATTAAGAATATCTCCAGCAATAGCATCTCCTGCTACTGCAATTAGATACTCACCAACTTTAACTATCTTGTCGCAGCCTTTTGCTACATACGGTCTATCTGTATATGTAGTCATAGAGTCTGCTGCTAAGACAACCCAGCCTTTACCTTGAATACCAACTATTGCTGTCATTGTCCCCCGCCTAAGTTATCTTCTTACAACAGTCCTTGCGCTTGCACTACCTTTACCAGTAGAACTTAAACTAGATAAAAGACTTTGCAATCCGCCACCTGGTTGTTGAGGAGGTAAGCCTCCTACTGGAGCCGCAACGGGAGCAGGGGACATTTGCTCAACCTGTGGAGCACCAGCAGGAGGTAATTCTGGTTTAAAGATTTGCTCAATAGCGTCTTCAATGGCTACGCCTTTTTGACGAGCCTTGATTACATCAGCAATCTTTACAACTATGTCGCTTGGGTCTCCACCTTGTGTTGCAATTTGTGGTATTGCTTGTGTGTAAGCCTGTAATGAACCAATCAAAGAGTTACGCATCTCTTCAACTTCAATCTTCTCTTGTTCCATTGTTACGTTAATACCAAATGGTAGTTCACGCATAACCATATCTTTAGAAATAATTTTAGCACCTAGTGCTTGAAGCATGAATATAAGTCCCTGTGCTGGATTAAGTCCAGCCAACATGCCATATCTAACATCTGCAGAGTAATCACTCTTAATGTCTTTAGATGGTTTGTAGTCAATACTGTAAGGAGAACCAGCATCTACACCACGAACTGTTTTTTCAAAATCAAAGAATGTTTCATCAATCTCAAAACAAAGAGATATAACATCTTTAAGTACTGAAGCAAAGATTGCTTGAGCAGATTTAACTTGAGTATCAAAGCCACCCATAAGTGCTTGCACACCTTGGCCAGTAATAATACTTGCATCAAGGTTACCAGTACGGGACTCAGGATAACGAGTACCTAAACGTAACTCTTGTTGCAGTAATGATTGTTCAGTAAATGCACCATTTGGAATAGGAAGTTCTACACGTCTTACTCCGCCAGGGTTATTGGTGCGGATAATTGCATCTCCACCAAATTG
>Ga0209400_1003639_pt1 | contig 11184 bp, 9 predicted proteins | sample M_130807_EF_Meta_FD_187313 | JGI IMG/M metagenome (GOLD analysis project Ga0209400, IMG submission 187313) | Freshwater microbial communities from Lake Montjoie, Canada to study carbon cycling - M_130807_EF_MetaG (SPAdes) (version 2) | ecosystem: Environmental > Aquatic > Freshwater > Lake... | reverse complement strand
AAGTAGTTACTGATTATTATGATCGCGCTGATCTGACCCAATATATGCAAGCTTTAGGTTTTCACTTAGTTGGTTACGGTTGTGTCACTTGTATTGGTAACTCTGGCCCACTACCCATTGAAATTAGCAAGGCTGTCAATGATTCTGATTTAGCTGTAACAGCAGTCCTTTCAGGTAATCGAAACTTTGAGGGCCGCATTAGTCCTGATGTGAAGATGAACTACTTAGCCTCACCTCCATTAGTTGTGGCTTATGCCATTGCCGGCACTATGGATCATGACTTTGAAAAGGACTCCCTAGGAAAAGATCAAAACGGCAAAGATGTCTACTTGGCTGATATTTGGCCAACACCTGCTGAAATTCAATCCGTGATTGACTCTTCCATTTCATCAGCCATGTTCACAAAAGACTATGCCTCAGTCTTTGATGGAGATCATCGCTGGAAGGCATTAGCGACTCCTGTTGGTAAAGTTTTTGAATGGGATCCTAAGTCAACCTATGTGAGAAAACCTCCCTACTTTGATGGAATGCCAAAAGAACCAACTCCAGTAGTTAATATCTCAGGAGCACGAGTCCTAGCAGTTCTTGGCGATTCAGTAACAACTGATCACATCTCACCTGCAGGCAATATCAAAGCTGATTCACCTGCAGGCACATACTTGGCAGAACATGGAATTGATCGTAAAGATTTCAACTCGTATGGCTCTCGTCGAGGCAATCACGAAGTAATGATTCGCGGTACTTTTGCCAACATTCGCCTTAAGAATTTGTTGCTCAATGGCGTTGAGGGTGGTTTCACTCGAAACTTTGCAACCGATGGAACGCAATCAACTATTTATGAAGCATCAGTTGCTTATCAAAGCGCTGGGACACCTTTGGTGATTCTGGCCGGTAAAGAGTATGGCTCTGGTTCTTCACGTGACTGGGCTGCCAAGGGAACAGCATTGCTTGGTGTTCGGGCAGTAATTGCTGAAAGTTTTGAACGTATTCACCGCTCGAACTTGATTGGAATGGGTGTGCTGCCTCTTCAATTCAAAAATGGTGAAAGCGCTCAATCACTTGGCCTCACTGGCGAAGAAGTATTTTCAATTAGCGGTATCACAGCACTTAATACCGGGGGAGTTCCAAAAGAGCTCACGGTCACTGCTGGGAATAAGAACTTTGTTGCAACCGTGCGCATAGATACTCCGGGAGAAGCCGATTACTACCGCCACGGTGGAATCATGCAGTACGTTCTTCGCTCGCTCCTAAACACCTAACTTAACTACAGGTTAAGGAAGAGATGCAATTCCCTTCGGATGAAAACGCTGACCGCAAGCAGCCTGGCTTATTCCTTCTCGGTCTAGGTACGGCAAGATTCCACCCAGATGCATCGGCCATCCTGCGCCCATCAACATACAGAGATCGATTTCTGCTGGGGTTGAAACAACACCTTCATCAAGCATCATTCGTGCTTCAACAGCTAACGCGGTCAATGCACGGCTGCGCACTTGCTGGGCAGTTGATGGTGAATCACCTTTATGAATAAGAGCGACTGCTGCAGGGTTTGCGCCAAAACTTCCATCTTCATTTTTAACATAGAAGTTTCGAACTCCTTGCTTAACCATTGCTGCCATTGTTGGTGAAATTCGGTAGCGCTCACCGAGATTTGCATGCAGGGTCTCTGACACATGCAAAGCAACTCCAGGACCAACTAGATCTAGAAGCTGGAATGGAGACATTGGGAAACCAATTGCGCGCATAGCGTTATCGGCCACCTCTGGTGAGGTTCCTTCATCTACTGCATCAGTAATTTCTCCCATGAAGCGGGTGAGTAAACGGTTAACAACAAAACCAGGGGCATCCTTGCAGATGATCATTGTCTTCTTGAGTTCCTTACCCACAGAGATAGCTGTTGCTGTGGTTGCATCATCAGTCTTACTTGTTCGGGCAACTTCTAGTAACGGCATAATCGCAACTGGATTAAAGAAGTGGAAGCCAACGACGCGTTCAGGATTTTTAAGGCCTTCGCTCATGCGCTCGACGGATAGAGATGAAGTATTTGTGGCTAGAACGCACTCTGGTGAAACAATCGTCTCTAATTTCTTAAAGAGCTCTTGCTTAAGCGATAGCTCTTCAAAAATCGCTTCAATAATGAAATCACAGCCAGCGAAAGTGTTTTGATCAGAGGAACCTGAAATAAGTAGAGCTAATCGAGAAGCAGACTCTGCGCTCATACGCTTTTTCTCAACTAGTTTAGCTAATTCATTTTTGACCCAGGCCACGCCTTTATCAGCACGCTCTTGATCAATATCTGTCATAACAATTGGGCATTTCAAATTACGTAGAAGAAGGAGTGCTAACTGGGATGCCATCAACCCTGCGCCAACAACGCCTACTTTGGCCACCTTGCGACCTAGAGCTGGCTTTGGAGCACCTTCTACTTTTTTGCGCTTCTTTTGGATGACGTTAAAGGCATAGAGGGATGCGCGAAGGGGATCACTCATAGTTAAATCTGCCAACGCTAGATCTTCAGCATCAAAGCCCTCACCTAAAGTGTTGCTCTTAGCTGCACTTATAAGTTCAAGTGCTTTCATAGGGGATGCTATTTCAGCGCCGCCATATTTCTTTAGAGCTGCGGCCTTGCCAGTTGCAAGAGCGCTTTCCCACGCAGGATCTTGGCTATAGTCCTTACGCTCGATCTTCGTTGCCCCATTGAGAACGCTAGCTGCAAATGCAATTGAGCGCTCTAAGAAATCAGAAGGCTCATACACCGCATCCACCACACCGAGCTTGAGAGCATCTTTGGCTTTCATCATGGTGTTGTTATTAAGTGCATTCAACATAATCACTTGCACGGCGCGCTCTGGGCCAATGAGCTTAGGCAAAATAGTTGCACCGCCCCAACCTGGAACTAATCCAAGGAAGACCTCAGGCAAACCAGTAAATGCTGTGGAGGCAAGTGTGCGGTAATGGCAGTGCAAACCGACTTCAAGGCCGCCGCCGAGTGCTAGACCATTGATGAAAGCAAAAGTTGGAATGCTTGATTCACCTAAACGGCGAAAGACATCGTGTCCCAATTTTCCTATGCCAAGTGATTGTTCACGATTGATAATAAAGGAAAGGGCAGATAGATCTGCACCTGCTGCAAAGATGAATGGCTTACCTGTGATTGCAATTGCCGCTGGCTTACTAGCAATAGCTGCAGTTATTGCCGCATCTAATGCAAGAAGTGACTGTGGCCCAAAAGTATTAGGGCGGTTGTGATCAAGGGCGTTATCCAAAGTGATAAGTGCCAAGACACCTTTAGCGCCGAATGCGCTTAAATTAACTTCTCTGACTAGGGCTTGAGTGACAACTTCTTCAGGTGCACCCTCTGGAAGTTTGATATCTACGCTCACTTATTTCACCTGACCATTAAAGTGTGGATTTTCCCAAATAACAGATCCGCCCATTCCAAGGCCGATACACATAGTTGTTAAGCCATAGCGAGCCTCTGGGTGGTCTTCAAAAGATCGTGCCAAATTGAGCATCAAACGAACACCAGAAGAGGCAAGTGGGTGTCCTACTGCAATTGCTCCGCCAAATGGATTAACTCGGGTGTCATCATCGGCAATTCCAAAGTGCTCAAGAAAAGCTAATACCTGCACGGCAAAAGCCTCATTGATTTCAAAGAGCCCAATATCTTTAATACTCAAACCTGCTTGCTTAAGTGCCTTAATCGTTGAAGGAACTGGTCCAAAGCCCATTACTTCAGGTTCCACACCAGCAAAAGCGTATGTAACTAATCGCGCCTTAATGCTCAGACCAAGTTCTTTTGCTTTATCTTCGCTAGCAAGCAGTGCGGCAGTTGCTCCATCATTTAAACCGGAGGAATTTCCTGCTGTCACTCGACCTGCTGGACGAAAGGGAGTTTTTAATCCAGCTAGACCATCCATGGTTGTTGTTGGACGAGGTGCCTCATCAACTGTTGCAATTGTCCATCCCAGCTCCGCGTTGCGCGCAGCCATTGGAATGAGATCTCGCTGAATTAATCCAGCTTCATATGCCTTAGCAGTTTTGATTTGTGAGTTAAGTGCGTATTTATCTGCGCGCTCTTTGGTAATAGTTGGGAAACGATCATGAAGTCGCTCGGCTGTGGAACCCATTGCAAGTGCATCTTGTTCCACAATCTTTTCAGCTAAATAGCGAGGGTTAGGATCCATGAGTTCACCCATTGGGTGATTTCCCATATGTTCAACGCCACCTGCGATTGCAATATCATTTGAACCAAAAGAAATAGCGCCAGCAATTGTTGTCACTGCAGTGAGCGCACCAGCGCACCAGCGATCTATTGAATAGCCTGGAACGGTATTTGGTAGGCCTGCTAGAAGTGTTGCACTGCGACCAATGTTCATTCCCTGATCACCCGTTTGTGTTGCAGCAGCGATAGCAACATCATCGATTGCACTATGTTCAACTTTAGGGTTTCTATCTAAGAGTCCGCGAATGGCGCGCACCATCAAATCATCAGCGCGTGTTCCTGCATACATCCCTCCAGCTTTTCCGAAGGGTGTGCGAACGGCATCAACTAAGACAACAGTGCGAGACATGGTGATCCTTTACTAGGAGCGGATATAGCGGTTATGTTACCCGCCAGTAAAGGTTTGTAACAGCGCTTAGGCTGGTGTGAGCGCAGGCGTGCGAGGCTTTGAGAGATAGGCCCGTAGGACTGTGGTGAGGTAGAGCGCCCAGATGCCCAGTTGAAGCCATGACGTTGTGTTATCAAAGCCCACAAGGCCACCCAGTGTTGCTTCAAGCAATGAGTCCTTAGGAATCAGGCTTGAAACATCCCAAGCATATGACTCTCCACCAGGAAGCCAACCCAGCTTTTGGAACTCATGAACTCCATATGAAAGAACTCCTGCTGCAACAACTACTAGAGCAACTCCAGTGAAACGGAAGAACTTGCCCAAGTCGAGTCTGATGGCAGATTTGCAAATTAAATAGCCAAGAGAAATTGCAACTGCAAAGCCAAGAATTAATCCCAATGCAGAGCCGCCAGTATTTGCAACTGTATTAAAGTTTGAATAAACAAAGAGCGCGGTTTCTAGGCCTTCGCGAATAACAGCGAAAAACGCTGCTCCAGCAAGGGCTAGTGGCCCTGTACGCAAAGCCGTATCAACTTTTCCATGAAGATCTGCCTTCAAAGTACGAGCAGTTCGCTTAATCCAAAAAACCATCCAGGTAACAAGTGCCACAGCTAGAAATGACGTTGTTCCGACAAAGATTTCTTCAGCTCGCTCAGTGAGTTCTTCAGAAGTTCTAGAGAGAATGAAGCCAAGTCCGATACTTCCCACTACAGCAGCGGCAACACCACTCCATAATGGAAGGAGTAAGTGTCTGCGATCACTTTTTAGAATATAGGCGACCAGAATTCCGACAATCAGGGAGGCTTCGAGGCCCTCGCGCAAGGCAATGATAAAAGTACTCAACATGGAGGAAAATCTAGAGGGTTGAGGGTATTTACGCAACTCTTATGTTGCGTAATTCAGGCTTCCTCAGGTGTGGTTTCCGGCACAGGTTCAGGCGTAGGAACAGCCTCTTTCTCCAACAGGGAGGCCGTAACTGCCTCTGCCACCAGCTCCACCTGCCATTTTCTAGCTCCAAGTAAGAGTAAATGTTCCCGAACGATCTGCGGGGATGCTTGAGAAGTTGAAGGTACTGGGGGAGCCCAACAAATGCGGCGAACAATTTCAGGGGTAATGAGATTTTCTACCGGAATGTTATTTTCCTGGGCAATGATCTCTATGCGCGCACGGGCATGTGAAAGTGGTGCGTATTTTTCAGGAAACTTATCTCGCCATAACTTAATGGGGGGCAATGTGTCGGCGTTAGTGCGAAGTGCTGGCCACTCAGATTCCTCTAGTGCAACAGCGCGTGCTACGGCATCTAGCCAAGCTTTTAGATTTTCTAACCAACGTGCTCGAAGTCCCAGTGGGCGCAATACCTTTTCGAACTCTTTCTTGGTTGCAACAGGATTAAGTGCAATCTCAACTATTGCTGAGTCATTGAGCAGTTTGCCACCAGCGATATCTTGCGACTTTGCAATCTCGTCTCGGGTTATCCAGAGTTCACGAATAATTGCTAATTGATCACGGCGCTTAATCTTGTGCATTCCAGAAGTTCTGCGCCAAGGATCTACTCGAGGTGGAGGAGGAGGAGCCAAGAGAATTGACGCAAACTCTTCCTGGGCCCATAAATCTTTTTTAGCCTCTTTCAATAATGCTGCAACTTTATCGCGCAGCTCAACAAGTAGTTCAACATCTAAAGCTGCATATGTGAGCCACTCCTGGGGTAATGGACGCACAGACCAGTCTGCAGCACTGTGTTCTTTAGCAAGTGAAACACCCATCAGAGATTCTAAAAGCGGGCCAAGTCCCACACGGGGCAGGCCTGCAATACGTCCCCCTAATTCGGTATCAAATAGGCGCCCTGGGTTGATTCCTAACTCTCGAAGGCAGGGCAGATCTTGTGTGCTGGCATGCAAGATAACTTCATCGGTATTGAGTAAATCATTGAGTTTAAACATGAGTGGATGCCCGGGACCAAAGGCGATGGGATCGATCAGATGTAATCCACCGTTGGTGCGTTTAATTTGAATTAAGTAAGCGCGGGCGCTGTATCGAAAACCTGAAGCGCGTTCGGCATCAACAGCAAAAGGACCAGTACCTTTTGCGAGCTGCTGCAATGCGTTTTCAAAAGCCGAATCACTTTCGATTATTGGAGGAACCCCGCCGGCGGGGGTGAGCAGGGGTATTGCGGTTATCTCTTCAGACATAGGTGGGCTTAACGACGTCTGGCAGATGCAATAGTTGATACCCCGTCAGGAATTGGTTCGAGTCCAGCCACATCGGTAATTAAGCCACACCACCCAGCAATGTGTTTCACTATTTCAATAGGATCAGCAATTGCAGGCGTCCATGAAGCACGAATCTCAATCTCTGATTCATCATTTCGTGGAGAAAGTTTTCCGAAAGAGGCACTGGAAACTCGTGTAACCGTTCCACTGGGTGCAGCAAGTGAGCACTCTTGCCTTTCTAAGGCTTCAAGAAACCAACTCCAGCCAACTTCTGGCAGAAGTGGATCTTGTTGCATCACAGGGTCTACATCGGCTCGAACAAAAGTAACGCAGCGGAATTCACCTTCCCATGTGTCTTGCCCACCAGGCTCATGTAATAAGACAAATCGGCCTGAAGCTATTTCATCTTCATCATCGCCTAGTAAGCCATTGCTAACATCGGCTGAAAAAGCAAAGGCATAGGTTGCTAATTTTTGCGGGGCTGGAACTTCTTCTAAAACGATTTCAGCACGCGGTGTAAAAGCGCGTAAGGAGTTAACTAAATCTTCGAATTCAATGGCATCCACTGCTTAAGAATAAACAGTAGGGAGTGCTTTTCATGGGAGGCAGGGCGCTACCCTTGCGCCTATGGCATCAATTCTTGCACTTCTCTCAAGCATATTGTGGGGAACTGCTGATTTTGAAGGTGGTCGATTAAGCAAAAAACATGCGCCTTTAGCTGTTCTTGGTTTTTCACAAGTTATTGGTTTAGTTTTTGGTGTTGTAATGATGTTTTTTTCTGGTGCGTGGCACGCAGATGCATTTGGTGAAGGTGGATACTTAATCCCTGGAATTGTTGCTGGCCTGTTTGGATATTTCGGTTTGTTCTGTCTTTATGCAGGTTTATCTACTGGGCGTATGGGCGTTGTCTCACCCATAAGCTCAATGAGCGCGGTCATTCCCCTGACGTATGCCTTGATCAACGGTGACAGACTTTCAACAATCACATCAATTGGAGTTGTTTTGGCATTGGTGGGAGTTTTTTGCGCCAGCGGGCCAGAGCTCTCTCAAGGCCTTCCCATTAAACCTTTGCTTCTTGCATTAGGGGCAGCATTTGGATTTGGCATAGCATTAACGTCAATCTCGATTGGTTCACAATCAAGTGCGCTTATGACCATGGTTTCAATGCGTGGGGCAACTTTCATTGTCACTGTTGCTCTAGCACTCAAATTCCATACGCTAGGCGGATTTTCTAAAAAGGAATATCCATCACTTATTTTCATAGGTATTGCAGATTTCTTAGCCAACGTCTTGCTCGGTGTGGCTTGCACTAAGGGATTAGTTTCAATTGCAATGGTGCTGGGTTCTCTCTTTCCGATTGCAACTGCGCTACTAGCATTTAAGTTCTTGCATGAGCGTTTACAGAAAGTGCAATACATTGGGATTGCTTTAGCTGTTACCGGTGTTGCTCTTATTTCTGCCTTCTAGTTGTGCGCGACGTAAAAATCAGTGCCATCAATGTGGGTGCGCGTCTGGTGGGCGAATTTATTGAGCAAAGCTTGCCAATCAATAGGGTGATCACCACCGATGACAGGTGTAACGCTGAGCTCTAGTTGGTCAATTAATCCCTGATCAATAAGTTCAAAAATAATCGATGTCCCTGCTTCAATGAGAATTCGCTCCCCAAATTGTGATTTAGCCTTTGTTAGCGCCTCTGCCGCAGGCATATTCCATAAATGCGACAAATCATTTCCAACAACTGGATTAATAGTTGATCGTGAAAGAATTACTAAAGGCACTGGGCTTTGTTTATAGGGCTCATGACGAGCAGTATTTCCACCGATTAAAATACAATCGACTTTACGACGCCTAGCTAAAAAAGCTTTGCGATCGGCATCGGAGGAAACTCCGTTAGAGCTGTTTTCTTTTGATGTAGACCCATCTCGCCCGACTACCAGCGATGCAACTGTGCTCATTTGTCCTACTATCGCAGATTTGCAGAGAATTCTCAGGCGTAAATCACGCTCATAAGTTGAGATGTCCCATTAAACCTCGTTAGCCTTTAACCATGTATTGGCGCATCCTTCCTCACGCCGTTGCGGCTCTAGCCCTGACGGTGGGGTTAGCAGCCCCTGCACATGCCGCGCCTTCCTTGGCTGAGATTCAGGCAAAGGTGCGATTTCTAGAAGAAGAAGCCACAACTGCGGCCGAAGGTGCTCAAGAAGCAAAAGTAAAGTTAATTGCACTCACTCGAACACTCAATGGCATTAAAGCTAAAGCTGCCGTCCAAGGAGAAACTCTCTCAGCACTCCAAAAATCTCTAGGCACCATCGCCATCGAGCAGTACAAGGCTGGTGGTTTAGGTCAATCACTTGAGCTTCTCTTTTCTTCTAACCCAACACTTTACCTATCCTCTGCTGGCGCCCTCGATGCTATTAGTCGGCGCAAATCTGCCCAACTTCGAAAGTATGAAGCGGCTCAGCAACGTTTAAGTGCAACAACATTAACTGTCAATGACAAGTTGGCGTTAGTAGTTGCAGCTGAAAAGAAATTTAAAGCCCAATCTGCAATGGCCCAAGAAAAGCTAGCTCAAGCAGAGGCTCTACTTTCTAAGTTAACAAAAGCCGAGCGAGAGCGTTTAGCAAAATTGGCGGCAGAAGAAGAAGATGCAGATCAGGCAAATTCTCAAGCCGAAGCTCGCGCCCTCTCTGGTGTTTCTGGACGTGCAGGAGTGGCAATAAAATATGCTCTCAAGCAAATCGGTGATCGCTATGTATTTGGATCAGCCGGACTACTTACATGGGATTGCTCGGGATTAACAATGCGTGCTTTTCAAGCCGCTGGCGTGTCACTCCCACATTCATCGGCCGCTCAGTCGCGGATGGGTAAGCAGGTATCTTTAAAAGCTCTTAAGCCTGGAGACCTTCTATTTTATGGGCGTCCAGTCTCACACGTTGGAATGTATATCGGTGGCGGAAAGATGGTTCATGCACCTCGTTCAGGTTCACGTGTGAAAATTACAACAAGTGGATCTCTTGGAAGTAAGCCTTTAGTTGGAGCTCGCCGTTTCTGATAAAACGTTATTTGTCACCAATGATTTTGGTCCACGGGCCGGGGGCATAGAGACCTTCATCATTGGGTTAATTGAACGATTACCAAAATCGAGCATCATTGTTTATACATCGGCCCAAGAAAATAGCGCACCATATGACGCTGAATGGTTGCGTGATTATGGTGTTGAAGTAATAAGAGACAGAGCAAAAATACTGCTTCCAACACCGCGTGTTAATCGCGCAGTTGCAGGCATTCTTAGTCAGCATGGAATTAGAACTGTAGCTTTTGGGGCAGCTGCACCACTAGCGTGGATGTCATCAACGCTGCGCAAAGCCGGAGCACAACACATAGTTGCACTGACCCATGGGCATGAAGTCTGGTGGGCAAAAATCTTTCCATTTAATCTGATTTTGCGCCGTATCGGATCAACTACCGATTCATTGACCTACCTTGGTGAATTTACTCGTTTGGCAATCTCAAAGGCCCTGACCTCAAAGAGTGCAGCTGCCATGCAAAAGATTGCGCCAGGAATTGATGTCCAACATTTCAGAGCTCTAGATTCAACTGCTTTGCGTCAATCTTTGGGATTAAGTGAAAAGAAAGTCATTGTTAGCGTGGGCCGGCTTGTACATCGCAAAGGGCAGGATTTTCTTATCGAATCTATGCCACAGATTCTTAAGCAAGTTCCAGATGCCCACCTCTTACTTGTCGGCCAAGGTCCTTATAGAGCGCACTTAGAAAAACTAGTTAATAAGCATTCGCTGCAGAAAAACGTTAGTTTTATTGGTCGAATTCAATACAAAGATCTTCCGGGCTATATCTGCGTGGGCGATCTCTTTGCCATGCCATCTAGATCTCGCTTTGCTGGTTTAGAAGTCGAGGGCTTAGGAATTGTTTATCTTGAAGCCAGTGCTTGTGGTTTACCAGTCATTGCTGGTGCATCTGGTGGTGCACCGGACGCAGTCATTGAGGGTGTAACAGGATTTGTAGTTGATGGAACTAACACAGCGGATATAGCTAAAAGATCTATTGAACTTCTATTAGATCAAGATTTGCGCCATTCCATGGGTAGTGCAGGACGAGCGTGGATTGAAAAGGAATGGCGCTGGCAGATTTGGGCTGGCAAGTTTTCCGAACTACTTGCTAGATAAACCTTGCTCACGCATGGCATGAATTGCCGCAGTTCGATTAGTAACTTCTAATTTGCGATAGATGGATGCTAAATGTGTCTTGACTGTGGCAGGACTTATAAATAAGTTCTTGGATATCTGGGCAGTGGTGTGACCTTGTTCCAATTGCGCAAGGAGATCAAATTCACGGGCAGTTAACGT
>Ga0209400_1003632_pt1 | contig 11190 bp, 4 predicted proteins | sample M_130807_EF_Meta_FD_187313 | JGI IMG/M metagenome (GOLD analysis project Ga0209400, IMG submission 187313) | Freshwater microbial communities from Lake Montjoie, Canada to study carbon cycling - M_130807_EF_MetaG (SPAdes) (version 2) | ecosystem: Environmental > Aquatic > Freshwater > Lake... | reverse complement strand
GTTTTATTATAAAATCCGGCATTGATACTAGCATCAATTGTTGTTTTTGTATATACACTGACAAAACTGGTATCAACGTAAGTTTTATTATAATAACCAGAATTCATACTAGCATCATGTTGTGTTTTATTATAAAATCCGGTATTGATACTTGAATCTTGTTGTGTTTTATTATAAAATCCGGCATTGATACTTGAATCAATTACTGTCTTTGTATAAAAACTATTTGTTATATTTGAATTGATACTATTGAAACTTGTATCGAAATATGTTTTGTTATAATATCCAGAATTCATACTAGCATCATGTTGTGTTTTATTATAAAATCCGGCATTGATACTTGAATCAATTACTGTCTTTGTATAAACCGTACTTGATTTTGAATAGCCTTGATTGATTACAAATGCGGTTGATGCTATTTGTGTTGTATTTGTATCAACTGCTGCGGTAGGTACAACAGATGTACCTACTATAGTAAATTTACCATTAAATGAAGCATCTCCATAAACTGTAATATCATTACCAAACGAAGCATCTGATTCCAATGTAAAATTACCTGCTCCAATATTTAATCCATAAACATTTAAATCTACATTATTTGCTGTTTTGCTACCACCATATATTGCTTTTGATGTTGATATTGATAAATTACCATTCAATGTAGAATCTGAGGCAGCTGTAAAATTACCTGCTCCAATATTCAAACCATAAACATTCAAATCACCTTTGTTTACTGTTAAACTTCCACCAGATATTGATTTTGTAGAAGCCAAAATTAAATTACCATTACAATTTATTGTACCACATGTTATTGCTCCAGTACCAGTATTTATTGATCCCGAAGATAAAGTTCCGGTAATATCTAAAGTACTACCTATAGTTGTAGCACCACTAATGTCTACCGCACCATTTAATGATACATCATTTGATATTATTGCTTTTCCGGTTACTTCTAATGTACGACTTGGAGCTGATGTAGCAATACCAACATTTCCATTACCTAGAATTGTGAATAATTCTGTTCCAGATGCGTAAAATCTATGATTTCCTGATGTTGAACTGACTTGATATCTTAATGTAACTGAATTCATACCAAACCCGTAAAAATTGGTAGCTGTAGACACAGCGTCTGTTGGAGCGAAATCATACAATACTAGTAATTTATTATATAACGAATTTGCGGTATTTACTCTAGCAGTTCCATTTACATTTAAATCAAAATCATTTGCGGTTGTGCCAATATTAATATTATTAGCAATATATAAATTACCATTCATAGAAACATCTTTTGAAACAGATAACTTTGAATTCAATGATAAATCACCAGCACTTATAATTTTTCCTGTGAACGAAGGTGCTGATAATGGAGCATATGTAGTTTGAATTGTGGTTTTATTAAAGAAATTAGTGTTGATACTGGAATCAATTGCTGTTTTGTTGTAGAAACCTGTATTTATACTGGTATCAATTGATGTTTTGTTGTAAAAAGAACTTGTTATATTTGAATTAATACTATTGAAACTTGTATCGAAATACGTTTTGTTATAATACCCATTATTCATACTATTATCATGTTGTGTCTTGTTGTAATACCCATTATTCATACTGTTATCATGCTGTGTTTTGTTATAGAAATTGGTATTGATACTAGAATCAATGGTTGTTTTGTTATAGAATGTTGAATACACATTACTTAAACTAATATCTATATTTCCAAATTTTGTAGCGATTGTTGTTGAAAAATTTGGATCATTTCCTAATGCTGTTGCTAATTCGTTCAAAGTATCCAATGTTGCTGGAGCACTTGCTACCAAATTTGATATCTCGGTCCTTACAAATTCTGTTGTGGCAATTTGTTTTGTATTCGTACCACTTGTTGCTGTTGGAGCTTTTGGTATTCCAGAAAATGACGCATCTACTATTGTAGAATATGTATTTTGAATTTGAGTTTTATTAAAGAATCCGTTATTGATACTAGAATCAATTACTGTCTTTGTATACATACTGACAAAACTGGTGTCTATGTATGATTTGTTATAGAATCCAGCATTCAAACTTGTATCCGCTTGTGTTTTGTTGTAAAAACCAGAATTTATACTGGAATCAATTAGAGTTTTATTATAGAATCCAGCATTCAAACTTGTATCTGCTTGTGTTTTGTTGTAAAATCCCGAATTTATACTGGAATCAATTAGAGTTTTATTATAGAATCCAGCATTCAAACTTGTATCTGCTTGTGTTTTGTTGTAAAATCCCGAATTTATACTTGAATCAATTAGAGTTTTATTATAGAATCCAGCATTCAAACTTGTGTCTGCTTGTGTTTTGTTGTAGAATCCAGCATTCAAACTTGTATCCGCTTGAGTTTTATTATAGAATCCAGTGTTCATACTTGTGTCTGCTTGTGTTTTGTTGTAAAAACCAGAATTTATACTGGAATCAATTAGAGTTTTATTATAGAATCCAGTGTTCAAACTTGAATCCGATTGAGTTTTATTATAAAAATTCATGTTGATGCTGGCATCAATTACTGTCTTTGTATATACACTTACAAAACTACTATCTACGTATGTTTTATTATAAAAATCACCGGTTACATTTGTTGATTTTATAAAACCCTGATTCATGACGAATTCGGTTGTTGCTAATTGTGTTGTACTTGTATCTATAATTGCTGTTGGAGCAGTTGGAATCCCAGTCAAAGCAGGAGATTGTAAAGGTGCTTTTGTCGCCAAAGTGTTTGTTACTGTTGTAGAAAAACTAGCGTCATTTCCCAATGCTACTGCCAATTCATTCAATGTATCTAATGCCGTACTAGCACCCGCAACTAGATTATTAATCTCTCTTTTTACAAATTCAGTAGTAGCAACTTTTTTACTATTATCTGCTACTATTTGCGTTACTGCTGTCAAATTACCAATGACATTCAAATCTTTGTTAACAAAAACATTACCACCAATCGATAAATTAGGATTCAACGAAACATCATTTGTAAATGTTTTATTACCACTAATAATTTGGTCAGATGTTGTATTTACAACATTTACTGCCGTAATTGTTAATAATTTTTTATCACTAGGTTGACTAGTCGAAATTGAAATATTATTTCCTGAAACAAATGTAATTCTATCAAGACCATATGCTGTCAAATTACCGACAGGACCAGACGCTACTTGACCACTTACATCCCAATACTTGAATGTACTATTCATTCCAACTTTCACAACCCCACTTTCAAGTGGGTCTACTGAAAAACCGGCATCACTATCAAATCTAATTGTATTGATTTTAGTATTAAGATTACCGATTGTATTATTAGCATCAATAGTAGAAACTGTCAAAGAACCACCTATAATAGCATTTGCTGGAATAGTTTGTGGTGGATAATTAGCATACAAACTACCATTTATACTGACATCACCTACAACAGTCAAGTTTTTCTTCAAAATAGAGTTTCCTCCTATATACAAATTACCGTTTCTTGCTATCAAATCTCCACCACTAAGGTCAACAAAACCTTTCACATATATTGAACGGAACAGATTTGATACATTCGATAGGTCTAACCAGTTTTTCAATGAAACTGACATTATATAATAAATATTTCGAAAAGAAATATGGAAAAACAAATGAATTGTTATTATACGTTCTAAATAATCAATACCATACAATTGAATATTTATATTAAAATTATTATCATTTATATAGTTCAAATTTCATGTAAATTGTCTGAACAATGTTTGTGGAGTGGTATACCCTTGGTTCTGTACAAATTCAGTTGTAGCAACATAGGTCGTATAATCATTATATGGTCTTGTCAATGCTGTCAAGTTACCTATCATTGATAAATCACCCAATATACAGACATTTTTATTGAATGATACATCCTCTGTAACTTCTAATGTTCCTGTTATAATAACATTACTAGCTATATCACCATGTACCGGTCCGTCTTTTACTAATGCGAATTCATCATCATCAAAATCTATATTATCTGGTGAACCTATATATATTCCTCCCACACCTCCACCTGCTATTGATGTCGCTGGTATAGACCCCGTGCGAAAATATACATTTCCATTTACTGACAAATCGATACCTATAGACAAACTACCATTCATACTCATATCCCCTTTGACAAATACATTATTATTTAAAGAAACATCACCACCAACATATATGTTTTTGTTGAAAGAAGCATCGTTTATTATTATTGTTTTTAATTCATATGGACTAGTTGATATATATTTTGTGCGTTGATTCAAATCATCCAATCTCAATTGAACATTTTCGGACAAATCATTGATATATAATAATTTAATATTACTAATATCATTTATCTGATTTGAATCATCTACGATACGTATCGAATCTGACTTGATGCTAAATTTTGGACTATTTGAATTCGAATTATCATACAAATTAATATAATTATCATTTCTTATATTTATATTACCACTTATATCAACAAATCCTTGAAAATAACTTTGTTTGAATTTATTAGAATTTATTGACAAATCTAACCACTTGCTCATTTATAATATATTTATAATATATTTTTTATATTTTTCTCTATAAATCACGTAATATATTACAATTTATAATTGTTGTTGTCATTATTATTATTATTATTCATAAAACTGCACTACAACTCCATTTGTTATACGGAAATTTCCAGACACGTCTAAAGAAATATCAGGTGAAATATTATTAATACCTATACCTAATTTATTTAATAAAGCAGTAATGCTTGATAAATTATTTGTACGTACATTATTGAGACTACTATCTCCATTTACTGTCAATCCAGCATTCATCGATACATCTGCGTTTGTAATCAACTTGTTATTCATTGTTGTTATTCCGCGTATATTGACATTATTAAGACTACTATCTCCATTAACAAAGAGTCTCGCGTTCATCGATACGTCAGCATTCGTAATCAATTTGTTGTTCATTATTGTTGTTCCTCGTATATTGACATTATTAAGACTACTATCTCCATCAACAAAGAGTCTCGCATTCATCGATACGTCAGCATTCGTAATCAAAATATTATTCATTGTTGTTATTCCACGTATATTGACATTATTCAGACTACTATCTCCATTAACAAATAGTCTCGCGTTCATCGATACATCATCATTTGTAATGAATTTATTATTCGTTGTTGTTATTCCGCGTATATTGACATTATTGAGACTACTATCTCCATTAACAAATAGTCTCGCGTTCATCGATACGTCAGCGTTCGTAATGAGATTATTATTCAATGTTGTTGTTCCGTTCACAAACAAATTCAAATTCAATGAAGCATCGTTATTCAGTGTTAATTTTGTATCAATAATTTGATTCGATGATGTGGAAGTAGTTGACCTCAATAAAATACTACTTGTATCCAAGTTCTCAACTAACATACTAAAACTAGCATCTGAAAAATCTGGTAATCTTTTCAATACTATTAATCCTGTATTAGTTTGTGAATTTAATATCATTGAATTTACTTCCATATTCAGAACATTTGAGTTCAATACAGATGGTTTAATCAAATAACCAGATTCTGTGTTATTCAAAATTATAAAACCTGAATTGCTCACATCGTTATCTCTAATAAAAAATCCAGAACCACGCCCTTGTCTTGCTCCTGTTGCTCCATCATTCAATTGAATTGTTTTTGACGAAATTGATAAATTTGTCTGTGATGTACTATTTACTGAACCATCATATATGACATTTCCTTTCATTCGTATTATATCATTGGCATCACTTCCAATAATAATAACATTTTTATTTCTAGTTATTTGTGATGAATAGCCTATATAAATATACCTGTTATCAGTGATATTTGGAACATATCTATTACCTATATTCAATGTATTATTATTATATAAATCAATATTATTTGAATACAGACTACCAATATTATATATATTTTGATTTACTGTCAAATTACTATTTAATGATACATCATTATCTACTGCTAGTCTCGATTTAAACAAAGCATTATTGATTACGGTTAAATTAGAATTCAAAGATACATCTCCTTGTACAACTAGTTTTGAATTTAATCCCGTATCATTTGCTACAGTTAATCTATTATTCATGGTAGTATTCCCGATTATATTCAAAGTAGAGTTCAATGTAGCAGAATCAGTAACTATTAATTTGGAATTCATTGTAACATCTCCTGCTACATTGACTTTTGAATTCAATGATGTATCTCCAAGTACATATAAATTTTGTTTCAAATTACTATTTCCAGCGATATCCAATGTCGAATTCAATATTACGGCACCTCCAACATAGACTTTTGAATTCAATGACGTATCGCCTGTCACGTATAAATTTTGTTTCAAATTACTATTTCCAGTGACATCCAATGTCGAATTCAATATTACGGCGCCACCAGCATAGACTTTTGAATTCAACGACGTATCGCCTATGACGTATAAATTTTGTTTCAAATTACTATTTCCAGTGACATCCAATGTCGAATTCAATGCTACGGCGCCACCAGCATAGACTTTTGAATTAAGTGTAGTGTCATTATTGACGTTCAATTTACCAATTATATTTGTATTTGTCACAAAATTACCAACGTTAATATTGGAACTATCGTTTGCTATGTATAAATTTTCTATGTTTTCTGTCAATAAATTGAAAGTGCTCTGTTTTGTCTTCAATTTACCAGTATCATTTATTTCAATATCACCAGAAACAACTATATTTCCCGATATTTCTAATACAGTATTGTTGACTCGATTTAATAAGTTAGGATAATAACCATATAATATCTTTGTTCTACCCAAAGATGAATTTTGATTATATGGATTTACTATACTACTAATTATATATGAATCTTTATTTGGCATGATTATGTTGTTCAATTTGTAATTTGGATTCGTTATCAAATAACTAATTCCAGATGAATTCAAAATGGTATCCGGAACAGACGTCCATGTTGTTCCATTTGATGTATAATAAAAACTACCATTGTTTCCTACAGCAACCACTGAGTTGATATCATACATAAATACGTCATTGAAAGTTATATTTGTAAAAAAGATATCCGTCCAATCCGTTCCATTTCTAGTATATGAAATTATATTCAACCCTACCGCAAATACATTGTTATCATCATATGCGTATATACTATTGTATTGTTGACCCGTTTTGATATAATACAAAGATGTAGGTGGAGTCGTGGTTATATTTATTTTCTGAATACCATTTCCTACAAAATAAATAAAATTACCATAACCATCACTATTTTTTATTATAAAATTTGAATTTGCTAATGAAGTATTATTATAACTAGTTGCTATATTTACATCTGTGCCATTCAGTACATTACTTATATTTATATCATAATAAAATATAGTTGGTATTGTTGGTGTAGCAGCACCTACACTTGCTCCAACTAATCCGGCGAAAAATATTCTATTACCATTAGATGTACTATAATTTGTGATATAAATAGTTCTGATATCTCTGATAAGATTATCATTAGTTATTGTAACTCTGTTCCATGTGTTACCATAGTCTCTTGTATAAAATACAAAACTACTTGATGTACCTATTAGCGCATAATTCGCGCCGTAATAATTAACAGTAAAATCATGTATATTATTTTGTAAATTATTATTAATAATACTCGAATTATTCCATGTTTTACCCCCATCTGTAGTATATGATATTTTTTGTGTAAATGGACTATTAATTGAATCTGTCGTACCTACCGCAATACCATTCAGTGGATAAGTTCTCGAGAATGATATTTTTTTGACCTCATAGTTTAAATCTGTCATTGTATTGATTTCACCATTTGATATTCTAGTGACACCATTTATATCCAAAGCATAATTATTCGTTTTTGGTGAGAATGTATTAATACCTAATGTTGTTTTATTTTTAATCAAATCAGTTCCTTTCGAGAACATTTGATTCTGATAATAATTACCACTGCTATCGGTAATACCAATTGTACCCATTGGTAATGAGTTGTTTTTTGGATTTGCTCCACCTCCAATAGATAAACCTAATTTATTTGATGTTGTTATTCTTAAAAACGTATTTGAATTATTATCTAATGCGACCAAACTCAAACCTGTTCCTGATTTTACACTTGTATTTTGATAATATTGATATAAATAGTTATTTTGAGAACTATCATAAATAATCATAGGTTCATCAAAAATACTGTTTGAAATACCACTTCTTGTACCTCTATTTAAAACATAAACATTTGGTGATAATTTCACTATATTTGATATTGTTTCTAGAACACCACCGGTATTATATTGAATTTTCGAGTCGGGAATATTCGAAAAACTTGTGTTTGTATCATTAAAAAATCCAATGAAAGAACTGGCATTAGATGCATTCACTATAATACCCTTCAATGTATTGTTTTGTGCTATTATATTTGTATTTGTTGCGGCTTGAGAACGAACTGTCAATACATTTGCTATCGAATCAGTTGCTGTTACATCAAAAGGTGATGATGGTGTTTTCGTATTGATTCCAATCCCACTACTATTTCCGTAAATATAACATGCGGATTCATTGGTATCAGCATATGTAGTTGTAGTTCCAAAATATAATTTGTTTTTTATATACATATATTTTTTAGCAAACAAAGTATCGCCCATTATATTACCACATACATCTACGTTACCTTCACAACCAATATTTTGTTTTACTAAGATGGAAGAATCAAATGTTAATTTAGTGGAAGCAGTTTGTCTTAATACGAGTTGATCTGCTACTAACGTACCCATATTTACATTATGATATTTATCTGTTCTATATATTCCACCATATTGTTTCCATGACATATTGAATTTCTTATTTTTATACAATTACTCCCTATTTTATTTTATATAAACTAATTTATTATACAATTGTTCTCGATATATCGGTTTTTATTTCTAAATTTTTTATTATATATCGAGAACATCACCATTTTTTTACCATGTATTTTTACGTGTTTTCTTATGTTTTTTCGTTTTTTTTATGATAAAATTCTCAATGTTCTCAATATCCAATAAAATTTCGTCAATAATTTCTTGGTAAAAATTTCGGAATTCGTTTTTCTTGGATTTTATTTCATCTACAGAGAACCATGCTATTTCTATTTTCTCAAATAATTTCGAATTATTGAGAACATTTTTATCCATTTTATTCCATAAAAATCGGTGATTTTGATTGTAATATTTTGGTAGGTTCTCATCATACTCTAAAAAAAACATATGAACATGGTAATTATTATGTTCCATTTTGTAATAACCTCCATTTCTACGGATTAATTTATTGATTGTATTTTTATCACCTAAAAAACCAGTTAATTCTTCACTTCCTTCACGTAAAGCGGCTTTGTATGGTGTTTCATTGTTCTCCATTCTACCCCCAAAATCGGACCATCCTTTCGCACTATCTTCCATTGGGTTCTCTTTACCAAATAAAAAATATAATTTATTATTATGTACTGCTATTGGTAAAATACTACCTGCTACCATTCTATATAGACATCATTAGAATTTAATTTTTTTGATATTATCATACAATTCTGGTTCTAATTCTTTTGATGACTCTTCCAAAATTGGCTTTTTATAAGTTTCCATTTTTTTTAGTTCAGATAATTCAAATTTCGGAATGTTTTTATAAAATTCGGTTACTTTTGGGTTTGTTTTTATTTTTGTGGGATTGAATGCGGATAAATAGAGACCATCCAATGATTGTATTCTAGATAAAGCAACATATGTCTGTCCATATTCAAATATACTTTGTCCAATATCGATCTCTGCCATAGATAATGTTGCTCCTTGAATTTTATGAATTGTCAGTGCCCATGCTAAACATAATGGATATTGGCCGATTCCTAATGTTGGAAAATCTTCGGATTGCCAAAAATTTGGTTGTATTTTTTTTACTATTCCATTTGAAAAACGTACTACTATCTGTTTATATATACTTTCACCTTCTATTATGTCAATCACTACTCCTTGAGAACCATTACATATTGAATTATACATGTCTAGATTGATAGTACACATTACAATTGCTCCTTTTTTCAATCGTAAAACTTTGTTACAAGGTAAACTATTCATCAATAAATCCAATTCTTGTTCTTTTTCTAAAACAGATAATCGAGAACATTGTTGTAATGTTTCAATCGATAAATTTTTTTCAGAATCTACATATGTCATAAAATCCGTTTTATAAATAGCATTTAAAACATGTTCTGGTTCGTTTAATTTCGAGAACATCATATTATTTACATAATCTACTTTGGAACGTATAGGGAATAATTTTGTAGGAATACAACCATTGTTTTTTTCTGAATTATATTCTCGATTTATAAATGTTCTCAATAATTCAGCATTTTTTTGGTCTATCATTCCTTGACGAATTTGTTTCAATATTTCAATATACGTCGAATCTGTTTGTCTGAAAATTGTTTCTAATTGAATATGGTTTTTTTCGGGAAATACCATATTCCATCTAGGTGATTCAAAACAAAATTGCTCCGTTTCTGGTTCTCCATCATTACCAATAGGTGGTAATTGATAAAAGTCACCTGTGAAAATCACCTGTATTCCACCAAAGGGTAACGTTGATAATCTGGTACAACGAGCGATTTCTTCAATTATTTCAAATACTTTTTTTGATAACATACTTACCTCATCCAAAATCAATATTTCCACTTTTTTCCATATTTTTACTATCCTTTTGTTTTTCAAAACTGAATTTATGATACTTTGTTTTGTTCCTTTTGCTAATTTTATCCCACTCCATGAATGTAATGTTCTCGCATTACAATTTAATAATATGGCAGCACAACCAGTCATAGCACATACTGCTATATTCTTTTCGTTGTTCTTGGCATTTTCTACCAATTTTTTTACTAATCTTGTTTTTCCTGTACCTCCGGGTCCAGTTATAAACAAATTTTCACCATTCATGAATTTATAATAAGCATATTGTTGTTCTTTCGATAATTCGATATCTTTTTCCATTTTTTCCATTTTTTCTTGTTTTTCCGGATTTTCTATCTTGTTATCGAGTTCTGTTTTTTTCTTGATTACCATGAATTTGTTCATTATATTTTTAGCGTTAATAAAAATATAATTATCATTATCAATTTTTTGATAGTTCCAATGATTTTTCGTCACTCTTTATTCATGTTCT
>Ga0209400_1003631_pt1 | contig 11192 bp, 21 predicted proteins | sample M_130807_EF_Meta_FD_187313 | JGI IMG/M metagenome (GOLD analysis project Ga0209400, IMG submission 187313) | Freshwater microbial communities from Lake Montjoie, Canada to study carbon cycling - M_130807_EF_MetaG (SPAdes) (version 2) | ecosystem: Environmental > Aquatic > Freshwater > Lake... | reverse complement strand
AGACACCAGAGGCTCTGATTGAAGAACTCTGCTTGCATCATGTTCACGTTTTGTTGCCATTTATTTTCCTAAGTCAAATGATAATGCTTCGATAGAATCATACCTAAATGACCGCCACTCGTTTTTTTCTAAATCAAAAACAGAAAGAACATCTTTATTTTCTTTACGAACACGATCTGTTTTCTTTTCAATTACGGGTAACATAGATTCAATTAAGGTACACTTCATTTCCCTCATTGTATCATCTTTTTTCCGAAAAGTCAAGTCCACAGTGTGCTCCCTAAGAACACCTTGCAACCATTCGCGATAAATTTCTTGTTCTTCAGGAATTGCTGTACTATACCAAACCGGGGATTCCGTATTCATCATATATTGCCTTTAAAATTGATTCAACTCTGTTGTCTACATGGTAATTATATAACACTTTGGAGTGTCTGTCAAGCATTCCTTGAATACCCCTTTCGTCAAAAAGGTTATTCGCTTTTTCGGTTATTGGCAATGGATTACGAATGTCTTCATAATCATAAAATAGTACATCATCCCATAGATTAACAATATCCTTATGGTATTTTAGTGATCGAGGAATAATAGGAATTCCTCCAGTTATTAAAGCATCGAATATTCGAATGGGGGTATCATTTAGAACAGGAACGATCCAATGCGCCTTATGGCTACACCAATCAGTAAATCTATCAATCATAGGCCTGTCATGATATGACCCATCTACAAGTTTAACCTGTTTTAGATTTTGTTGTAATATTTGTAATATCTTTTGTCTGTAGATAAATTGCGGATATTCAATATGTGTGCCTAATGGATCATTTGATCTCGGAGTATTTTTAATAATATCAATATTGTCTTTTAAAAATTGTCTAGGCCATTGTATGGTACCTGCACCTATAGGACCTGCCATGATATTATTAAATCTAGACAAAGGTTCCAAGTTATCAGAGTGGGATGGTATGTATAAATCCGATGCTGCAGCAAGCATAGAAGATAATGCTACCCAATGATGATTGTCAAAGTCCCATATAACAAAGACAGAACTTGCAGAATTTAAATACAACTGCATATACTTGGTTAAATTATTATCCGTCATTACATTGTTGTTACTTAGGATAACAACTGAATTATGGAATATTTCAGGTGCTTTCTGCATATTAAAAAATTCAATATCTGCACCAGGCGGCTTGTGCCTAACCGCATGAAATATATGATCTGTTAAATATACTTTACCGCTAAATTTTTGAGATATGTTTTGTTTAAGTGCCCGAGCTCTAGCATTTTTATATCGAAGCATTTCAAAGTTTGAATCATTTTGAGACAAACCGCTTGCACCATTTACCAACTGAGCTAATTGATTGCCTGCATTATTTGCATTATTGATAAAATTAATAAAATGATCTGTTTCGGGAACCGGCACAGGTTGAGCCATATTATAAAATACTGACATTAACTACCTCTGCCGACTTTTTTCATGATAGCTCTATTAATTATTGGTATATTTTTTGGTCGTGCACTTTTTACCATAGCTTGTAAATCTGCTAATGGTTTTGAATGTAGTTTTGGTTTACCGGATTTGGTGGTATTTGGATCACGTTCTTTATGACTAGACATATCAACTCCTAATGAATAAAATAATTATTAAAAAGTGCGGGATTGCCCCGCACTCCTATTTAAGCAGCTCCTGCTACTTTTTCTTTTGTTCTACCATAAGCTGCAATACCGAGAACGGCACCCATTGCTATATGATATAAACCTGCTCCTTGAAGCGTTAACGGTTGCCATTGGTTTGTAACTGCACCATGACTTAATGCCTGTAACAAAGACCATAGTATTGGAAATACTACAAAGTCACATGTACAAGTCATCATATATACCCAACCCATAACAGGTCGCCATTTTTTATTGATCCAGTCAGAATTGTCATTCTTAACTAGAACATCTGCACCTTCTTGCATTGCTCCACCTGTGCTTTTTAACATATCAGGATTACCTGATACGAATCCTGCAGGCGGAATTGCTTGTGTGTTGAATGGTGTTGGATTCTTTTGTTCTTCTTTAGCGTGATCGTCCCATGCTGGCATAATTTCTCCTTTTTATTATATACGCCATCACAAAAACATAATCTAATTATTCGACTTTTTTCTTTCTTCCTCGCTTGACAACTTCTTTGGCATCGTCGAGATTAACTTTGCCATCTTTGTTAACATCAAGTGTTTCTTTTACTGCAGTAACTTCTTTCTTAACTTCTTCCATAACAGGTTCAACAGTTTTATCTATTGTCTCTTTTACTTTGGGATTTCTATTGATAAGAAGATACCCCACTATTGCAACAAATGCAAATGCTAAAATTAGTTCCATTTTTTAATTCCTTTAAATGATTTAATCAAGGCCAACATAGGCCACATTTTTATTTATACCCAACCTGATATATCGCTAAGCTCAATGAACGTCTTAACTTTAAATCTTTCGGGCAACTCTGCAAAAATTCCATAATCCTCGGAAGTTTCGTCTAATTTAATTAGAGGTAATCCGGTTAAATCTCCTGCAAATACAATACTTAATGTACAGTAGTCCGTATTTTTGGAAAATGCATTGGCGGTATAACGATCTTCGTAGTAACCCATGGGATATAGGTTATTGGTATAGTCTATACCAATTTCTTCTTTGATTTTTCGACGCGCTGCTTGCTCAGCAGTTTCACCTTTATGGATGCGGCCTCCTATGGGCCAGTAAACCCCCTTGCAGGGTTCCTCTGTTCTTTTGATCAAAAGAACTTTATCATTATATCTCAGGCAAACGTCAACACAAAGATTGACGGTGCTATTAATTATTTGTTTGTATTGTTTTTCAGGTATAAACATAATTTTTAATTGTTAGAACAATTATTTTGTATTTAAAATACTTTTGGATCACTGCCTTTTTGTCCTACACTAAATACACATGCCCACATGGCATCATATTCAATCAAGGTCCAAGTTCCGGACTCTTTATTAACGGTTAAGGTTATATGCGTATTGTTATCTGATTTTCCTACCCATAAAGGGGTTTCCTTGAAATCTTTTGCCAGAGTATCAAAAACAACTTCCGCTTTCTCACAAATCATCACTTTTCTTAACTCAAACTTTTCGGCGTTTGCTATAGAGCTTGCTAGGCAGAATAGGAACGTCAATGCTATTTTTCGCATAATGACTCCTTATTTAAATAAGTATTTATTACTTATCTATTAGGTTGTCTTTAAAAATTTTCCAGGCATTATCCCAACTCCACCTTTGACTACCTTCTGCAACTTTGTGTCTAGGCAAAAACCGACAATCTGTGACTGCCTGTTTTAAAACATTATTCATGCAACCAGTAATACCTTCATCTATCACATCATTTGGACCAGTAACAGGATATGCTGCTACAGGTGTACCACATGCCATTGCTTCAATCATTACTATGCCAAATGTTTCCCATCGACTAGGGAATACGAATACTTCTGCATTTGCATAATACCGTGCCAGCTCTACTCCTGTTTTGAATCCTGTGAAATGAACATCTGGATATTGTTTTTTATATGTTTCTAGCATTGGACCATCACCAACCATAACTTTTAAATATCCCGGATAGTCAAGTTCAAAAAAATCTTCTAAATTCTTTTCTTTACTAACACGACTAACACATAATATATATTTGCTTGTTGTTTGTACTCTATGACTAGGATTAAATATTTCTCTATCCACACCTCGAGTCCAAGAAATTATTTCTGTATCAAACCCATGTTCTTGTAATTCTTTAACCATTGTTTCTGTTGTGGTTAAAACTTTACCACTATGTTTATGGAACCAGCGAATTATAGGCCAAGTAAGTGACTCAGGTATTCCAAATAAGGATTTAAGTCCTTCTGGAAACTTAGTATGATAAGCGGTATTATAGCGATAATTACATAATGAAAGATACTTTCTAGCCCACAAACCCAAAGGACCTTCTGTGGCGATGTGGATATGATCCGGATTGATCTCCTTAACCTTCTTGCCCAAATTCCTGGGATAGGCAATCTTGACTTCGTTGTAGCCAGGGCAATTAATGTAGCTGAACCTCCCGGGATGAAGCACCACAAAGTTATAACCATCACGAATCGCACATATCTCAAGATTTTTGTAAGTCGTAACAACACCATTTATTTGGTCCGGTAAATTATCCGTTATTACTAATATTGTCTTTGTCATTTTCCTTTGTCCATATAACTATTTCCCATCGACCATCATGATGTTCTACAAGTGCAGTACAGCTCTCTACCCAATCACCGTCATTCATGTAAGTGACGCCATCTATTTCTTTTATTTCTGCCTTGTGTATATGTCCACATATTACACCATCAAACCCTCGCTTCTTACAATACCTAGCTAAATTTTCTTCAAACTTAAAAATAAAATCTATTGCTCGTTTGACTCGGTGTTTAAGATATTGACTAAGACTAAAGTACCCAAAACCAAAGCGGTGACGTATCCAATTGAATTTGCTATTAAACGATAAAATAATATCATATGCTCTATCTCCCAAAAATGATAACCATGGTGCAAGTCGAGTAACACCATCGAAAAGGTCTCCGTGAACAACTAGATAGTGTTTACCATCTGCACCTATATGTTCTATTTGATTGTGTATTTCAATTAGACCAAAGCTGAAACCATACGGTATCATTGGTCTTAAGAATTCATCGTGATTGCCTGCAATGAATATTACTTTAGTGCCACGTTTGGCATGACCCAACACTCTGCGTACTACGTTGGTGTGACTTTGTTTCCAACGCCATTTGTTTTGTTGAATTTTCCAAGCATCTATAATGTCACCCACAAGATAAAGGGTGTCGCAGGTATTATGCTTTAAAAAATTATTTAGTTTATCTGCCTGGCAATCTTTAGTTCCAAGATGCACGTCGCTTATAAAAATAGATCTATATGTTTTTTGCATATAATTATTTATTAGGCAACAAAACTGTCATCTTATGCTAAAACGTCTATCTTGGATTTTTTAACAGGACTTTTTACTTTGGCATTCTTATTGTATATTTGCACATCCAAAGTATGACGTTTAAATTCTCGAGCTTTACGCCTGGTTTCTTTAATTACTAGTTGCTCATCTTGTTTTTGAGTAACTTTCATTATGCACCTAAGTTAAAATCAGGATGCTCTGTTTGTGTCCATTTTTTAAATTGCCTTGTACGCTCGTCAATCTCATCAACACGTTCTTTTAGCTCTTTCATCATTTTTTCAAGAGTATCTAAAACTGCTTCGATTTCTTCTCTACTCATCATCGTCTCCTATAACAATAATTTGCGGTTTTTCGGTTTGTGGAAAGTATGGTTCAATAATATAGTAATTAGTTGCCCACGTGCCAACCGCAGATATAAGCCCAGCAACTAAAAATTCCATTACAATTCCTCATCTTCATATGTTGGGTTAGTCTCAATTATAATGTAACCAAATTGAATTTGACCTTCATGCTCACTTGTGACAAATGGTTTATCAAATTCCACAATGGCACCTACATCCAAAAATTGGTCATAATTGTCAACATACTTGATATCTTCAAGCTTGATACAACCAATGACGCCAGCATCGACAGAATAAGAGTGACCAATTTCGTCATGGTAAACTCCATCGCCCCATTTGGTGTCATAGCAGGCAAACCTTCGACCATCCGCAAGTTCAAATTCACCTTGAGTAGATTTACCCCATGTACCCATTCTTGGTGCAGTTACTGTACATAGTTGTTCCCAATCTTCATCTGGCATTACATAGCACAAATCACCAATGTAATATTTTCCTGCAGGCATAGTCATGATATATCCTTTAAATTAAAATGCGTCAAAATTAAAATACTTTTCTTTTTCACGAGTCAAAATAACAGTCATGCCATCTTTTTCGTAAATGAACAAGCCTTTCTTAGTGTCAAATTTGATTAGATTCGCGGAGTCAAATTCGTCATCATGCCAACCTTCATCTAAATCTAGATCTGGATTTTCCAGAACATCCTGTGTCTTCAAAGCTTTGAAGTACCAGCTGACGCTAATATTTTTGGCTGTCAAAGGAGTGCCGCTCCAATTATCAGGGCTCTGTTTGTCGGCTTTTCTGTCGCCTCGGAACACCTCGATCTTGTAAGATGCACCGCTGTCATATTCTGCTTTGATATTTAGAATACGCAAGGCATCCTGTGGAGATTCGTTATATCGATTCATGTCCTCAACTAAGGCCTTCAACATATCAAAATTGAATTGGGCGAAAATTGTAGAAATGTCAACGATAGTTTCTATGTAGGATTTGTTCTGCAGATTGTCTTCGCAGTACTCACGGATAAAGTCAGCATCCAAGCCTTTGAAGTCGATCATGTAAAAGATTCGACCTGGGCGATTTCTCATGTGCGAGTCAACTTTCCACTTATCATTGCTTGTTAGCATGAAAAGTTTCTTAGAAGCGTAAACACCATCCAACAGAGTCAACAGTGATTCTTGTTGTTCTGAGTCATAAGTTTTCTCAAACTCGTCGAACAAGACGATTGCCGGTTGTTCAATGGTTTGAATCAAGGTGTTGAACTTGTCACCATGCCAAGGATGATTGATAACGATTGTAGGAACACCTTGTTTAGCCAACTCAACACAGATATGCTTGCTGAGCAAAGTCTTGCCTGAGCCTTTTTCACCCACAAGCATAACACCTGTAGACTTGCCTCGTTGCCAAAAAGAATTGATGATTCTATCAGCGTTACGAGTAGTGTCACCGTAGAGTTTGGCCGGGATTTCAAAGTCCTCAGTATGCTCCAAATAGAGATTATCAAACGGATCCATTTTTACGACATAATTACCCGCGGGCAACTGTTCGTGCAAATCCATTGATTCCTTCGTAGCAACTCTCCAGGTGCTACCCGACTTCATAAAATAACTCATAGTTTAGTCCCAAATTCAATAAACAAAATAACTGCCATTGCTAAGATATTCACATCTTCTCCGTTCTTTTCACTATTTTAACACCTAACGGCCCAGAAATCAACCTTTATCTGTTCAAATCTGTTCAAATCTGTTCAAAATATAATCAAATTGCACTATTGCCCCAGAAAAGCAAATAGCCGCAGCACCAAGGCAGATATTGCCTGCAAGCTTATGCCCGAACCTATAATTCTGTTTAGCCCAATAACAATTCAAAGCGGTCAAACACATATTCAAAATAAACAGTAACATCAAAAGTCTCCATCAGTATAAACATGGTCTTTCCAGTTCTCATGCTCTTCCTCCAGATTGCCAAAGAGGATTAGATCTTCGGGAAGACTTTTAATAGAGTCGAACTCCGAGACGTCGTATTCATAATAATCATCAGAGCCATCCGTATACTGACCAATATAGCCCATCCCAGGTTCGTTATACTTGGCGTCTACAGACCATCCTTCGGTGACTAAGAAATCATATAGGGCAATCGGCGGAGACCAGGCTGAATCAAAATTAATCTCAATCTGATTATCAACACTGCACCAATCCAAAGGTTCGAAGTCCCATTTGGTGCCCCATGCCTCGATACACCAAAGATACCAATTATCCTGCTCATCAAGCGGAATAGGTATAAAATAGGAAGCAATTAAACCACTGCTGTCCAAATGCTTTTTGAGGGCATTCATTTTGTTTACATCTGTGTGATGTAATGTTACTGAATTATAACACCAATTCGGCATAATTTTCTCCTTTTAAAATGCCACTACAATATTCGTCAAGTACACTATCTATCGCTGCTAGTATAGGATACACTCGGGTTGCATCACCGTAACCAAGCTTAACAATCTCATCATGTAATTTTTCTCTGACTTCGACTCTGATTTTAGATCTTACTTCATCCCGTATAATCTCTTCGGTAGTTACCGAACTACCACTTATCGAACTACCGATGGTGTAGGTGTAGCGGTTATGGTCATAGTATATTCCGGTACCATTTGAATCTGTGACGGGTGTAGCGTCCAAAGCATATTTGGCTTTGATGAATGAAATCATTTGTTTAATCTCGTCGATATCTGCCCTATGTCTCCAGGAACCGATATAGATACCTTTTAAATCTTCAGCGCTGATACCCCTAAGAGTATCGACAGTGTAGACAAAAACGTATTCTTTTGTATTGTATCCCTTCCGCTCTACCCATTCAACATACTCGGCATAATTCCCAGCTACGACGAATGTCTTGCGTTTGTGGCGCTCCTCATACGCGGTTTTTTCCACTAGGCTTTGCTCTTCTCGCTGTTTGATCAAATCATTGAGATCATTGTGTAGCTCATCTATAGTGGGACTGGTAATCGCTGTGGGAGGCGGGTTCCAGTACTCTCTATAAGTACGTATTTTGTCGTCTTCGATTTCTTGCGGAGTAGGATTTAGTATAGACATAGAATTTGCATAGAATAAGGAACAGGGGTTAGCAGGGGTATTTGGTCAAATTTTTTCTGGGAAAATTTTTCTGGGGCGTTTATTTTGAGAATGGTTTATGAGGATAATATAAACAGGTGGCTATATGCTATATAGGCCTACGGTCGGTTTCGTAGCATCATTTAGGGGGGTCTATTCTGAGACCCGGCCCCTTTAGAATGCTTCGCAGTCTACGCCGATTGGTACCTGAATCTTAGACCCCGTGTCTGTTCTTACTGTGATGTATTGCGTTACAGGCTGCATCTTAGACAGTATGCATAGCTTCTGTGCTTGTCTAACTTCCTGCGATGACATTGCTTCAGGACCCTCATAGCCTTTGAGCTTGTAGACTACGGGCGCTGGGTTGATCGTGGTGTTAGGGTTAGCAATCGTCATGCTTGTGTGCTTCTCTATGAGCATGGGCTGAGGGGCATACGCTACAGGAGGGGGCTTTGCTGTAGAGCATGCCGTAACAAGGGCCACTGCTATAAGGGGTATATACGCTTTCATTCTTTGTCCTCTATAAGGGGTGTTTCTGTAATCTCAATTTTAACATCTTTTGCTTTAGCAGTCAAGGCCGTTTGATCATCCTCATGGGTCCAAATGTACTCGCATTTTGCACGCGAAAAACCGTATTTTGGACAAGTCTCCATGAAGGCGTCTTTTTGAGGGTCTCTCGGTTTGGTTGGTTGGATGACCACTTCTTCATGGAGACGGTCGGGGCGAGGGGCCAAAACGCGTGCAACAATTTCGTCCGAGGCAGGCTTTACGATCATTGCCTCGACCACCGTCATGTAATGGAAACAGAACCAAGCGATCAAAATACCTGCTAAGAAGTTCATGCTACTAGACCTTGCCAGGGATTTCGCTTCATGTCCTCATGGTACCGTTGCTCATCTATATAGCACAAAATTTCTTCCACTCGATCAATGCCCAGCGCCAGCTGCTCCGAAATTTCGTAAGCATCAAAACCAGCATCATATAATTCCGTCACGTCAACAATCAAATCTTTCCATGCACTCATATCAAGCTCCTTGTGTAATAACATACTTTGCCAAATTCTTCCAAGCACCGCCTTCAGCGCGAATCTTGGTCACTGCTATGAGCGTGCGCAAACTCAAATTGCGAATCTCGTTCATGTTCTCACCGATGAACTCAATCGCATCTTGCTTGTGCTGCATACCGTAGTCTGGCAAAAACTCTTTGTCAGAAACTAACACTTGCATGCGCTCAACTTTCTGCGCTTGCGTCATGCTCAAATCAACTGCCATCGCTCTAGAACGAACTGCTTGGTCTAAACGCTCTAGGTCTTTGTTGCTGATAAAGATGATGCTACCTGTGAACTTGAAGCTACGGGGCAAGTCTTCATCGCGCATGTCCGCGTTCCAGCTGATCCATCTGTCGCCGTATGAGTCAAGCGCACCCTTGAGCAAGTTCAACGCTGTAGGATCTGTCAGCACACTGTCACAGTCGTCAAACACTAGAGTCTGGCCGTTACCCTCGAACAGAGTACGATACAGGCCCTTTGCTGTACTAAAGCCTTTAATGATCTTGAAAGATCTGGGGCTATTAATACGAGTGCCAACCTCGAACGATGCAAGCTCTGTAGTGTCGCTCATGCCATTGGTCTTGAGCGCTTTCAACACTGTGTGCGTCTTACCGAGACCACCCTGGCCTGTGATGATCACTGATGCAATTGTCTTTTTAGCACACATCGTCACCATTTGCTCTACAAATGCAAATCGCTCATTGATGCCAAACTCTGATGCCTTCTCAGTAACATCATTGCTAGCAGTACCTGCAGAGAAACCCAGCTTAGCGAGCTGGTCACGCACATATGACTCGTGTCTGGAGCGTGATACCATCTTACCATCTACAAAACCCTCGTAGCGATTTTTGCTGGGGTTGTGCTTGACTGTTACTTGCATTTTAGTTCCTTGTTTCTGTTTATGTGCTTATTATAATGCCGTTTGATCAGACTGTCAACTCTGGTGCAAATACCCGTTCAAATTGCTCGGGTACTATCACACTGCCACCATACGCTAACTGATACATTTCAGCCACAGAGTGCAAAAAGAATGTATATACTTTACCTTGAGGGGTTATAAGCGTATACTTCATGTCCTGCTCCTTGTTGCTATGTCTCGATTATAACACCAAATTGCCAAATCGCCTAGCAAAGACCCTCCCCCGTGCTCGGTCTCTATATAGAGTAATAAGTCTGTTTGTAGAACACTGTGAAAGGTAATAATTCTGTTTTAAGAAATCGTTAAAAGGTAATAATTCTGTTTTAAGAATGCTGGGATTATAGTCTATTTCGGAGGTTCTATACTTTTCAGCCATAAATACGCCGTCTTGTATAGGCTCGATTTACGTAGTTTTTACGTTGCAAATACGTGTCTCAGATAGCAAAGATGTTGCGAAGCCGAAGCCTAGCAGCATCTTTATGTTGCTATATACGCTATATGCGATATCTTATTTCGAGTACTTGATGCTTTCGCTCTTAACGAGTTCTGCACCTTTATCGAGTTCTAAGGCCGTGTTCGTTACCATCTTTGCTACACCAGAAAAGCCTACTGTTGCTACGACTAAACCAAACATCATACCTACTAAAAACTTGATCATTTCGTTTCCTTTGTTGCTATATGTCTCGATTATATGTGCATTTGTCCAAACTGTCAACCGATAACCCTTTTCGTTGTAGGGTTTATACGTAGAAGTTTTCGTTCAATCGACCCAATGCTTCATACACTATATCTCGGACCACGGT
>Ga0209400_1003629_pt1 | contig 11193 bp, 10 predicted proteins | sample M_130807_EF_Meta_FD_187313 | JGI IMG/M metagenome (GOLD analysis project Ga0209400, IMG submission 187313) | Freshwater microbial communities from Lake Montjoie, Canada to study carbon cycling - M_130807_EF_MetaG (SPAdes) (version 2) | ecosystem: Environmental > Aquatic > Freshwater > Lake... | reverse complement strand
TGTTTGTGATGATGATGATGGTGTTGCTTTATTATTTGCTAAAATTTTTAATAAATTAGCAAAATTCATATCAGTATTTACATCAAATTTACTCATTAATTCTAATAACACTACATTAGCAAAATACTTGGCAAAATCAGCAAGTGTTGTGTTAGGTGTAAAATTATCAGGGAAATTTATTATTTTTGTATTATTAGAATGCATAGATGGTTCTTCATTTAATGTACTATTTGTACTATTTGTACTATTTGTAGTATTAGAATGCATAGATGATTCTTCATTTGATGTAGTATTAGAACTACCAACTGGAACTGCAGTAACTTCTATGACTTTTCCCGTATTGCCAACGTTACCACCATATACACCAAAACGTTTCAGAGTTTGGTTTTTTAAGTTGATATATTTATTTTTTTTAAATGACCTTGTATTATATTTTTTAACTAAATGTCTATTACGTTTATTACGTTTTCTAGATTGATGCTTTTTTCTTTTAATTTTATTTAATTTACCTTTAGTTAAATTCATTTTAAAATAAAAATAATGAATTTATTTTACTTATTTATATTAAATACATATTATTTTATTATAAATATAATATAAATTATAAATATATTATTAAAAAGAATGTCTACAAATACAGATACGTCGTCTAATTTGATCAATATATCAGAATCATCACCATATTATAGCGGTAAATGTAATTTAAAATGTGATTATTCATTCTTATATAATTTAAGTTCTTGTAACGTAACCAACGTAGAAAATACTTGTTTATTTTTTTCATATGATAATAATCCTAATGGCAATCCACAGGCTAGTTATAATGGTATTGAATACAATGTTGACATTATAGTTTTATATGCACCATCTTATCACTTATTTAATGGACAACGAACAACAGCAGAAATTTTTATATGTCATATTCCAGTAATAAGTGGTAATGCAATATTAAATGTATCAATACCAATAACAAGTATTTCTAATGCAATGTATTCATTAATAACACCTAGTTCACAATTAATAAATGATATGTTAAAACAATCAATACAATTGGTTCCAAAGGGTGGTGAAACAGCAACATTAAACTTGCCATCGTATTCATTAGAATACGTAGTTCCTAAAAAACGTTATTTCACATATACAGATACAACTGAAAATGTACAATGGGTAGTTTATGGAGTAAATAATGCAATTCAAATAATAGAAGGTATTGCTTTTGAATTGACAAAAAAAATATTAACAAATTCGACTGATTTTGGGAGACCCAATCAATCTCCATTATTTATGAGTCAAGGTCCAGCACTAGATTTACAAATGACCAGTTCATCTGATGAAATTTATATTGATTGTCAGCCAACAGGAGCATCAACAGATGAAACAAAAGTAACATACGTAACAAATTCGAGTAGTCAAAATGGTGTAATGTTTTTCATATATGTTATATTTTTTTTAATAGTTTTATTTGTTATTTATATGATATTCTCATATATTATGCATCCAAATAAAGAAAGTTTATCATTCGCAACCATAAAAAATAAATTTTCGTAAATAATATATTATGTATTATGTATTATTTTTTATTGTAAATACTATTGTAGTTGTAAATATTTATATTTTGTAAAAAGCCATAATAAGATATTGTTTGTGGTTGAACTATTTGATAATTTCCTTGAGCTAAATAACCAAAAGAACTAGCTTTGTTTGGAATACCACGTCGATAAAAAATACTAGAAGTTCGTAATTTTCCCATAGGATTATATATATAGGATAATAAAATATGTAAAAATATTTACATTTTTATATTTTTATTTTTATTTTTATTTTTATTTTTATTTTTATTTTTATTTTTATTTTTATTTTTAATATTTTTTACGCTGTTGTAATATTTATGCATATATTGTTGTTCTTCGTAATATAAATATATTGCTAACAATTTAGAAATTCCATTAAATATTTCATTATATACATATTTAGATGCATAATTTGGAAAATTATATATTGTATTACTATCATAATTTATAATTGCTTTACGTAATCCAATATATGCATATAATTTTAATTCATCTAATTGAATATCTTGACATAGATAATAATATTTTTTTTTAATATAATAAACTTTTGAAAATGCCCATTCTTCATGATAATTATAAATAATATTTTTAATTTTATTTTTTAATTCATAACTGCTGCTATTATTTGTTAGAATTATATTAATATGTTTCCATTGAACTGGTGTCAAATATTTACTTTTTGTATAAAAATGGGCATTATGTTGTTGTAATAAACTATTTATCTTATTTATAACTAACATACATAATAATATAATCATAATTGTGTTTGACATTTACTTATATAATTTATTACAATATGAATAATATGAATAATATAAATCAATTTTATATTTTATATAATTATTTATACAAACAAAATTTTATATTATAAAATTGATATAATTTAATATTACATATTACATATTAAATTGATATAATAATGATGAAAATGGAATCAATAGATAAATTTGTATTAGAAGAAGCTAAACAGCTAATAACAACTGGGTTTAATGTAAATGATAAATGTAATAAAATTATCAACTACAAAAAAAATAATTATGAATTTACTATAGAGAGAAGTTGTTTTCATCCAGATAATAATTCAAATAATGTATATTATGAAGATTATCGTGTATATTTTAGAGGAAGAATACAAGATAAAATTGTAACGGCTGGATTTTATATGGAATGGTATGATAATATTATAAACGGTGAATTAGTACCAGCAAATACTATGTGGAATCCAGAAACTGGTGAATTTAGCCATCGTAATATAAAAATAAGAATAAAAAATAGAGAAAACGACATCAATAGTAATTGAATATTTACATTGCAACCATAATAGATCCAAATATAATTAATAATAAACCGATAATAGTATATTTATTAATTTTTTTTTTGTAAATTAATACTCCCATAATGGTCAATAAAATCAATGGTAAAACTTTTGCAGAAAGATTAACAACATTTACATCTGTTTTTTTATCGGATAATCTATAGACATAAAATACATATATTATTGTAAACAATATGGCTACAACTAAATACCATATTTTTTTTGTTCTACCAAATAAATCAATAAAAAATATAAATAATGCACCAGAAATAATAGTAATTAAAACTTCGTAGCTTATAAATTGTTTCAATATATTCATTTTAAGTATTATATTTGTTTGTATTATATATATAATATTATAATATAATAAAAAAAAATCATTAATTAATAAATGGAAGAATTATCGTGGAAATTAATTGATATTTATTTTAAAGATAATCCTAATAATTTGGTTCAACATCATTTAGAATCATACAATCATTTTTTTCATTATGGAATAAAAAATATAATGCATGAAAATAATCCGATACGTTTTATTGAACGAGATAATAAATCAGATTCACAAAATGAAGATACTAGAAATGAAATTTTATTATATTTAGGTGGAAAAACGGGTTCTAAATTATATTTCGGTAAACCTATTATTTACGATGATAATAATGTTCATTATATGTATCCAAATGATGCTAGATTAAGAAATATGACATATGGTATTACTATACATTATGATGTAGATGTAGATATAATATCCTATAAAAAAAAAGAAAATAGCGATGAAATGGAGAGAAACGTAACAACCATGACATTAGAAAAAATATATTTGGGAAAGTTTCCAATAATGTTGCAATCCGATTTGTGTATATTGAAAACACTCTCTCCAGAAGTTAGATTTAATATGGGTGAATGTCGTAATGATTTTGGTGGTTATTTCATAATAGATGGAAAAGAAAAGGTAATTATTCCACAGGAAAAATTCGCGGATAATATGATTTATATAAAAAAAAATAAATCAGATGATCTATACAGTCATTCAGCGGAAATAAGAACAGTTTCAGAAGACGCATCTAAACCATTAAGAACTACGGCTGTCAGAATAGTAGCACCTACTACTGTTCTCTCCAATAATCAAATTGTGGTCCTGGTTCCTAACGTAAAAAAACCAGTTCCATTGTTTATATTAATGCGTGCATTGGGTGTTGTTTCAGATAAAGACATTATAGAGACATGTTTATTGGATATGAATAAATATAATTATTACATAGATTTATTTATACCATCAATTCATGATGCTGGTAAAATATTCAATCAACAAACTGCATTAGAATACATATCTACTTTTACAAAAAGAAGATCTATAAATGGTGTATTAGAGATCCTCATTAATTATTTTTTACCGAATGTTGGAGAGACCAATTTCTTAGACAAGGCTTATTTTTTGGGAAATATGGTAAAAAAATTATTAGCTGTTTATATTAAAGAAGATAAACCAACTGATCGAGATAATTTTCAATTTAAACGAGTAGAAACTTCTGGTGTATTGTTATATGATTTATTTCGCGAATATTTTTTAGTTCAAAAAAGAGCGATTAGTTTAGCGATAGATAAGGAATATTATTATCATTTAGGAAAATACAGGGATGATCTAGGTCGTTTAATTGAATTGAATTATAATGAATTTTTCAAAGATAAAAGTGTAGAATTAGGTTTTAGAAAAGCATTTAAAGGAAAATGGGGATCATTGGAATATACAAAAAAAGTAGGTATTGTTCAAGATTTAAATCGATTAAGTTGGTACACATTTATTTCTAGTTTAAGAAAATTAAATTTACCGTTGGATTCAAGTGCAAAAGTAGTAGGACCCCGTTTATTAAATACATCTCAATGGGGTTTTATAGATCCAGTAGATACGCCAGATGGTGGTAATATTGGGTTACATAAACATTTGGCATTGTCTACATATATATCGATTGGTTATTATTCTATTCCATTGATTAAATGGTTACGTGCAAACATTCCAATAAAGTTATTACAAGAATGTAGTAAACAATATTTGGCGGATAATACAAAAATATTTGTAAATGGTAATTGGATCGGTGTAGTTGACATGCCAATAGAAGTGGTAAATTTATTAAAACTATATAGAAGAAATGGTATAATTCCTACATTTACAAGCATTCGTTTTGAATACTCCAAAAATGAAATCTATATTTTTACTGATTCTGGTAGATTAACTAGACCAATTTATTATATTGATGAAGATGAAAAACATAAAAAAAGAATCAGTTATAAAAGAGAGCATATTGTAAAGTTATTCCAAGAAGAAAAGGTCTCTTGGAATAATATTGTTTCAGGCTTTGGAGAGAAAAAAGACGAAAATTTCTCATTCAAAAACAATAAGATTTATTATTTGGAAGATTTGTACAATGTGACAGATGATATAAAAGAAACCAGGCAAAAATTATATAAAAATCAATCCATTATAGATTACGTTGATACGTCAGAAGAAGAAACAATGTTGATTGCTACTAAAGAAGAACAATTAACTAGTAATCCGTATTATACGAATATAGAAATCGATCCATCGCTTATTTTAGGCGTAATGGGTAATTTGGTTATTTATCCAGAAAATAATCCATATCCTAGAGATGCATTTTCATGTGGTCAAAGTAAACAAGCCGTTTCTGTTTATCATTCAAATTATCAAATGCGTATAGATAAAATGGGGGTTGTTTTAAATTATGGTCAAGTTCCATTAGTTAAATCCCGTTATTTAGAATATATAAATAATGAATCACAACCGTATGGTGTAAATGCTATTGTAGCAATTATGTCATATACTGGTTATAATGTGGAAGATGCAATATTAATAAACGAAGGATCTATTAAACGTGGTTTATTTAATACAACTTATTATTCAATGTACGAGTCGAGAGAAGAAAGTTCAAAAGTATCAGGATCAATGGTAAATTCTTATTTTACTGAAATAGCGAATAAAAATGTTACGGGTATTAAAGCAGGTTATGATTATAGTTATTTGGATAAATCTGGTTTGGTAAAAGAAAATACGCCTATCAATGATAAAATTGTATTAATTGGTAAAGTGATTGCAGGTAATGCCATAAATACTACACAAACAAACTATAATTATGGTAATGGTGAAGATGAAATTCAAATGCAATCACAATATCAAGACTCTTCTGTTACGACAAAGAAAGGTCAATTAGGGTTTGTAGATAAATCGTTTCTTACAGAAGGTGAAGAAGGATTCCGTTTAGCAAAGATACGTATTCGTGAAGAGAGAATACCAGCAATAGGTGATAAAATGGCATCAAGAAGTGGTCAAAAAGGCACTGTTGGTCTAATTATTCCAGAAGAAAACATGCCATTTACATCAGACGGTATTCGTCCAGATTTAATTATTAACCCACACGCTATACCAAGTCGTATGACAATAGGTCAATTAATTGAATCATTGTTAGGTAAAGGTTGTGCAGTTTATGGTGGTTATGGCGATTGTACTGCGTTTAAAACCAAAGGGTCAAATACAAAAATATATGGATCTATGTTAGTCAATGCAGGGTTTCATTCTAGTGGTAATCAATTATTATATAATGGTATGACAGGTGAACAATTACAAGCAGATATTTATATGGGTCCTACATATTATATGCGTTTGAAACATATGGTAAAAGATAAGATTAATTATCGTGCACGTGGTCCAAGAACGCTTTTAACTAGACAAACAGTTCAGGGTAGAGCGAATGATGGTGGTTTACGTATAGGTGAAATGGAACGTGACGGCGTAATTGCTCACGGTGCTGCTCATTTTTTAAATGAATCATTTTTAGTTAGAGGTGATGAATATTATATGGCTGTTTGTAATAAAACGGGTGCAATATCTATTTATAATAAAAATAAGAATTTGTTTTTGAGTCCATTTGCAGATGGTCCGATCAATTTTTATAATACAATGGATGGAAAAATGAATATAGAAAATGTTTCTAGATTTGGACGTTCGTTTAGTATATTAAGAATACCATATGCATTAAAATTATTAATACAAGAATTACAAGTAATGAATGTTCAAATGAGATTAATAACTGATGATAATGTTGATCAATTAATGTCCATGTCTTATTCAAAAAATATAATGGATTTGACTAAAAAACTTGATATATTTAAAGACATTAATTCTAGAAACATCAATCAAGACATATCAGAACATGAAGATGTTACTAGTATCAAAGAGACAAAAGAGACAAAAGAAATGAATGAATTTGTTCAAAATTATATAAGATATGTGAATATGTCAATTAATATAAAAGATAATAAAATAGATATGAAATCAAAAATCAATAAATTAGAATCGGAATCAGAATCGTTTGAAATAGTTTATCCTCGAACACCAGAGAGTTCTCAAGAAATTGTAGAGAGAGGTCCTAGAACACCGTCAATGTCTCCTCCTACAACACCAGAGAGTTCTCAAGAAATTGTAGAGAGAGGTCCTAGAACACCATCAATGTCTCCTCCTATAACACCAGAGAGTTCTCAAGAAATTGTAGAAAGAGGTCCTAGAACACCATCAATGTCTCCTCCTATAACACCAAATATGCAACCAATTCAAATGAATGATGATTTATCATTAAATTTTGGAATTAAAGAATATAATGATTTTTATGATTCATTGCCTATAAAAAGTAAAAAAATGATATATAATTTACCAGAAAGAGATAGATTATTGATATTGAAAAAAACAAAGTTAATGAAAGAAAAAAAAATGCAAGCTGAATTAGAATCTAGACAACAACCTGAAGTAGATAAAATTAATCCGCCAGAAGACAAAAATCTACTAGAATATAATGAAGAGAAACCTAGTGATTCAGAAAATAAATCGGATAATAATAATTCTAATTTGGAGTCTGGAACGAATTCAGAATCTAGTTCAAATAATGGTGAAGTAAAAAAAATAGTAATGTAATTTTATGTAGTTATGTTTTTCATAAAAATGATAATAATGATATTAATGATAATAATTTAAAATTGAATTAAAAAGATATGATTGTAATATATAATACGAATATATATTACAATAAACTACAATAAAATATGTCAACACAGTATTCTGGTGCTGGTGCTGGTATTATTACCATGGTATATAAATCTAGAAAAAATGTATTAGATTTATTGAAAAGACAAGGTTATAATGTAAGTGATTATGATAAATTTACTGTTACTGAAGTAAATGCTATGTTTCAAAATAAACAGTTGGACATGCTATTAGAGAAAAAAACAGAAGATCCAAAAACGAAAAGAAAAAATAAAATTTATATACGATATTATTTAGCAAAAAATTTGCGACCACATATTCAAGAAATGATAGATGATTTATTTCAATTAGAAGAAGTATTAACGAAAGATGATACGTTATTAATTATCAGTAAAGACGAAATGAATGATACGTTAATAAATATGATGAAACATATTTGGGAAAGTGAACAGTTGTTTATTATTATTCAAAATATAAAACGATTACAATATGTTATTTTAGACAATTTATTAGTTCCAAAACATAGAATTATGGATGAAGATGAAGCAATAAAAATTAAACAAAAATATAATTGCACTAATAATGATTTACCTGAAATATCAAGATTCGATCCTGTTGCACAAGCAATTTGTATACGACCAGGTCAAATTTGTGAAATTATTAGACCAAGTAAAACAGCTATAACAGCATATTATTATAGAATATGTGTGTAAATCGAAATTGATAGGTTGTAATATGTTATTTATGAGTAAAATAAAAATAAAAATATATTATAAAAATAAACAATGACAATAAATAATATTATTAATCAAATGAATGATATGGATGGATTAGAAATAAATAATTTATTAACTAATTTTAATGAATATGAACCAAAAAATAATGAGATTCGTTTAATAGATGACGATAATAAAAAAAAATTATCATTAAAACCGAATGAATACAGGAGATATAAAGATATTTTAGAATCATTAGAGTCTGAATTTTCTGTTAATTTAACAGAAATGAAATGGATTTATGTTGCATATTTAAAACATCCGAACAATTTGGATTATTCTAGAATTTTTTATAAAATAAAAAATAAATTAGATAGTATATTAGATCAAATAAATATAACTGCTATTGAAATACAAAAAAATATTGTATATTTAAATATTATATCTAAAAAAATAAACAAAGATTTAGATTATTATAAAAATGAAAACAAACAATTAATAGAAAAAGTAAAAAATGTAAAAACTGTCGATAGTACATCTAAAGCTATAATAGATGATTATACTGATTTATATAAAAATCAGCGCTCTTATAATATAGGTATGATAATTACTTTTATATTAGCATTTTTTTTAATGAGAAGGATATTTTCTCAATCGTCTTCAAAGGAATCTACGTCACAAAATTCTACTAAAACATCCACATCATCCACAAATAGACAAAATACTTCAAACGATGTAAATAAAAAATAAACAATAATATAATATAATATAATATAATGAATTTATCACCAATAAATATATTATATTTTTTATGTTACAAAAAATTATATTTTTTATATAATGATTTCACATGTAAACAAAAAAAAATAAATTTTATATATAATTACAATCCAGTAAATAAATATATAACAAATAAAATAATGAATAAAATAATGAATAAATAGTATTTTATTATATTAATAGTATTTTAATATTTTAATAATATATTAAAATGGGAGCAAATGATGAAAATATTTTGAATAATGTGAATAGTGAAATTAATGCGAATATTATGGATTTAGAGTCATTAAATACTCAATTTGCAAATACTTATAATGATTATACTACAACATATGCAACTTATATGAGTTATATAAATTCATTACCAGTGGTAAGTTATGATTTTTCTGGAACTAATCACGTATCTACTCAAGATGTGAGTAATGTTGAATTTATGTATATTCAGGGGAAAATGATAATGGCAGAAAACGGTCAACGTATTTCAGTAACAGATTTATCTAGTAACGATATTTCTGGTTGTCAAGCCATATGTGAATCTTTATCGAATTGTACAGGTGCGACATTTGATTCTGAAAATGGAACCTGTTGGACTTATTCAGGTAGCTATTCATTATTAAATGGTAAAGATACGGATTATGCAATGTTTCCATTATCAACGCAATTATTAATGCAATTGCAAACATACAATTCACAATTATTATCATTAAATGATCAAATTTTAACAACTTTAAAAAATACACAACCAGTATTGAATGAAGAAATTGAACTGAATAATATAGCACAAATAAGCGCAATAGGATATAAAGAAAGATTACTAATGCAACAAGCCGAAATAGTAAAATTATTAGAGGAACAAAATCAATATATACAAGATAAAGATGATACATATAAAGTTGTTAATAGGTATTATATACAATATAAAATTTCAATTTTTATTATAATATTATTGTTAGTATTAACACTAGTTATATTTCGAGGTGTAGATAGAAGATTATTTATTGTTACAGTAGTTATGTCTTGTTATTTTATTTTTAGATTTAATTTTTTATCAATGATACTAATTTTGGTTTCATTAAAATTGTTAGAATTAAATTATTTTCCAAGAGTAAAACCACAATAATTATATATATGAATTATGTAAAAATTTAGTATATCATTATATTAATATAATATAATCATATGGTGAAAAATAATAATTTAAAAGAAAATTTTAATAATGGTGACGATGGTATATTATATAATCAAGGAAAACAATATTCAAAATCAAAAACAAAACAAAATAAATATCATATTCTTGATAAAAACAATAATTTAGATTCTGATTATTTTAAAAGTTATAATGGGTTTAGTAATAATGGGTTTAGTAATAATGGTATAGAAGCATTTACTAGTAATGGACAATCACAATTTTTACAAAGTCCAGAAATGCAATCTGGTATGAATTTAGGGCAATCTATGCCAAATCCATATCCAAGCAATCCAGCAAACTCACGAACCATATCAGTACAAGATATTAATTATCAAATTCAACAATTAAATAAACCTAATGCAAATGCTAATAATGTAAATGCTAATAATTTAACAAATTATTCACAACAGTCAAATGCTGTTTTAGGACAAAATCAATTACACGATAAAGAAATTAACGACTTGATGAATTCAACATCAGAATATTATAGTTTACTTGACCAATATGATTATATTCAAAATAATCTTCTTAAAACAGCCGATAATCAAGTATTAAGTATGAATAAATCTACTAAT
>Ga0209400_1003626_pt1 | contig 11200 bp, 7 predicted proteins | sample M_130807_EF_Meta_FD_187313 | JGI IMG/M metagenome (GOLD analysis project Ga0209400, IMG submission 187313) | Freshwater microbial communities from Lake Montjoie, Canada to study carbon cycling - M_130807_EF_MetaG (SPAdes) (version 2) | ecosystem: Environmental > Aquatic > Freshwater > Lake... | reverse complement strand
CCAAAGAACCCCTTTGTTGTCTTTATAAATGGTAAAAAGCAAAACATCTGTTTCAACATCTTTGACAGGGTAATGAATAAGTTCTTTTCCATTGTATTTCCACACCCCGTTTTCATAAGTCACCATCCATAGATTGCCCTTATTGTCTTCGGTTATGGAGAGGAAATAAGGAAATTCCATTTTATTGGTTTTGTTAAGGTAACCAATGCCACTCTCTTTTTTAAAGGTAACGGATTTATTACCAAACGTTTCTATGACATAGCGAAAACGAGTATTATTTATCCAAAACTTACCATTTTTATCTTCTAAAATAGCACGTGTTCCAAAATCTCCACCATTTGGTGTTGTTTGTAATTGTTCTTCATAATGCCAGCTCAGGGCTCTGCCATCATATCGGCACACCCCTAAGCTGGCTGTTCCGAACCACATATATCCTTTACGATCTTTGTAGATGGTATAAAGTCCATAAGGTTTTAAGCTGGTATTTGGATTTTTCATGTAAAACATATTTTCCTGGGGTGATGTTGGAAATTTTAAGTAGTGTAAATATTTCCCATCAAATCTGTAGGCTCCACTTTTAAAACCCATTCTGAACCATAAATCATCAGGTTTTAAAACCCAATTATTTAGAGGTAATGCCGGGTTAGCCAATTGCAATGTTTTAAAAGTATGACCATCAAATTTACTAACCCCTTTTTCTGTATCAAAGAAAATATTCCCATTAGCATCTTCCTGAATACCTCGTATTTCATTGCTAACTAAGCCATTTTCGGTAGTTATATGTTTTAATCGTTGCCCGTTGTAATAATATAGCCCATTTTCTTTACTTCCGAACCAATAATTTGATTTCTTATCCTGATAAATAGTCCAGATTGTTTTATCAAGTTGAGTAACTGTTACACCGGTGTCTATACTATTACTTAGAAAGAAACTTACCAGAAAAATGTTGAGTAGTGTCAATTTAATTTTATTCATTTTTCAATGGTAGTGTTTTAAAGGATCTGCGGTCTTAAAATACAAATAACGATAGACTGTACTTTTGATTAACTGATTGTTGATTTTTTCTCCAAAGTGTCAAAAGTTCACCTGCGCTATTTTCCGCGTTAGGATTGTTCCTTTGTCCACCCCAATATTCGATATTATCAAACCCTTTTTGAATGTCAATTAAGATTAAAGCGGGTCTGTCTGATTTTGAAAGGCTCAACATTATGATTTTTTATCTCTTTTGTTAAAACAAAAAGGGAAACCTGGCCTAAGCCAAATTCCCCCTTTGTATTACTTTAAGTTATAACTAAACGCCTACTTCGCTCAGCTCCTTGTTATAAACACCTTCTTCCAGGCTTTTCTTTATTTTCTTAAATGCCTCAATAGTCAAATCAACTTCTTCAAAAGTATGATCTGCTGTGGGGATTAATCGCAAGAGTATCATACCTTTAGGTATCATTGGATACATAACCACCGAGCAAAATATATTGAAATTTTCTCTGATGTCATGTATCAGATAAGCTGTTTCAGCCACCGAACATTTTAAGAAAACAGGAGAAACACAAGAATTTGTAACCCCTAAATCGAGGCCAGCTTCCCTAAGTCCGCCTTGTAATCTATTCACTACGGCCCATAGTTTATTTTTCAATTCAGGCCCGCGTTTAATAATCTCAAGTCTTTTTAAAGCTCCAATAACTAATGGCATTGGTAATGCTTTGGCAAAAAGTTGAGAACGCATATTGTATCTGAGATAATCAATTAAGAATTGTTCCCCGGCAACGAAAGCGCCGATACTTGCCATTGACTTAGCAAAAGTGCTGAAATAAACATCAATTTTATCTTGAATGCCTTGTTCTTCTCCAGCTCCTGCTCCAGTAGCACCCAATGCACCAAATCCGTGCGCATCGTCCACGAAGAAACGGAAACCATATTGGTCCTTAAGAGAAGCTATTTCTTTTAATATACCCTGATTTCCTCTCATGCCAAATACACCTTCGGAAATAACCAAAATACCTCCTCCAGTTTCTTCAGTATATTTTTTTGCTTTCTCTATTTGTTTCTTAAAACTTTCAAAATCATTATGTTCAAATGGAAATCTCTTTCCCATTTGCATACGAACACCGTCATAGATGCAAGCGTGGCTGTCCATATCGTAAACTACGGCATCATGTCTGCTCATGAGTGAATCAATAATGGAAACTACCCCTTGAAAACCGAAATTTAGCAAAAGACCAGCTGGTTTTGATACAAACGCGGCAAGCTCATTTTCTAACTGTTCGTGTTGGTCTGTTTCACCTGACATTATCCTCGCACCCATAGGGTAAGCCAGACCCCATTCCGCTGAAGCATCAGCGTCGGCCTTTCTTACTTCCGGGTGATTAGCCAGTCCTAAATAATTATTAAGACTCCAAACAATTCTTTTTTTTCCACGAAACGTCATTCGTGTACTAATCTCGCCTTCCAGTTTTGGAAATGCATAGTAACCATGGGCAATCTCTTTGTATTGACCCAAAGGCCCCATATTATCAATTAACTTTTGAAATAAATCCATCTGTATGTTGTTTTATTTTGCGGTAATTACCAAACCGTTCTTATTTCATCATTAGTAACCCATTTGCCCCAACTTTTGTTGTAACAATGAACCCTATTAGTAGTTTTTCCATTGGAACCTACCAATGGATATTTATCGTTAGCCCATTCAAAAATGCTACCGTATAAGTTATAGACGTTTTTATAACCCAAACTTAACAATTTTTCTCCTATTTTTTCACTTCGGTATCCAATAGAGCAATAAACCACCATATTACTTTCCTTAGGAATATCTTCTAATTGGGTTAAATTGAAATCAGAATAGCCTATATATTTTGCACCTGGAATATGACTTACCTCATATTCTTCTTTTTCCCGTGCGTCAAAAATAATAAATTTATTCCTATTATTAAATAGCTCCTTTACACTCATTAAGGGTACACTAAAGGATAACAAACCATCTATTTTCTTTCCAAATTCAGGTTGTTTTGTTTTAGGCTTATCTAATGGTTGATTTTGGGAACAAGCAGTAGAAAGTACTATTGAGAAGCTTAAACAAAGTATATTCTTTAAAATATTCAAAGGGCTAAAATTTTAAAACAAGGAAATGGGTCCTTTTCCGACCTGATCAGCAATCCATTTATTTTGTTCACAATAAGCGGATAATTCATTTTGAATAAAATCATTGACTTTATCTTGAAATGCTTCAGGATAGAGCAAATGTATATTAGGACCAGCGTCTAAAGTAAAACAAACGGGTATTTTTGTATTTTCCCTAAAACTTCTGATTTTTCTTATCAGCGTGATGGTATTTGGCTCAAGTAAAAGAAAATAAGGACTTGAACTCATCATTAGGGCATGAAGTGTCATGGCCTCTAATTCTGTAATTTGAATAAATGCATCCAAATCACCGTTTTTCAGCGCAATCACCAGCTGTGCCAGATGATTTTTTGCCTGCTCGTATCGAACGGTTGCATAAGGATTGTTCTCCATCAGTTTGTGCCCTGCCCGCGATGACACATCCTTCTCTTTTTTACTTACTAATAAAATAGCATCCTTATAGGTTCTAAATACTGGATGCAAATCATTTGCAAGGGGTGTGCCAATCAGATTCGAGGAATCAGGAATGGCCGCTGATTCTCCCCAGGATGCAACGAGAGGATAAATGGATCGGCAGGCGCTTCCCGATCCCAAACGGGCGAGATAAGAAGCTTTTTTAATTGTTTCAACCTCATTCATGTTTTGAAACAAACGATTTTCTAAGGTACAAATACATAAAGCCAAGGCACTCATACTAGAAGCAGAGGAAGCTATGCCTGCGGAATGTGGAAAGGTATTCGTGCTGGATAGGTTTAAGGTTAATTGGCCGAGATATGGATGTGATGGTAATAACCTGGTTAAAAAAGCAGTTATTTTATCTCCGAAAGCTTTATTTTCCTTTCCTTCAAATGAAAAAGTCAGATCAATGGTCTTATGGTTATCCATCTCCCCTTTTGGGCTATATTCGAGAATCATTTCTGTTCTTGAATGGTCTAAAGTGAAACTGATGGACGGATTTTGTGGTAACTGATCTCCATATTTTCCCCAATATTTTACTAAGGCAATATTGGAAGGACTTGAAAAGCCAATTTTGCCATTGGCCTGTATATGTGAGGAAAGGGATAGGTTTTCTTCCCGTTGCAGCGGCATATTTCTATTTTTATAATAACAAATGGAGATTCAAATGCCTAACAAGGATGAATCTCCATTTGTTTTTTAATAAAGATTTATTTTAATTTCCACCTTGTTGTCTGGCACCTCTCATTGGATTTGGAAAAGCTGGCAAACCTCTTGACTTAAATAATTCAAATCTGGATGGTGTTGGTTTTTCAGGATAGTAATTATTGGACAAATCCACATCAGCCGTTTCAAAATATGGATCCAGAGAAATTTGTTTCACTACCCCTTTTGCTGGAAAAACTTTGGTAACGGTGAAATTATCTTTTCTCCAGATTTCAGCTGGCACCCTGAATTCTTCTTTTGTCCCATCGGTATATTCAAAAAGTAAGATTAGAGGCATTACCAGTCCACCTTTATTCGAAAAAGTTATTTCGTAGTAATTTTTATTATTTGACAATACACTTTTTTCGGCTTCAGACATATTTTTCATTGACTTATCCCTTTCACTGATGGATAAAGGAGTAACGTTGAAAGGGTCATAAGTTGAATAAAAGTCTTTAAGACTTGGGTCTATTTCATCTTGCGTTTTTACAATTTCCTTTTCATTTCTCAAGCTTGAAATATTCCTTTTACTTTCTGCCAAATCTTTTTGGTACGGAAACTCTACTTCCGGATTTTTAGAATCTATTTTATACCAGGAAACTTTGTCCAAGCCAATATCAACTTTATCGATGGTAAAGAACCAGCCGTGCCAGAACCAATCTAGGTCAATGCCGGATGCGTCTTCAAGTGTTCTAAAAAAATCGGCAGGTGCCGGGTGTTTAAACATCCAGCGGGTAGAATACATCTTGAAAGCGTAATCAAACAATTCTCTTCCGAGGACCGTTTCTCTTAGTATATTAAGTGCCGTTGCAGGTTTACCATAAGCATTATTACCCAATTGAAAGACAGATTCAGAATTGGTCATAATGGGTCTTATCTGGTTGATATCACCATTCATATAATCTACTATATTGGAGGCAGGTCCCCTTCTTGAGGGATAATCCCTTTCCCATTGTTGTTCTGTTAAATATTGTAAAAAGGAATTTAGCCCTTCATCCATCCAGGTCCATTGTCTTTCGTCGGAATTTACAATCATTGGAAAATAATTATGGCCCACTTCGTGAATGATGACACTTATCATACCATATTTTACCCTTTCAGAATAAGTTCCATCCTCGTCAGGTCTTCCTCCATTAAAGCAAATCATGGGGTATTCCATGCCAATATTATTGGTATGAATAGACCAGGCAACTGGATATGGGTAATCAAAAGTATAATGAGTGTACCATTTTAGAGTATGAGCTACAGCTTTTGTCGAATATTGAGACCAAAGTGGGTTTCCTTCTTTTGGATAAGCGGACATAGCCATAACCACGGTACCATTTTTCTGAGCTACGCCCATGGCATCCCAGATAAATTTCCTGGAGGAAGCAAAGGCAAAGTCACGCACATTATTAGCTTGAAAAACCCATGTTTTCTCTGTTTTTGCTTTGGTCAATTCAGCTGCTCTGGCTTCTGTTTCTGTAACAATGGCCATGGGGTTTACCCGCTCTAATTTAGCTTTTTCAAAACGTGTAAACTGATCCTTTGTGAGCACCTCTTTAGGATTTGTTAAAACGCCTGTTGCGGCAACTACGTGATCAGAAGGTACGGTAAGGCTAACGGTATAATTACCAAAAGCAAGGGTAAATTCACCAGCACCTAAAAATTGTTTATTTTGCCATCCTTCAATGTCATCATAAACGCACATTCTGGGAAAAAACTGGGCAATGGTGTAGAGGTAATTATTATCTTTTTGGAAATATTCATATCCAGATCTGCCGCCCAATCTGATGCGATCATTTATATTAAACCACCATTTTATTTTAAATACGTAAGTTTCTCCAGGTTTAACGGGCTTTGGAGGATCAACCCTCATCATGGTTTTTACTACGGAATAAGGAATATCTTTTCCCGCGGCATCTTTTACATAATCGAGCTTAAAGCCTCCATCAAACCAAGGTTCCAAATCTTGCATCTGATTTAACGTCATGCCCTGTTTCATTGTTGAAGGAGCTGTTGAGTAAGAATCTGATGTTTTTGACTGTTGGTTCTGATCCATTTGAAGCCAAAGATATTCTAGTTGATCAGGGGAATTATTGGTATAGGAAATGGTTTCTTCCCCATAAATTCGTTGCTTTTCATCGTCAAGACGAATTTGCATATTATAATCGGCCTTTTGCTGCCAATATTGGTGTCCAGGTGCTCCTCCCCCAGTGCGGTAAGTGTTTGGGGTTGGTAGTTCCGAATATATTTGACGGAACTTATCAATCATTCCTCCCTGACTGTAAGCATTATTAGATGCTAAACTTATGAAAAGGACGAGAAGAAGAAAACTCAAAATATTTTTTTTCATGATGTAAGTAGTTGAGTAGCTAAAATAAAGTAAAGTTAGGAAAATGTTATTAGTTATTGCTTATTAGCTTTTGGTAATTGGTAGTTAAGCTTAATAAGTTCATTTGGGTATTACAAATCCTTCCCATTTAGCAATTACTGCGGGTGCTGCACAATGACTGATTACATTGACACTGGTTCGAACAGGATCAATGAGTACATCTATTCCGAGTAGTAGGCCAAGCGCTTCTGTTGGTAGCCCAAAAGTTGGGAATAAGGCGGCCAGAACAACAAAATTAGCTCTGGGAATTCCTGCTACTCCTTTGCTGGTAACTTTTAGTATGAGAAGGATTAAAATCTGTTGATCAAAGGATAATGGGATGTTAGCTGCTTGCGCGACAAAAAGGGTGGCCATGCCCAAATATAAAGTGCTTCCATTCAGATTTAAGCTTAGGCTCAGCGGCGCCACGATACCAATCAGCTTTTTGGGAATGCCATACTTTTCCAGATTTGTTAAAGTCTGTGGTAATGCGGCGGCGCTGGAGGTAGTGGCAAAGGCAATTAAAAACGGTTCTTTTATATGATAGATAAAGCGTTTTAATGGTATGTTGAAAACAATCAAACTTCCAAAAAGTACAATTATCAGAAAGAATAACTGGGCTATCCAGGCACTGAAAATAAAAGAAGCTAATCCTTTTAAGGTTTCTGGTCCACTGGATGCGGTAATGGCCATAGCAGCAAATACAGCCGGAGGGGCTAAGAAAAAAATAAACTGTGTAAATTTAAAAGCAATTTCCGCGAGTGAATCTGTAAATTGTAAAACGGGTTTTGCTTTTTCCCCCACGGATAAGGCGGCTACTCCGAAAATAAAGGAGAAAATGACAATTTGTAAGATATCACCCCTGGCCATGGCATCGATAATACTGGTTGGAAAGGCGTTGACAAGTAAATCATTTAAAGTCATAGTTGATTGATTAACAGACTTTTGAATCTCCAAATTTATGCCAATACCAGATTTGAACAGAAGCGATGTGAACCAACCAATTAATAAAGCAAATGTACTCCAAACTTCAAAACATAAAAGCGATTTCCATCCCAATCTACCCAGATCATTTGCACTTTCCGCATTTCCTAAGGCTCTGATGAGTACACTAAAAAGGATTGGTGCAGTAACCGCTTTAATGAGTCGGAGGAAAATATCATTGATGAATTTGAAATGTTGGGTTAATTCCGGATATATTAATCCAAAAATGAGTCCTGAGAAAGCAGCTATAAATAACCAATTTGACAGGGTAATTTCTTTGATAAATTCCCAAAACTTCCTCATCGCTTTGTTTTATGTAAAATAGATGCAAAATAGTTTATTTAGCATTATTTTCAAGCCATAATTTTAATTTTTCAATGCTGGTGTCTTTTAAATGTGCACAGTACTATGTTAATGAGTAAATAAAGAAAAAATCTCATACAATGTGTAACTAAGAAGTTATAATTTCCAAGTTTCAGAGGTTATTTTGTTTTTCTGTATGAATAAACTCATAGAACAGGTTTTGAAAAAATATTTAAAAAATCGATGCACTTGAAGAATGAAGGTAGTTTAATAATTTAAAATGTTATACAACAAATGTCTTGGTGTTCAATGCAACCCCATCGACACTATAATGAGTAAACTGTATTTGTTTTATATCCTTTAACAAGGAGGTTTGTACGCTTAAAAACCCTCCAACGATATTTAAATATTCATGTTCAGGATAAATTTCATTTTTTTTCCATCCACCTGCGTGCTCGTCACTTGCAGGTCCGCAGGCAAACTCATAAGTTCCTGTTGTTAAGTGTTTTGAAACATATTGCCAATGCCTGTCTCCGCATACAACAAAAGTATTTTTGTTCCCCTGGATAAATCCACGAATTAGATCTCCCTCATATTTAAAATTTGAATTGGAATGATTATCCCTTTTTTGTGGACGATCAGGCCCCATAATAGGTGTTGGTGAGATCAGAATTTTAAAAGTAGCATCGGAAGCCTTATAAGTCTGTTGAAACCAATCTATTTGTTCTTTACCCCAAATGGTTTTATCTGGACCATCGGGCATTTCATTTGGCATCCTGTTGTCACGGCCATCAAACAACCAAATTTGAACATCTTTTCCCCATCTAAAGGTACGGTAGGATTTCTCGCTATTTGGTACTTGTTGCTTAAATAGGGTGGCTCCCTGAGCAAAGGTAAATTCCCCCATAAATTTATTTTTAGACGCCGGGTGACAATCGTTCATCCAGGTATCATGATCGTCTTTCATAAAATAGCAGGGAATATGTTGATAAAAAGCTACATTACTAGGCAGGCTATTCATTTTTTGCCAATTCCAACGAGCAAGGTCCAATGTTTTTGATATTCTATCATGGTATAAAACATCACCCGTATGGACTAAAAAGTGAGGTTTCAGCTTTTTCATTTCATTAAAAATCTTGAATCCGCCATTTTCCGGAATATCCTGATGGCCATATTCATGGCAAGTAGTCACCATAAAATGAATGGGCGCTGATAATTCCACTGGTGGAGCGGTGGTGAAGCTACCCTCCAGGGTTTTTATTCCTTTATGATCGGTTTTACCCAGAACAACGATTTCATATTTTGTATTTTCAGAAAGGTTCTTTAGCGTAAACTGACAAGCATAATCAGTATCAGTATCTACTTTTTCCCAAGGCGTTGTTTTCCAAGTTAGGGTGCCTTGAGGTCTGTATTTAATCTTTATCTGACCAGTTATCCCTGGAACTGCTCCATCTAAGGTTTCTATGGTATGTCCTTCAGGCATTACGACCTTAACCTTTTTATCAGGTCTTCCCGTATTATATTTTTTGGCAAAATAGTCTTCATTATGCCATTCATTTACTAAATCATCCCAGTATAGAATGGTAGGAAGTACGCCTTTATCTTTAACACTACTCTCACGTTGAGCTAATCTTGCCCATATAATGGCTGAGGTGGAGGATATTTCCCCTATTTTTATTCCAGTGGTAAAATAAGGCGTATCCAGGATAGCGCTTAAATTCATGGATGGTATTGTAGCCAACATCCCTAAAGAGCTGTGGATTATAAACTTTCTTCTTTTCATCATACTTACAAATTATATATTCAAGGTTGCTAAGGTTTAACTTGCTGTGTGTATTTCTTAACAAAGTATGGATAATTTATTGACTCTGCATCAAAGGAGTTGCAAGCTTAAATCGGGAATCTTTTTAAGCATCAAGGAAGTTTTGTTCAAATAGATTTTTATTATTTTGTAAATCCCATTTGCTATGTTGCAACACTTGTCGATCTTATTTTGCCTTAAACCTTTTTAGGAGGTAATTTTTAAAGCCTTCATATTTTGTATCCATTTCAGTCGAAACTTTTTCCTTATTTGCCAATATAGATAGTCTTTCGGGTACATCTATGGGACGTCCTAAGATTCTTTCCACGTCGGGTTTGAATTTTGAGGAATGTGCTGTTTCCAATATGATTCCATAAGTATCTGTATGCGTTTTCATATACTCTTTTAACGCATAATACCCCACAGCACCGTGAGGATCTATAATATAGTTATAATTTTGATATACTTCTTTAAGGGCACTTTCTGTTTGGGTATCATCTACGGCTATTCCCGTAATTTCATTTTTCACATTGTTCCACGTGGAACATTCTTTTGAATTACTTTCATAAAGATCTAAAATTCTAGGGAAATTTGATGGATTTCCAACATCCATTGCATTTGATAGGGTTCTGATGGCGGGTTTTGCTATATATTCTCCGGCAGATAAATAATCGGGAACTATTTTATTTACATTCGTTGCGGCTATAAAGTGATGAATAGGCAGGCCCAATTGTTTGGCGATCAAACCTGCTGTAATATTGCCAAAATTACCACTTGGCACAACGTAGGTAATGTTTTTGGTCTTTCTTGTGTTTTCTGATATTTGCCTATAGCTTTCAAAGTAATAAAAGGATTGAGGAATCAAACGAGCAATATTTATGGAATTTGCAGAAGACAAGCGTAGTTGAGCATTTAAATCCTTGTCCAAAAAAGCTTCTTTAACCAGCGCCTGACAGTCGTCAAAAGTACCATCTATTTCTAAAGCATGAACATTGCCTCCTAGGGTGGTTAGTTGCTTTTCCTGTAATTCACTTACTTTTCCTTTTGGATATAGAATAATTACGCTAATCCCAGGTACATGGTGAAATCCAAAGGCAACGGCTCCACCTGTATCCCCTGAAGTGGCTACCAGTATTAATAATTCTTCTTTATTCTCAATATTGTAATATTGCATTATTCTTGACATGAATCTTGCACCAAAGTCTTTAAAAGCCAGTGAGGGTCCATGAAACAATTCTAAAACAGCCATGTTTTCATCTAAAGAATAATTAGGAGCTGGAAAATTTATAGCCTCATAAGTTATTTCAGCTAACTTTTCATCTGGAATAGATCCTTCAAAAAGATGTTTTGCTATTTGGAAGGAGTTTTCCTGAAAGGAGTTTTCCTCAAACTTTTCCCAGAATGTATGAGGTAAAGGTTTAATCTTAGACATATACAAACCATTATCAGGAGGTAAGCCTTCCATTATGGCTCTTTCTAAATCG
>Ga0209400_1003623_pt1 | contig 11205 bp, 8 predicted proteins | sample M_130807_EF_Meta_FD_187313 | JGI IMG/M metagenome (GOLD analysis project Ga0209400, IMG submission 187313) | Freshwater microbial communities from Lake Montjoie, Canada to study carbon cycling - M_130807_EF_MetaG (SPAdes) (version 2) | ecosystem: Environmental > Aquatic > Freshwater > Lake... | reverse complement strand
GCGATCCGCGCACGGAATTCCGCCCCGTTCGGCCGCCTACGCTGCCGTCGGCGGCGGTTCGCTGCCCACCCCACCATGAAGATCGCCTTCCCGCGCGCCCACGTCACTGCCATCGCACTCCTGCTGCTTGCCGCTGCACCCGCCGCGCGTGCCATGCCGGTGCCCATGCAGGCGGTGCCCGACAACGTGTACGCACCCGCCGCACCCGCGCAGGCAACGCCGCCCGCCGTCACTCCGACACCGGCGGCATCCACGCCGGCCGATGCACAGACCACGCCATCGCTCGAGATCGCGGTGCCGCCCGACCGCACCATGCCGGTCGATGCGGTCCTGCTGCGCAACGGCAAGGAGGTCCCCGGCGACCTGCGCTACGTGATGCTCTACGAGGGCACGCTCTATGTCTTCAGCAGCCAGGGCACGCTCGACCTCTTCCGCGCCGACCCCGCCAACTTCGCCGCGCAGCAAGGCGGCGCGTGCGGACGCATGGGGCCGCTCGGCGGGCTCGGTGACGCGCGTCGCTATGCGATCGAGGAGAACATGCTGTTCTTCTTCGCGTCCGAGGACTGCATGCGCACGTTCCGCGCCAAGCCGAGGCTCTACATGGAGCCGCAGGACGAGTTGCCCGCCGGCACGCCCGAGCAGCAGGCACAGGGCCTGGCGGCGGTCGACCGCTGGATCGCATGGGCGGGCGGCAAGCAGGCCGTGAAGGAATCCCAGGCATTCCGCCACATGGCGACGCGCCGCGTGGTCATGGGCACTGCCGAATGGGACATCACCGAAACGCTCGAAATCACGGGGCCGCACGCGATGCACCGCGTGGACCTCTGGAACAAGGTGGGCGGCACCAACGCGGACGTGCGTCGCTACGAGATCATCGCCACGCCGGAGGGCGCCACCATCGGCGGCAACACCGGCAAGGCCACGGCGCTGGTGGACACGCGGCGCGTCTCGTTCGAGCGCACCATGAACCGCCAGCCGTACGCCATCATGCGCGCGCGCTACCGCCCCGAGGCCGGCTTCCTGGCCATCAAGACGGGCGAAGGAAAGATCGGCGATGCCGACTGCGACTACGTGCTGACCTGGTTCGATGGCGACGCCACGTACCTGGCCATCGAGAAGTCCACGGGACGGCTGGTGCAGCAGGGCTTCGTGGGCCGCGACGAGGAATCGCGCAACACGTCGCTCACGCTCGATGCGGTGACATACGCCGGGCCGGAGGCGCTGCGCCTGCCGACGCAGTGGGTCATCTCGCGCACCGGCGAGAAGGATGGATTCAAGACCCCGGCCGCCACCATCACGGTCGAGCGGAAGGCGCCGGAGCGGCCGAGGCGGCCGGCGGCGTCGTCGACGGGAGAGTCGCCGGCGCCGAAGGCACCGCCGATGCCGAACCCGGCGTCGAAGCCGTGATGCTCTGCCAGAACCGCGCGGTGTACTTGTAGCCGTCGCGCGAACCGGGGATCGGGATGTACGAGGCGAAATCGCCACGGCCGGACGCGCGGCGCTGGTAGACGGGGTCGTTCTCGATCCAGTCCTGCTGGGTCATCTCGCCGCGGCTCCACATCACCAGGTCCGCGCCGACGGCGCGCGCCGCATCGAGGGCGGACTCGTCGGGCGTGCGGATCACGGATGCCGCGAACGTGGAGGTGCCGATCTCGCGCGCGGTGCCCTCGGCCGGCGGCTCCATCACGATGCGTGCGGCCGGCACCGGCGCAAGCTTCTCGCCGCGGTAGGACTCGATGAACGGGTTCATCTGGCAGCCGGCAAGCGCCAGCGGCGCCGCGATGGCAAGCAGGGCGACGCGAAGCGCGGAAGAACGGTGCAGGCGGGCAATGTCCATCCGGGCAGTCTACGGCTCCGCCGGCATCACCCTGCCCTCGCCCAGGCGGGCACGCAGCTGGTCCACCAGTTCGCCGACCGCGCGCTCGGTGGCGGCGCGGTGGTCGTTGCCTGCGGCCGGGCCGTCGGCGGCGGATGCGGCCGCGGCATCGCCGAGCACACCTCCGAGAAACGGGGTTCCGCCCGCGCATCGGCCCAGCCGGACGGCGGTGAGCTCGATGCGCTCGATGCCCTCGCCGCGCTCGTGGTCGCCCAGGTGCATGCGCTCGATGCGCGGCGCAAGCAGCCTCCAGAGGTGCTGCGGATCGCGCGTGGGCGCGCCGAAGTGCATGGTGCCGCAGATCGGCGCCAGCCGCGCGCGCTCCACGCGCACCGAGAGCGCGCGCACGCCGCGGCTGCGTGCATCGAGCGCGGCGCACAGCGCCTCCACCGCGTGGATGCAAGCCCGGTCCACGGCTTCGCGCTGGGCGCAGGGCGAGGCGAAGATGAACTCACCCACCACGGGCGACGGCGGGACGATGGCACGGAATGGCCAGGGCACGCGGCCAGCCGCCATGGCCAGCCGTTCGCCGGGCATGGGACCGTAGCGATCGGCAAGTGCGGCGCGTGCAATGGCAGCCAGCTCGCCGATGCGGGTCACGTTCACCTCATGGAGCGCGGCGCACGTGGTGGGCGGCAGGCGCAGGCATTCGATGGGCAGTGTGTCGATGCACGCATCAGACGCCCCGGTACGTACTGCCATGACTCGCTCCGTCACCATGTCCGGCTGCCGTGCCGTGACGGCCATTGCCGCGCCCATTGCCTGCACCACGGCCGGCCCGCTCGCGCCGGCACTGCCCACCGCATGGGAAATTCCGCGCCGCGCCAGGCCGCGCGAGAGGCGCGACTCCAGCCGCCGCGCACCGCCGTTCACGCGGAGGCAGCCGCTGGCATCAAGCAGCACCAGCGGCGGCGCGGCGTCCGCCGGATCCCATGGCTCCACGTGCACGCGCGGCGTGAAGCGCAGGCACCACTCGCCCATGCGCCCGAGCGTGCGCGCCGAATGCGGCCATCCGGGCAGCACGATCGCAATGAACCACGGGACGACTGTGGGAGGCATGGCACGGCTCCATGGCGGCTCACGCCGCGCGGTCCCCGTGGCGGCCGGGGTGATCGGGATGGGCCGGATACCCAGGCTCTCCACGATCGCTGGCAGTATCGATTTGATGCGCATTGACCTGGCCAACATTGACCTGGCCCGCATCGATCTCGTGCGGCGCTTCTTCGCGCAGCATCCGCAGTTCCTCGGCGCGGTGCGCCTCGCGCTCGGCGGCACATCGTGCCGCACGCACGCTGCGGCGATGCGATGCCGCACGCACGGGCGCCGGCGCCATGTCGACGCCCTGCCACTGCCAGCTCGGCGCTGCACGCACTCCGTCGGCCAACGCCTCCACGTGGGCAGCGGCGCCCTTGGCACGTTCGAGCGTCACTTTCCACGCAGGATCGGCGGGAATCCGCGCCGCCAGCGGGTGGAACACGCGCAGCCACGGCACACGCTCCGCGAGCGTTCCTTCCACGCTCCACCGAGTGCTGCACGCACTCAGGACGCAGCGACGCGCGCCCGGGCTGCGTTCCGCGCCGCGCAGCGTGCAGAGGAGCACCGACTGCGCCGCCAACTGCAGACGCCGCGTGGCGGGAAGGTCCAGCCCACGCCCGTCGGCGAATACCGCGCACACGCCGGGGCATCGCACCGCCTGCTCGATGGCCCAGAGCCGCGCGCCGGCATCGTGCGCAGGGACATCGACCAGGAGCGCGCGGTCATGCAGGCGCGCATCGGGCCACGTGCGTGCGATGGGCGCGCCGAACATCCCGACGATGCCCGCACGCATGCCGCGCACCAGCTCGCCGGGCGCCGGCCATGCGTCGCGCCCGACCCACACCACGTGCCGATGCGCGCCCGGGTGATGGCGAACGTCATGGAGCAGCGCGTTCCACGCCAGCTGCACCAGCACCGCACGCACGTCGTCCGGACGGCCCCACCACTCGTGCAGGCCGGTACGCGGGATGCCGCCGCCGAGCGCGGCATCGATGGCAGGCCAGCCGGAAGGCACATGGCGCACGGAGTCGAACGAGCATGGCGGCGAACCGGCGGACGCATCGACCGCCGACGCCGAGCCCGGCGTTGCGCCGTCATGGCCCGGGGCCATGCGGCCTTCGATGGCAACGATCCGCTCCGCCAGCGCTGCGCGCAGGGCACGGAGTCGATCGTTCGAGTCTGGAGGGAGGGAGTAGCCCATGGTTGTGTTTGGTGTTTGTTAGGATACCATCGGCATGTATCTCTTGTCCCCTGAAATCCTTCCGCGCGAATGCATAGGCTGCGAACCTTGGAACACCCCATGCGATACCCCACTGCCATCGTGCTCCTGACCGCCGCCCTCTTCACCGGTGCCGCGCACGCTGCACCCCAGGCCCCCGCTGCCGACCAAGGCGTGAAGGCCGCCACCACGCCGGCCGCCGATGCCGCCGCCCCCACCGACCCCAACGCGCCGCCGCCGGTGCACCCCGACAACCTCCCGCCGGCACCCGAGCACGACAACGGCGAGACGCTCTGGCCGCAGCTGGCCGTGGTCGACAACATTGCCTACACCGTCTACACGCCGCAGTTCCAGACGATCAGCGGCACCCGCGCCACCGCGCGTGCGGCATTCAGCATGACGAAGTCGGGCGGCAGCCCGGTCTACGGTGCGGTCTTCTTCACGGCCGAGCTCGACAACGACCTGGCCGCGGGCCTGGTGGAAGTCTCCGACATGCTGGTGCAGCAGGCGAAGCTCTCGAGCGGCGCCGACGGCACCGGCACCGCGGCGGAACTGCAGAAGATCCTGATGGGCGCCAACTTCACCATCGAGCGCTCCGTGGTCCTCGAGAACATGCAGGTGGCCAAGGACCAGGCCGCCGCGCGCGCCAACCTGAACAACACGCCGCCCACGATCCGCGTCATCGGGCATGCGGCGGTGCTGCTCCTCCTCGACGGCCGCCCCGTCCTCCGCGAGGTGGGCGAAGGCGTGGGCATTGCGCAGAACACGCCATCGCTGCTGGCCTTCGAGAAGGCAACGCGCACGTGGTTCACGCGCGTCGGTACCGACACGTGGCTCCACTCGAGCCGCTACACCGGGCCGTACATCGCCGGCAAGAAGCCCTCGGACGCCGCACTCAAGGCCATCCAGGCCGCGCTCCCGGCCATGCATCCCGATGCATCCACCATGCCCACCCCGCCCGCCGGCAAGGAGCCGGAGGTGGTGGTGAGCACCACGCCGATGTGCCTCATCAGCATCAACGGCCAGCCGGAACTGGTGCAGGTGGCAGACGGCCTCTTCGCCGTCGGCAACGCCAACTGCGACCTCTTCACCACCACGGCCGACAACGCATGGTGGCTGCTCTCCTCCGGCCGCTGGTTCACCACCACCGACATGATGAACGGGCCGTGGACCTACGCGAAGCCGAGCGCGCTTCCCGCCGCGTTCGCGCAGATCGATCCGAAGGGAAGCTGGGGCAACGTGCTCGCGGCCGTGCCCGGAACCTCCGCCGCCACCGATGCGCTCTACCAGCAGACCGTGCCGCACGTGGCCACGCTTGACCGCACCAAGGCCAAGGCGAAGGTCAGCACCTTCGGCGGCCCGGCGCGCTTCAAGGCGATCGACGGCACCAAGCTCCAGTACGCCACCAACGCGAGCTCGCCGATGATCCTCTGCGAGGGCTCGTACTACCTCTGCCAGGATGCGGCATGGTTCGTGGCTTCCGCCGCGAACGGCCCGTGGGCGCTCTGCGACAAGGTGCCGGCCGCCATCTACACGATGCCGCCGAGCTGCCCGCTCTACGGCGTGACGTTCGTGCAGGTCTACAACGCAACGCCGGAAGCGGTGACCTTCGGCTTCACCGCCGGCTACATGAACAGCTACGAGAACGACGGCGTGGTGAGCTACGGCACCGGCTACGCGTACCCGGGCGTCACCGGCCAGCGCGACCTGGTGCTCGGCGACAACTCCGACGTCACCGACCAAGACACCTGGGACACCTACGGCGGCTACCCAAACACGTACGGCTACTGGCCCAACTACGGCTACACCGGCTGGGGCTACTACGGCTACCCGGGCTGGGGCGAGTACAGCCTCTGGTGCGCGCCCTACTGGGCGGGCGCCGGATGGTGGGGCGAGGCACGCGCGTACGGCGTGGGCTACGCGCTCGGCATGGGCTACGGCGATGCATGGCGCTGGGGCTACCACCCCTGGGGCTGGCGCGACGGCAACGGCTGGTGGAACAACCACTGGAGCGGCGCGTATCGCCGCGGCTGGGACACGGCCGCAACCGGCTACAACCGCGCCGGCGCCGCAGGCGACGTCACGCGGATGAAGAACGCGCCCGGCAATGCGGTGGCCGCGTCGATGGCTGCCAACGGCGCCGGCGATTCCGCGAAGGCTGCGGCAGGCACGGGCGGCAACGGCCTCTGGCACCATGCCGGCGGCGTGACGGACGACGTGTCCGCCGCGCGCAACGGCCAGGTGATGCAGCAGCGCGGTGCACAGACGTACGCACGCACCGCCGCAGGCTGGCAGCGCGCCTCCGGCAGCCAGGATGTCGCGGCTGGCGGACAGGCCAACGCCATGGCCCCGCGCGCCAACGACGGTTCATGGCGTGACGGTGCAGGTGCGGCCCAGCAGAGCACGGGCGTCGGCAACTTCCAGGAGCGCGACGGCTCGGCGAACGCCACCGCCACCGCTCGTGGGTCCGACATGAACGACTTCCGTCCCGACCAGAACCACAACTTCGATGGCAGCCCCCGCGGCGCCTTCGCACGCGGCGAGACCAACTACGCCGACCGTGACGAGGCCATCCAGGGAACCACCGGCGGACGGAACCCGTCCACCTACCAGCGCGGTGGCAGCTGGAACGGCAGCGGCTGGACCCGCAACGACCAGGCGGACAACGCGGGGCAGCGCTACCAGCGCAACGACCAGGAGGGTCAGCAGCGCTTCAGCCAGAACTCCGGTTGGCAGGAGGGCGGCGAGTCGCGTCCCACCAACAACTACCAGCGCGGCTACGAAGGCTGGTCAAACGGCAACCACGGCTACGGCGAATACAGCGGCTACACCGGCGCCCGCGGCCTGGTGAGCGGCTACAACGGTGCGGGCTTCGACAACGAGGCCCGCCCCGCCAGCAGCGGCTACACCGGCGGGCTCTTCGCCAACGGGGAGCGTCCGGCCACCAGCGGCTACACCGGCGGCGGCAACAGCATGAACTTCAGCATGTGGGGCTACGGCATGGCCGGCGGCGCCATGCCGCACTACACGTGGATGGGCATGGGCATGTACCCCTACTACGGCGGGTACGGCGGCTACTACGGTGGCTACTACGGCGGCTACCGCGGCGGCATGATGCGCATGGGCGCGATGCGCGGCGGCATGGGTGGCATGCGCGGCGGGATGCGCGGCGGCGGCGGGCGTCGCTGAGCGCGCCGGACGATGACGGTTCCACGCGGGGCGTCGGCAGTGCCGGCGCCCCGCGTGTGTTCTTATGTGTTGCGATTCGAGGCTCAGGGCGCCAGGAGATCGGCCGTGGCATCGGCCACGCCGGCGCAACCGGCAAGGGCCAGCGTCACATCCAGCTCCTGCTTGAGGATCCCGAGCACGCGCTCGATGCCCTGCTCTCCCGCCGTGGCCAGGCCCCACAGCACCGGGCGCCCGATGCAGACGGCCTGGGCGCCGAGCGCGAGCGCACGCAGGACGTCGGTGCCGCGGCGCACGCCGCCATCGACGAGGACCGGCACGCGACCGCCCACTGCCTCGACGCAGTGCGGCAGCACCTCGACCGTGGCCGGCGAGCCGTCGAGCTGGCGACCGCCATGGTTGGAGACCAGGATTCCCTTGGCGCCAAGCTCCACGCCGCGCTTGGCGTCCTCTGGGCGGCAGACGCCCTTCAGGATCACCGGAAGCGGCGTGGAATCACGCAGCCACTCGAAGTCCTTCCAGGTGAGGCTCGCATCGATGGTCCACGAGAGCGCTTCCTGGATGCCGCTGCCGGTGTGGCCGGTGGGCCCGCCCGGGCGCTCCAGGTGGACGATGCGCAGGCCCTCCGGCACGCGGAAGTGGTTGCGGATGTCGCGCTCGCGGATGCCCCAGACCGGCGTGTCCACGGTGAGCACCAGCGCATCGCATCCCGCGGCCTGCGCGCGCTGCGCCAGGGCGCGGACCATGCCGCGGTCGCGGCCGATGTACATCTGCATCCAGGTGCGCGCGGCCGGGTCCACGGCGGTAGCGGCGGCGCGGATGTCCTCGATGGTGGTGGTCGAGAGGCTCGAGACGATCATCGGCACGCCGGCGCGCGCGCTGGCGCGGGCGGTGGCCAGCTCGCCGTCCGGGTGCGCCATCTTCTGGAGCGCGGTGGGCGCCACGCAGAGCGGCATGGCGGCGGGGCCGCCGAGGACGGTGGCGGCGGCGGTGCGCGCGGAGACGTCGCGCATCACGCGGTACCAGATCCGCAGGCGTTCCCACGCGGCGCGGTTCTCGCGCAGGGTGGTCTCGGCCCACGCGCCGCTGCGGTAATAGTCGCGGGGCATTGCCGGGAGCACTTCCAGCGCGTGGCGCTCGAAATCGTCGAGGTTGAGGAACGTGGCGAGGTCGGTGGTCATGGGGAGGGAAATGCCCGCGCGGCGGAGCGGAGGCCGCGAGCAGAGGCAACGGATCCTACCCTGTGCACATGCAGATCCTCACGGCACGCGCGACGGTGGTACTGATGGAGATCGTCGCCATTGCGGCGATGGCGGCAGTGATGGTGGCATGCCAGCGCGAGCCCGCGCCCTCGCCCGCGGTTGCACAACCTGCACCATCCACGTCCGTGCCAAGCGTGGCGGCGGAACCCGACGCCCCGCCCACCGGCGCGTACGGCGAATGCGACCCCACGCCCGACGGCATCGGCCGCACCTACTTCGGGCGCGAGATCGCAGCCTTCATGACGCACCAGGGCATCCAGTGGCTCGAGCGCGATTCGCGCGAGGCCGAGGAACGCACCAGCGCCCTGCTCGACGCGCTCGACCTGCGTCCAGGCATGTGCGTGGCGGACATCGGCGCGGGCAGCGGCCGCCTCACCGTGCCCATGGCGCGGCGCGTGGCGCCCGGCATCGCCTACGGGACGGACATCCAGCCGGAGATGCTGGCGTTCCTGGAGGCGCGCGCCCGCAAGGAGGGCCTGCCGAACCTCAAGGGAATCCTCGGCGACACCAACGACGTCATGCTGCCGGCGGGCACGGTGGACGTGGTGCTGCTGGTCGACGCGTACCACGAGTTCGACCGCCCGTGGGAGATGATGCGATCCATCGTGCGGGCGCTGAAGCCGGGCGGGCGCGTGGCGCTGGTGGAGTTCCGCGCGGAGGATTCCGCGGTCCCCATCAAGGCGCTCCACAAGATGACCGAGGCACAGGCGCGACGTGAGCTCGAGGCCGCCGGGCTGACGTGGATCGGCACCGATGCGCGCCTGCCGTGGCAGCATCTCCTGTGGTTCCGGAAGTAGCGGCAACGCCACGGATTCGATCGATCTGGATGCGCACGATCCAACTGGGGGAATCGTTCCCCTGTTGCGCGCGCGGCTGCAACGGAACACTACGTCCCTTGTCGTCGGATGAGGCGGCCTGCCGTCGGTCACGTGACCGAACCCGCAGGAACGTGCATGCCGGCCACCATCACGAGCGGCGATCGTCGACGACTCGAGCGATGGAAGTTCAGCGATACCAAGGGAGATTGACATGAAATCAATGATCATCATCGCCACCGTTGCCAGCATGACGGCATCAGCCGCACACGCCGCCATCATCACCCTCGACTTCGAGGGCATCGGCGACCAGGTCGCCATCGGCAACTTCTACAACGGCGGACTCGGCGTCAATTACGGCGTGGAGTTCGTCGGCAACGCGCTCGGCATCGTGGCGGCGGAGGCAGGAGGTACCGGCAACTTCACCAACGCACCCAGCATGCCCGGCATCATGTTCTGGCTCGATGGCCCGGCAACCATCATGAACGTGTCCGCCGGCTTCACCGACGGCTTCGCCACCTACTACACCAGCATCAACCAGCCCGGATCGATCAGCATCTACGATGATCTCAACGGCACCGGCAACCTGCTGGCCACGCTGAACCTGGTGGCCCTCGGCAGCCAGGGAACGACGGGTGCCGCGTACGACACGTGGGCGCTCATCGGCACCACGTTCGAGGGCACGGGAAAGTCGGTGGTGTTCGGCGGCAGCGCCAACTACATCGGCTACGACAACGTCACGTTCGGCAGCAACATCCCGGCTCCGGGCGCGGTGGCGATCCTCGCCGCGGCCGGATGCGTCGCGCGCCGCCGTCGCGCCTGAGGCCCTGTTCCGCGCGCGCACCGTCGCGCAGCGGGACCACGCACGCACGCCCGCCGGTTCGCCGGTGGGCGTGCTGCGTAAATAGGTGCCAGGAACGCCTGTCCCTATTTTCGCAGCCAGTGGACTTGCCGCCGGGCAGCGGCTACCGAAAATAGGGACAGGCGTTCCTGGCACCTATTTACGCAGTCAGTGGGCTTGCCGCCGGGCAGCGGCTGCCGAAAATAGGGACAGGCGTTCCTGGCACCTATTTACGCCAGCAGCGCGGGGACGACGTCGCCCTTGACGTCGGTGAGGCGATAGTCACGGCCCTGCGAGCGGTAGGTGAGCCGCTTATGGTCAAGCCCCAGGAGGTGGAGGAGCGTGGCGTGCAGGTCATGCACCTCGACCGGGTTCTCGACGATGTTGTACGAGTAGTCGTCGGTCTTGCCGTAGCTGATGCCGGGCTTCACACCGCCACCGGCCATCCACACCGTGAAGCAGCGGGGATGGTGGTCGCGGCCGTAGTTGTCGCGCGTCAGCTGGCCCTGGCTGTAGACGGTGCGGCCGAACTCGCCGGCCCAGAGCACCAGCGTGTCATCGAGCAGCCCGCGCTGCTTGAGGTCAGTGACGAGCGCCGCCTGCGCGCGGTCCACGGCGGCGGCCTGCTGCGTGATCTCGCCGGGGAGGTTCCCGTGCTGGTCCCAGCCGCGCATGTAGAGCTGGATGAACCGCACGTCGCGCTCGGCCAGGCGGCGTGCCAGCAGGCAGTTGGCCGCGAAGCTGCCGGGCTTGTGGACGTCGGGGCCGTACATCTCGAGCGTCGCGGCGCTCTCGGTGCTGAAGTCGGTGAGTTCGGGCACCGACATCTGCATGCGGTACGCCATCTCATGCTGCGCGATGCGCGTGCGCGTCTCGGTGTCCAGGCTCTCGGCGAACTCTTCCTCGTTGAGGCGGGTCACCAGGTCGAGCATGCGGCGCCGGTCCTCACGGGTGACGCCGTCGGGGTCGCG
>Ga0209400_1003622_pt1 | contig 11205 bp, 6 predicted proteins | sample M_130807_EF_Meta_FD_187313 | JGI IMG/M metagenome (GOLD analysis project Ga0209400, IMG submission 187313) | Freshwater microbial communities from Lake Montjoie, Canada to study carbon cycling - M_130807_EF_MetaG (SPAdes) (version 2) | ecosystem: Environmental > Aquatic > Freshwater > Lake... | reverse complement strand
CGTTTTGAGGGCCGCCTTGACCGCTTCTCTGTCCTTCAAATCTGCATCTAAAGGAAGAATACGGTGCTCGGGAGCATTGTAACCGAGGGTATAGAGAAAAGTATGGGACATATCGGCTTGGAAACCTACGTTATTCCGATCGGTCATTTCTAGGAGTTCGACCATGTGCTTCCAGCTGTGCATTCCTCCCCAGCAAATTTCCCCTTCGGCTGCAAGTCGCTCGCCAAAACCTGCCGCTACATCAGCTGCTTCACGGAAGGTCTGCGCGATCAACTTGGAGTTGGCCAATGGATCTTTTGACCAATCGGAAACACCCGCAGCGGAATCAATCCGCACGATTCCATACTCGCGAACCCCCAATTCCTTGAGCTTTTGCCCAAATTCACAGGATTTTCGCACCATATCCACGAAAGTCTTTCGCTGGTCGGCAGTACCCATCGCTGAACCTGCCCAGATGGGAGCCACCAAGGAACCTACCTTGAGTTGATGCTTGGCTACCTTATCTGCCAGTCTTTTGGGTTCATCGGGATCATCCAAGTCAAAATGTGGGGCAAGTAAGCCCACATCAATTCCATCAAATTTGACACCATTGACTTCGGAGGCCGCAGTCATGGCTAGCAGCGTATCAAAAGGGATCACCGGTTCAGAGTCCGGACCTTTCCCGACCAATCCTGGCCAGGTGGCATTGTGGAGTTTGGGAAGCGTATTCATGTTTGTGCGTGATTGGGTTGATTGTTCGGATTTCTATTTTTTCAGGAGCCAAATCCTTCTGAGAAAGAAGAATAGGTTCTTAGGCAATTTTTAAATCAGGGTTTTTAGGTCCAAAATGCTTCAGCATCACAATGGGATCGGTTTTGGAAAGGTTGGTGATCTTCACCCCAGCTTTTGCTGCATCCTCAGACACGAAGTATTCGTCGTGGGTCAGTTGCCCAAATCGGATCAGCGAAGGAGTTTCAATATCCCAAGCACCCATTTTACCATGTCCTTGCATCATGATCGTGCCATAGGCTGCAGCATCGGTGATGGTGACGGTCTGGCCTGGCATTACCGTCAGTTCCTTGGCACTGTAGTCATGGGATCGGTAGCAAATCCAAGTTTCCTGGTAGCCCGCAGCTTGCATTTGAGCGGAATCGGCCACCGGTTTGGGCTCCATGTAGTGATTGTCCATCAAGTTGGGATTGACGTTCAGATCCCAATCAATCATTTCAAGCAAGAGTTCGTAGTCTCCCCATCGGTTTTTAGGGCAAGCATTCCAGAGTAACTCATCCGGAATAATGGCCTCATTCACCAAGGACTGGTACATCGCAAAGATGTCCGAGGCTTTTTGCGGTTCGTAGGTACACAAGCTACCTGGAGCATGGAGCATTCCTGGAGGCACATCCCATCCCGTGCCGGGCTGCAAACGGAAGGCTTGGGAGTAATTCGTGATTTTGTTGTCTCCCTTGTTGAAGTTCTTCAAGCAATCCAAGATCGTCTCCTTGCTCGTTCCTGGTGCTATACCAAAGAAGGTGTAAGGAAAATCTCCCCCATGGTTGTTGACTTGTGGTGGAAAATAGTAGGCCTCTGGCTTTCCATTTTGACCCGTCAGCTTACCAAATTCATCCGAGGGGTGTATGTGGTGTGGAAGAGGTCCCATGTTGTCAAAAAATTTGGAATACATGGGCCAGGATTTGAACTCATTCCAAAGGCGGGAACCGATCAGTGCCGATCCTAATTCCTCTACTGCATCCTTGAGCAAAAAGAGTTGAGTACTACCTCCATCTTCGAAAGCGATGTGACTTAAGCCTTCATTTTTTGAAGTTAGGGGACCATTTTGGGCAGCAGTGGTAGAAGAAAACCAGCGTTCATCGATGCCACCTCGCATGCCTCCAAAAGCGTAATAATCATCTGGATGCAACTTGATTCGGCGACCGGGTACGCAAAATGAGCGGGGAACCCAGGTGGGGGTCAGTCGTACAATTCCTTCGCCCTGTTCGAGCGCTTTTTTAGCTAAACTCATGCCTGTGTATTTTGGGTTAGTGTCAGTATTTTTTTATCGTTGAATTAGTGGCCAGTTGGTTCGAGATGGGTCAAGAAAATTCCCGAGCAGCATCCCCTAGCAAAATGCTGAGCCGTAGGTGATAACTTCGGGTTTCTCCAGGCTCCAGCAAAATCAAACTCTCATTCTCCCGAGCGGCAGCCTGTCCAATGGGAGGATTGGTAGCGGGCTCAAGCGCAGTTACGTACTCATTTTTTCCCCAATGCTGCCAATGGATAAGCCAGGGCAATTGGGTTTTGGAAAAGGATATTTTTAATCCCAGGCCCAATTGGTCGTTGACATAGCCACAGGTCACTTGCTGCATTTCATCTGTTTGAGGATCTATAAAGGCTACCTCTTCCCCAAAGCCAGCATGGCTATCCATGGGAGCTGGGCAATGTCGAAATCCATCTTTTCGAGAATTTTGCCGAACTGCTGTCTCTCCCGATCTCGGCTGCATTTCCCCTTGCCAGACAATCCGTGTTCCTGCATCAATCAAGGGCCAGCCACAATTGATATGGTACAAAAGCATGTGGGGTGCTGGGGAATTGCCTCGATTGGTGACCCGATCTTTAATGTGAATCTCTGAAGACCCGATGGTTCCAGAGATTCGACGAACGAGTTCCAAACTTGGACCAAAAGTGCTGCTTTCGGTGACTTTTCCGACCACCTCAAACCCCAAGTCTCCTGAGAAAATATCTGGCTGCTTGATGGAAAAAAGTTCGGCAGCAAGGTTGGAATAATTGCCATGCAAGCCTCTGGATCCATGTTCATCCGAATTGGGAGGACCGGCATTAGACAATCCACAGGTAGTCAGCAAGCCTCCACCGAATGTGCGGAGCCAATCAATGCCTTGGTTGGAGAAGGGTTGCGGAGCGGTAAGGCCAGCATGTGAGATCCAAGCCAGGCTATGTTCATTGAAAAAGGCATCCAAAATATCCATGCCTCGATCCAAAACCACCTTGTAGCGAAGCCCAGTACCCGTATTGATCCAAGCGATACGCACTCCTCGCCCTGCGCCATTGTCAAGGACAGAAGTTTCTATTCCTCCCAGTTGCTGGGAGTTGGAGAGGGCCTGCTTCCAATTTTGGGAATCTTTATGCTTCATTTTTATACAGTAAAACTCATGGTTAAGCTAGTCTACCCTATCCCTTTTTCAAAAGTATATTCTTAAACATCACCTTCATGGGAGGGCCAACATGCACTTGGAAGCCGAATAATCCGCTCAGCTTTCTGTTTTTGATATCGGCATCCTCCACCTCACTCATCAGGGTACCGTTGACATAATGCTTCAGGGTAGTTCCCTTAGCCACAATATGTATGGTGTTCCAGTCCCCTTTTTTGATCAAATTCCCTAAGGCAGCGCGATCGCCCAACTCATTCACGAGGTTCAATCCCTTCCAGGCATTATTCGCTACATAGCCACCAACAGCAGCAATGCCGTCCGGTTGCGAACTGATCTGTGTGCGCTGTCCACGATAGGCTAGCGTAGTCCGCTTGCGCTCCTCGTAGTTTTGGCCCGTGTAGTTATTCGCTCCATCGATATCTGCCTGGTAGCCTCGAAGGGCATAGGGCAACTCTGTGTATCGATCGCTGCGGTATTGTACTCCTGAGTTTCCATTTTCTGAAATCCAATAGTCCAACTTCAACTCAAAATCGCTAAGCTCTCCACCCTTCCAAATAATGAAGGTGTTGTTTTTAAGAAGCGTTGCTGCAGTGATTTCTCCTACAATTGCCCCGTCCTTTACAGCCCAGTAGACCGGATCAAATTCCCAGCCTTCCAGGCTTTTGCCATCAAAAATCGGGGCAAATCCATCCTGAGAAATCTTGGAAGGAACTGATGTCTGATTAGAAGTTTCCCCATTGGAGAATAATCCATACCCAAGCAGCGTCACCGCTGCGACTACCTCGAGGAGCAGGTAAGGTCTTAGATTGGGGATTTTCATCGCTGTGCAGTAGGTTGCTTGTACACGGCATGAGTTGCATTCCCCCCTGAAATGAGGTAGGCCATCAAGTCTTTCAATTCCTCCTCATTGAGTCGATTGATCAAGCCTGGCATCATGATGGACACATCCCCATTTTTCTTCAGCGCGACGGTACTTTTGGAAACGGTTTTGATGTCGTTTGGAGCAAAAGGATTTTGAGAAATGTAATAATTCTTCGCATCCTCGTTATTGATTCTACCCACAATTGAGCCTCCCGCTTTGAGTTCGAGAACCGTAGATTGGTATTGATCCGAGATAGTAGCATTAGGATCTATAGTGGCCACCAAGATGTCTTTAGCAGAAAAACGGGTTCCCAACTGGCTCAAATCCGGGCCAATTGCTCCACCTTGGCCCTGCATGGTATGGCAGGACTGACATAGGGTAGCGGCATACATCGCTTTTCCCTTAACCAAATCACGACCCACCAAATTAGCGACTAGAGGCTCTGCTTCTTCCAGCGTCCAGCGGCGACCTGGGCCTTCAGGTTGAACATCGGAGTTGATGATGTCATTTCCACTTTCAGTAAGTAGCTTACCTCCTGAAAGTTCATCGTATTTTTCGAAGTCCGCTTTATCCACGGAGGCCAAGGCCATTTTTCGGGCGCGATCTAGGAAGCCTACATAGCTACGTCCTCCTTTGTAAGCAGTGAGGGCATTTTTGATCCATCCAAAATACTCCACTCGCTGGGCAGCAGTCCAACCTTTGTCGGCCCCACCCAAAACAGTGGCATAGAAGGTAGCTTGCGCAGGCGGCACATTGGCCAGCATATTGGCAATATCCAATCCATACTGAGGATTTCGCAAAATCAAATCCGAAGATTCCATAAAAGTCTTTTGGTAGTTGGGATCGTCTTTGGCATCCTTGAGTAAAGCAAGCGTCTTTCCTACCACCGAAGGAGCATCGAGGTGCACCAATAAGATGGAAAGGGATCGGTTGAGTAAGTTGTCATCTGCAGGATAATGCGGGTCCAAATAAGCCACCAATTGGGCTTTGCTTGCAGTAGCCCCTTTATCGTAACGCGACAAGATGACTTCGATGGTTCGTAAGATGTTTTGCTTGTCCGTTGCAGAAAGGGTAGCATAATCCACCTTCATCAGACTGGTCAGCATGGCTGCTGCATCCGCATCTGTACCCTGGTGTGCCAAGGCCAAAATGGCTTGAATTTTCGAGGTAGGATTTGTTTCCGCCAGGGCTTTAGCCTTCCAGCTGCCTACAGGCTGATGCTCTACGGCTACACGGGCCGAATACTGCACAAATCGATCCGGATGATTTAGGTTGCTCCAGCCTTTTTCCAAACCCGCAGGGGAAGCCCCTTTGGCATGGTATTGCTCCAGCTCCCTTCTCAACTTAGCCTCCTGAGGCAAATCCGCTTCCTTGAGCGGAGTATAGGTGTCCAATTCTCCCTTGTAGTACACTCGGTAGAGGTCCGATTCCAATCTTCTTCCTCCCGTTGCAAAATACAGCGCCCCATCTGGTCCAATCGTACCATCTGTCAACGGCAGTGGTGCTCCTGAAATAAATTCTTCCGCGGTGGCTTCATAGGTGGCTCCTTTTGGAGTCAAATGGATGGCATAGATGATTCCAAAACTCCAATCAAACGCGTACAAGGCCTTTTTGTATTTACTTGGAAATTTGGCCTTTGCTCCAAACATGACATTGGTCGGGGAACCCTGGCCAATATTAATCGTGGCAGGAAGGTTGTCGGGGTAGTTGGGAGACCACTTGGAGTTGCCTGTTCTCCAACCGTATTCAGATCCACTGGTCAGGTGAGAAACACGCGTAGGACGGTACCAAGGCATTCCAAAATCCCATTCCATATCCGAATCGTAAGCGAAAATATCCCCCACTTCATTGTAGTCAAAATCAAAAGTGTTTCGGTATCCTGCAGAAATCAATTCCCAGTCTTTTCCTTCTGGGTCTATTCTAGCCAACCAGCCCCCCGGCGCTTTCCGTTCCGTGGCATGGCCCCTAGGGTCTTTGATTAGTGGAAAAAGGTTGTCCTCCTGCCACACCCTTGGCAATCGGTAATGATTCATTTCAGGCACATCCACATGGTTGCCCGCTATCAAATAAATGCCTTTTCCATCCGGAGTGAGCCTCATGGAGTGAGGTCCGTGCTCTCCTTGCTCCCCTTTGAGCTCTCGAATTTGGGTGATCGACTCAAATTGATCGTCCCCATCCAAATCCTGAATTCGGTAAAGCCCCGTAGGCTGGCTGAATTTCTCGTTGGGGTTGTGGTTCACCATCACGTAAAGTGAATTGAAGGCATACAGCAATCCCTGTGCATAGCCCATGCCCACGAGCGAGTCGGCCACATTTCCTACGACCAACTTTTCCACCTTGGCCTTTTGCGTGGAGTCCGAACCGATGGGAGGAAGTTCCAGTCTATACAGGAAGCCATACTGATCCGAAGTGATCATTCTCCCTTTGTCATCAAAGGTCATGGCTACCCATGAGCCTTGCTCATTTTCTTCGGGACTGTAGAGCAACTCGGCTACAAAGCCATCGGGTAGCTTGAGTTTATCGAGTTTGGGATTGCCAGTAAGTGGGCGGAGTTCTTCTTTTTTGCCACAGGCGAATACTACCGCTAGGATAACCCCAAGAATCAGGAGATTTTTTAAAGTGCTTTTGAGGAACATATTATTTTGGATTAAACATTTTATAGTTGTTTCTATTTCCCAATCTCTAAGATGAGAAATAATTAAGGGTAATTAAAACCACTTATAAAAGCAATTTACTTTTTTTCAAGAATTTTTCTGCCCAGATCTTTCTATTTTGTTAATAAAATAATCCAACACCTTCACTTTTATTGAAAAGGAGATGTTGGGCTATTTCAATAAAGCAAGCCGCAATAGAAGAATGGCTTATCTCCGATTTTGCTGCTAGATATAGAAAGGTGCGATTCTCTCCTATTTACAAATAGTGTAAATGAATTCACGATTTTTTATCAAAATATTGAATTATTAAACACAGTAGCCATCCTGTTGCATCATGTATAAAATCATGAAAATCAACAGATAAAAAGCAGGACACCACAGGATACGCCCATTCATTTTATCAATCCAATTCGTGCTTATTTTTACTTCTATCTTCAGCATACACTATATTTATGCTGATAAGAAAAAAGAATTCAAGACCTGTTTTTTACACTTTGAGAATAAAAAATAGGGTGAAAAAGACAACCCTAAATAAAAAGCATTGAATATTGTAGCTATTCTGATTATAATTAAGACTTATTGAATTTAGCCTATATGAAAAAATTACTTTCGACTCAAACCCTCTACTCAATTTTTATTGTCCTTGCTTTTATTTTTTCAAGTTGTAGCCCTGAAAAATCTATAAAACTGACAAAAGGAACTCGAATTGCCCTCGTTGGCAATAATCTTGGCTCACGGATGATGGATTTTGGAGGATTGGAGACAGAACTTCACCTGCGCTACCCAGACAGCACACTTTTCATTCGCAACCTTTGTGATCCAGGTGATACCCCTGGATTCCGGCCCCGATCTGGAACAAACGATCCCTGGGCTTTTCCGGGAGCCGAACAATTTCAAGACGAATACGCCAACAAATCAGGTTCGGAAGGATTTTTTGAAAAACCCGACCAATGGCTAACCCGACTGCAAGCGGATGTGGTGATTGGTTTTTTCGGATTTAATGAATCTTTTCAAGGAGAAGCCAAACTTCAAAATTTCAAGGACGAACTGGAAGCCTGGATCCTTCATTCCAAATCCCAGCGGTATAATGGAAAAGCAGCTCCGCAACTTGCCCTCGTGTCTCCTATCGCCTTTGAAGACCTTTCGGAGATCAAGGATGTTCCCAATGGGAAATTAGAAAACGAAAACCTACTGCGCTACACCGAAGCCATGGAGGAGGTAGCCAAAAAGCACCAAGTGGTGTTTGTGGACGCCTTCACCCCGAGTAAAAGTTGGTACGCTTCTACGGATGAACCCTTGACTATCGATGGCAGCCAGCTTACCGAACAAGGATATGAGAAACTAGCGGTTCTGCTTGCAGACAAGGTTTTTGGGAAGGCATCGCCAAAAGCGGAAGCCAACAAAGACCTGATTCAAACGGCCGTACTGGAGAAAAACTGGTTTTGGAACAACGACTACAAAATCCCGAATGGGGTCCATGTCTTCGGCAGACGCTACGATCCTTTTGGCCCGGACAACTATCCCTTTGAATTGGAAAAAATCCGCCAGATGACCGCCATTCGTGACACCGCCATCTGGGAAGCGAGCCAAGGAAAAGTAAAAGACCTGCAAGCTGCGGATGCAAAAACCAAGGCGCTACCGGAAGTGACCACCAACTACAATCCAGAAGCCAATGGCAGCCTGACCTACTTGTATGGAGAAGATGCGTTGAAGACCATGAAGGTTCCTGAAGGCTATAAAATAGACTTGTTCGCCTCCGAAGAAGCGTTTCCAGACCTTGCCAATCCCGTGCAAATCTCCTTTGACAACAAAGGAAGACTTTGGGTGGCTACCATGCCGAGCTACCCACACTACAAGCCTGGGGATAAAAGACCTGCAGACAAGTTGATTATTCTTGAAGACACCAATAATGACGGAAAGGCAGACAAGCAGACCACATTTGCAGACGATTTGCACATTCCTGTTGGATTTGAGATTGCAGCCGAAGGGGTGTATGTTTCTCAGGGAAATAACCTGGTGCTGCTCGTAGATGAGAATGGAGACGATAAGGCAGACCGCAAAGAAGTTCTCCTCAGTGGATTTGATGACCACGACACCCACCATGCCATTTCTGCCTTTGCGGCAGATGAAAGTGGGGCGATCTACATGGCAGAAGGGGTATTCCTCCACACCAACGTGGAAACTTCCTATGGCCCTGTTCGAGGAACCAATGGAGGATTTTACCGCTACGAACCCAAGCGCCACAAGCTGGAGCGGGTCAACCAGGTCAGCATCCCCAACCCTTGGGGCATTGCCTTTGACCGCTGGGGACAGAACTTTTACGCAGAAACTTCCGGTCCCAATGTCAACTGGATGCTACCAGGTTCGACACTACCGCGTTATGGCAATGGCAATTTCAAAGGCCCTAACCTGATTGAAAAAGACCACATGGTCCGTCCTACCTCAGGATTGGAATTTATCGCAAGTCGACATTTTCCAGATGAGGTTCAGGGCGATTTGATCATCAACAATACCATTGGATTTTTGGGAACCAAGCAACACCAAATGTTTGAGGATACGGTGGGATTCACCACCAAATGGCGTCAGGACCTGATCGTCTCTTCTGACCGCAACTTCCGTCCGGTAGACATGGAAATTGCCCCAGATGGCTCCTTGTATGTGGCAGACTGGCACAACATCCTGATCGGGCACATGCAGCACAACGCACGAGATCCTTTGCGCGACCATGTGCACGGACGAATCTACCGGGTGACCTACCCTTCCCGACCTTTGGTCACTCCTGCTAAAGTCAATGGAGAATCCATCCCTGCGCTTTTGGAAAATTTGAAGCTTCCCGAATACCGCAGCCGTTACCGCACCCGTCGCGAACTGAGAGGAAGAGATGCTAATGCAGTGACCGCGGCCGTTGAGAAATGGGTGAAATCGCTGGATAAAAAAGACCCAGACTACGAACACCAGCGCTTGGAAGCGCTATGGGTCACCTGGGGTGCCAATAAGGTAAACACCCCCCTCCTCAAGGAGCTGCTTGCCTCCAAAGATTACAAAGTCCGTGCTGCCGCCACCCGCGTGCTCCGCTATTCGGGACACCAAGTGCCTGACCAAGCTCAACTGCTGACAGCCTCCGTACAAGATCCCCACGGACGCGTACGGATGGAAGGAATTGCTGCAGCTTCTTGGCTCCCCCGTGCACAAGGAGTACCGATTCTAGCTCAAGCTGAAAAACAAACCAAGGATGCAATTTGGATTCCTGGCACCTTAGAAACTGCCATTGCCCACCTCAATGGGCTTTCTTTAGCCCAGAAAAAGGAGGAAGATGTCAAATCTTCTTTGACCGGATCGGATCGGGAACTCTTTGTGCTAGGCAAGGAAATCTATGCTCGAGAAGGATTGTGTAGCACCTGCCATCAGCCAGATGGTGGAGGCTTGACCGCCTCTGAATTCCCTCCACTTCGAGGTACCCCATGGGTCACCGGCAGCCCCGAGCGATTGATCAAATTGGTACTGAAAGGTTTGATGGGCCCCATGGAAGTGGCAGGAAAAAGCTATTCTGGACAGGTTCCGATGACCCCACACGAAGGCATGCTCAACGATTCCGAAGTGGCCGCTGTGCTTACCTATGTCCGCAACTCTTTCGGCAACAAGGCTTCTCCTATTTCTCCAGATTTGGTGAAAATGGTAAGGGAAGAAGTCAAAGACAAAAAAGGATTCTGGAGTCCACAAGAATTACTGAAAGCACATCCTCTGGAGAAAAACTAGGCAATTAGGCCTAGTTTTTTACTCTACCTTTTGAATGGGATACCAGGTACTCACTCCGTTCTCGTTTATGGCTTCGATGGTGAAGTAGTAAGGTTTGGTGCGATCCAAGGTCTTGAGCCAGTATTCATTGTTCCCTAGAACCATGATGGAAGTGTACAACTTGTCAGGAGCAGTGCCATAATAGATGTTGTAGGCATAGGCATCTGATGACGGCGACCACTTGATAAAGGCACTACGCTTGTCTTTTTCAGTACGGAAGACCATAAATTGAGACACCTTATTGGGCACCGCTCCACCTGCATTTCCGAAAACTCGGAATCCAGAAAGCGCAAATTTGCCAGTAGGCATCCACACATTGACCAATTTCAGGTACCTGGTTTTTACTGGGGTCTTCAGTTCTACGTACTCGTGCGGGATGTCTGTGGTGTTTTTACTTTTGTCTACTAAGACCTCCCACTTTTTCCCGTCCACCGAATGGTAGAGTAGGTATTGGTGGTATTGGTCAGTACGCTTTCCGAGTCGGTCAGTGTCCACATCTTGGTCGGCATAATTAATCTGAACTGCATTGACCGTACTCACTCGGCCGAGATCCGTTTGGATCCACTCTCCCTTGGTTCCGGATTGCGCACTCCAATAAGTCTTCAGGTCCTCGTCATTGGCCTTATTGGCCGAAAATCCTCCCAAAGTCGAGGACACCTGCATGGGTTTGTCGTAGTTGAGCAGCATCCATCCGGTAAACTTTCCAGCCTTTTCGGTATTGGGTAGGTAATGCGGGTAATCTCCAAATGCG
>Ga0209400_1003621_pt1 | contig 11208 bp, 18 predicted proteins | sample M_130807_EF_Meta_FD_187313 | JGI IMG/M metagenome (GOLD analysis project Ga0209400, IMG submission 187313) | Freshwater microbial communities from Lake Montjoie, Canada to study carbon cycling - M_130807_EF_MetaG (SPAdes) (version 2) | ecosystem: Environmental > Aquatic > Freshwater > Lake... | reverse complement strand
TTCACCACCGTGGAGTCCGAGCTCTACCCCCAACTGAGGGAACATTACCGCAAGCTTGCGTCCGAATGGGTATTCCAGAAGTTCGTCGAACACCAGGAAAGTGAGACAAGGGCCGGCCTAATAAAAAGCTTGATTGAGGAAGGAAAAGCTACTGACGAGGCAGATGCCGCTGCACTTCTCAAGGAACACGGCTTCTGAAAAATAACAACACCGACCACCTAAATAAGACTGATCAAAAGGAGAAAATATATGAATACCCGCGAAGCAATATGGACCCTAGTAAAGTTGGCATTCATCATCATAGCCAGCTGTTGCGCCATCAGCGGTGGATGTGCAAAGGGTAGAGCGGATGATGCAATCTGGAATGCAGACGGCTCCTATGCCGGCCACACCACGGATAATGGGAGTTACTACTCAGTCTGGGGAGTGAACGGTGCCTACAAGGGCCATATCGATAAAGATTGGGTCAACCCCTACGTGCCCAAAATAGATCGAGGGAGAGAATGAGACCTGATCCCCAACCTTCTCCTACCCCGGTTGCCCCTCTCCCCCTGCGGAAAGGGTGGCGCCAAACCTCCCTCATTTTGGACGGTCAGCGCTACGCGTTCATCTACAATCCAAGAACGCGCCGCGTCCATGCGCCCGGCTTTCCCCAATTGCCCCTCAGCAGCATCAAGCTTCACACAGGCAAAATCATCAGCCAAGAGGACCTCTGCTGGGACGTTGAAAACGCCCTCGGCTACGACCCCGGTGACTACGGCTTTGGCCCCCGCCCACCCATCGGCTCGGAACCTGCCACCCCCGCTTCCTAAAACCCTAAAGAAAGGACACCACACCATGACCAACACCCAGAACACCCGACCCACCACCCTTAGCCAAACAAAACTCTTCACCAACTCGCGGCTACACACCTGCAACTATCAGGTCCCTGCTCCATGGCCCAAAATCGCGGAGTCTCTAGATCCCATCCTCGAGAACCCCAACATTCCACCCTTCCTCAAATGGGGCATCCAGTCCCTCTGCATCGCCTACGTACTCCCCCATAACCGCCCAGGCCTCTTTCGTGCTCTTTTCCTTCTCGCTTGGCGTTCCTTCGCAGCCACAGCCAAGGACGACCAGATCGACCCCGCATTCGAGCACTTCTACAAACAGGCCGTTCTGATCGACAAACCCTCCGTCGCCGCCTGCCTCAAAAAACTCCGCTACGCTGGTAAAGTCTAACCCCTCAACTCCAACTTAAACTGAAAGAAAACCCATGAACCTATTTCCTAAATCCTCCCACCTGCCCCCTTCCACCTTCCACTGCTTTGTACTTCTGATTTTAACCTTCGTGCCTCCAACTTCACAGGCGAACCCTCCCGTCTTGGTTGCGGAGGACGGCACCTTTCTCGGTGTCGACAGCGCCAACCCCTTCGACCTTAACTCCACCTCCAACCCCTTCGGCTTGTATGGCAGTGAGTACAGCGCCACCAGCATTAACAACCCCTACAGCCTATACGGCAGCGAATACTCCACCGAGAGCACGAGCAACCCCTACCTTGTCTCCGACCCGCTAGAAAAATAAACTCACAACATGCCGACTCGCCAAACGACCACACCTCGCAAACCCAGATACATCTACAAAGGCCGTGTATACGTGCTCGAACTTCGACCCGAAGTCCTCAAGGAGCGAAGCTTTCTGAAACAGAATCCCGATTGCGGCGGCCATTCTGGCTTGGGTTGTCTTTATGTCGGCTCCACTGGCGATGTAGAAAAACGTATCCGCATCCATTTACATGGCCCGGGGCCCGGCGATAATCAAAAGGTGCGCGCTTCTAAGCTGGTCAGGAAACACTTCCTTCGGCGCCGGAAGGATCTGGAACCTACCGATGTGTATGAGACTTCGGGCCACGCCACCACGGCCGAGTCTCTTGAGGCCGAATTCCTGCGTGACGAAGGTTACCGCGTTTATTCCAACTAACCTCGCCGTACTTCCGATCGGCCTAAACGTGGATGTTTTGAGTCTGTAAATCGCTTTCTTTTCCCCCTAAATCCCAGCGCCGCCCTTTCCCAACCCCTAAAGCGGTTTTGTGGGGCTTCTATCCCCTTAATAGTCACTATCACCGTCGTCTGCAAATCCCTACAATACATACTGACCAATGCGATCCTTCGATGGTCTTTCAGTCATTAAGTCAGTTCTTGGGGAAAAGGATTACTTAAAACATTTATGGATATTTAATCTACATTTATCACCAATTCTTTTTGAGATCATTCTTCGTTTTAATGATTCGATAAATACATCACCAAATATGTCACCATAGATTAATGCTGTGACGCCAAGAAGTGAAGTAAGTTGTATTACGGGAAAGTCCGACAATGGCATTTCAAGCTCTCCCTTAGGGCCTAAGATAATACCAAGGTTAAGCACACCCTTGTCCTTAGCTTTTTTAAACATATGTTTTATGTCTGTTATAAGAACCTTTTTATCCTTAACTTCAAGGGAGCAGATTACTTTGTTTGTTTCTTTTATATCAATATCAAGAACCTCATTTGATGACTTTCCGCTTTGATTAACAGGATGCGATGATACATCTAATGTAGGTTGTATTTTTTGATATATAAGTTCGAATAATATATCTGCAACTAGAGCTGCAGATTGACCTTCGCACGACTGCTTCAGAAAGTTCTCTGTCTTTCCTAAGATATCTTTTTTTACAGGTGACTGTATTGCTTCTACCTGTTGAACTTTCTTATCACTTTCTTTTTTGAGAATTGCTAAGGATTTTACCAGCAAAGAAAAGGCTTTGCATGATCCGGTATTTACAAACTCCAGAATATCATAAAGATCATTTAAAAGAGTTTGATCATATCCCGCACGAACTGGATTTTTTTTACTTACCTCTTCAAAACGTGCTGGTTTATTTAAATAAGGCTCATTTGAACCACCGAGAATGCTATTAAGTTTACTTCTTTCAAAAGGAACAAGGACTTTATGGCAAACTGATCTTGAGTCAAAAGCACCTTTAAGTTTTGAACCAGCCTGCAAGGCTCTTGCGTGTATTTTTGGATTTGTTGCTTTTGCTAATAGGTTTGTAATAAGAATATATCGAAATGTAAGATGTTCACCTACCAGGATCTTGTACACGCGACCATCAACTTCTAATGCTTCATCTGAATTAAGCAAGATTGCTTTACTATATGCTCTTTCAAGCACATCACTTGCTTGATTAAGATCTACCATTGAAAAGACTCTTTAGTTCTTTACTGATCTCAGGCTTAGTTACTCTTAACCATTCAAAGAATTCAACTAAATCAATTTTTCTCTCCATCTTTTCAATTTTTGATACCTCAGGCTGCTTTAGACCTAATTCATTGGCTAGTTCGCTTTGGCTTAGACCTTTGTCCTGGCGATAATATCTTAACTTTTGAATTATCTTTAGGTAGAGAGGGTGATGTAAGGTTGATTTCAACTTTTATTTTTATTGACTGAGCCCATAGTTATTCCAAATTGGAATATATGGAAGCTGTCTCACTTTTCAGTGGTGCTGGAGGCATGGATCTTGGAATGGAGACGGCCGGTTTCAAAACAGTGTTTGCAAATGACTTTGACAAGTACGCCACAAACACTCTGCGGAACAATCTTTCTATTCCAGTTATTGAAACGGGCTGTGTTACAAATGTCTTTAAACTTTTAAAAAAGTATAAGAATATTGATTTACTTCATGGGGGTCCTCCTTGTCAGGGTTTTTCGGTCGCAGGTAAGATGGACCCAAATGACCCAAGAAGTGCTATGCTCTGGAATTATTGTGAAGCGGTAAGAATTGTCCGTCCAAAAGTGTTTGTTGCTGAAAATGTTGCCGCGTTAGCAAAGCTCGAAAAGTGGAGAGATGTTCGCATAAGGTTTATGTCTTTCATGTTTGATTTGGGCTATTCAGTATCTTATTATGTAGCTAAATCCTGTGATTTTAACGTTCCACAAACTAGAGAACGTGTGTTTTTTATTGGCAAGCTAAAATCGGATCATGCTTTAGATCTTGAAGGTCTTTTCGAATTGCAAAAAAAACCCGCACTTAAGATTAAGAATCTTTTAACAAGACTAGGAAGACCCGGTACCAACAAGAATAATGGAGTTTGCAACGCAAAGATCTCGATAGCTCAGAATCCTATCTTAAGAAAGTCTCCATATGCAGGGATGTTATTTAATGGGCTAGGCAGACCCCTTAACCTAGAGGGTTACGCTCCAACAATGCATGCTTCAATGGGTGGGAATAAAACCCCTTTTATTGATGAAAAACAGTTATACGAAGGTGCGCCAAGTTGGGTCGAAAAATATCACTCACACTTAATGCATGGTGGTAAGCCTTATAATATAGATGAAGCACCTCTGTTTTTAAGAAGAATAACTGTATCTGAGGCCGCCGCTATTCAGACATTCCCTAGGACTCATGTATTTGATGGTCCCAAGTCTGCTCAGTTTAGGCAAATTGGTAATGCTGTTCCGGTAGAGCTTTCAAAGGCCGTAGGAAAGGTTTGTATTGATGTTTTAAAGGGAACTGTTCCTAAGCAAGTAAGAGCTCAAGATGAATTTAGATTCTAATAGCGATAATCTACGTGTTAAGGCTCTCAAGATGTTTGAGAGTAGTTTAAAGAAAAACAGAATAAAGTTTAAGCCCATACCGGGTAAGCGAAGGATCCATTATAAGATATTAAAGGATAATAAAGAATTGAACCTAGTTGTGTTTTGCTCTGATGGAGAGTGTCTTAAGATTTACAGATGTCACGAACACATAAAACCTTTTTTTGTTTTTATTTGGCACGTTTTTGATAATCCTACTTTCTATATCTTAAATTATACTGATGTAAGACGTCTATTTGGTCCCAAACCTTTCGAGACTTTTTCATGGATGGAAGAAGGATATTATTCCTGGAGCTCAGTAACGGGCGTTCCATACCAAAGAAAATATATCATGAATTCTCTTTATAAGAATAATTGGAACATATTAAAGTAAAACCAATTAACCATCGGTCGTTCGTAGTTAATTTTGAATAACTGGGTTAATCACCCACTTCTCTAAAAACCTATCACCCAGAACGGGTTCCTACGTAGATTGGTTCATTCGTCCCCCTGGATTTGAATTCAAGTGCAAAGCAAAAAGCCTAATCCACCGTGGAACGAGTCAGACAGAATGTGCCGGGGTAGGTCTTGGGGGGCCAAGTCCCGCAACCGCGGGACGACGGAGGGCCACCTCCAGTCTATCAATACCAAAGGATCAAAACGTCGTTGTTTTGGGGCCGAGAATCAAATCCTCTTTCTCGTCATCCCCATCTTGCTTACAATCGCTTTATTAAGCTCCTCTCCACTCTTCAAAAGCTCAATCCTGCCTCCAACCGAAAACTGGGCTGTGGTCCCGAACGCTTTGCCCCTCACAAACCCCTCCTCCTTCTTTCCATCATCGACCTAGTTGAACACCATCTCATTACCGCTCCTGAAGTCATCCTCTCACCCACTCTCCGCGTTCGCTTTCAAAGCTTTGCCCCCATCGTCTCCCCCCGTTGGCGTACCAGCAGGCTCGATATCCGCTATCCTCTCTACTACCTCAAAACCCAGGGCCTCTGGCTCCCCAAAGACGCCCAAGGTCGCGCCGCCAGAGCTCCCGAATCGGTTCAGTCTGCAGACCTTCATCCCGAATTCTGGACCGCCCTTCAGGATCCATCCTTTCGCCGATCTGCCCGCCTCATCCTAATCACAACCTACTTTCCGGCGCTCGAGCAGCTAGCGTTGGCCGAAGCGCTTGGCCTCTCCACAGTAGACATCCTTCAACACCGAAATTCCAATTCTGAGAAAACTCAGGCCGCCCGGCAAACCGGCCGTTCCGCAAGATTTCGCTACGAAGTCCTCTCTGGCTACTCTTTCACCTGCGCTCTCACGGGTCGCTCCCTCACCACCGCCTCTGGCTCGATTATGATCGAAGCCGCCCACATTAAACCCTTCCGGCTAACCAAGGATAACGACCCTACTAACGGCCTCGCACTCACCCCTGACGCCCATTGGGCCTTCGACGAAGGACTCTGGAGCATATCTTACGCTGGATACTCTAAAGAATACCGTGTTCGCGTCGCTACTCACTCGTTCGTTGAGTCTGGCCCTGGCGGCAAATGGCTCTCGGAAATGCACGATCGGCCCCTCGTCTTTGCCCAGAAAACCACCCTCCGCCCAAACCCCTCCGCGTGCTCCGACCATCAAGCCCAAATCTTCCTAGGTTAAAACCTCAGTAATTCTGGCCCGAGGACCGTTTTTGTCCTACCCCTTGCACCATATTTCCAGCTGTGGATGCTTTATCGTTCTTAATTATCGTGAGCTGTAAAGTCACCCAATATGTCTGCTGCAATCTGATTATCCTACTGGCGTTTATGGCTGCAGCCGGAGGAAGGAACAGATGACCTTTATGGAGCAGTTTATTGTTGGAGTGGTCACCGGCGCACTCATCGTCAGTATCGCCAAGATTGCCCAAGGTCTGCTCAAGGCATTGCTGATCGAATTGGGAGCGATGTGACCATCGAGCATCAGGAGGGGTTAGATACAGATCATGTCCTCATCATCAATCGTGGCCGCGTCTTTTTTGGAGATGTGGAGAAGAACGGTTACTTCAACGCCTACGGCCTCAACGGATCAATGTGGGCAGCCAAACCGGTGAACTACGAGCCACCCTTGTTGGCGTGTAATAGATGGAAGCTAAACAAAACGCGAAATTCCTAGGTTACTCAATCCCTAATTTCTAAATACTTGTATAGTTTCTTGTAGCAATTAATTGGAGCATGCGTTATAAAAGGCATGGTTTATGAAGTGTAGCACAAAACCGATTCCATTAGGCCAACTCTTAGTCGAAAAGAATTCATACAATATCTCGCCTCCTTATCAGCGCGAAGGGGGAGCGTGGTCTCTTGAAAAGAAACAGCTTTTTATCGATTCGCTTCTGAATGGTTTTGATATACCAAAAGTCTATTTGCACGATCTTGAAAATGATAAAAGATTTAACTACTCGGTAATTGATGGAAAGCAGAGGTTAACTTGTATATGGGACTTTCTAGATAATCAGTTCAGCTTAGCTTCTAAATTTCGTATTACACATCCAAGAAAGGGGGAGAAGAAGATTCCGGATTTTAAAGGATGTAGCTTCAGAGAACTTGATGAATCTTGGCAAGAATCACTTAAAGCTAAAACAATTGACGCCGTGCTTGTTCGTAATGTTGATGAGCAAGATATTGAGGAGCTCTTCTCACGTCTAAACAATGGAGAACCACTAAATGGCGCAGAGAAGCGCAATGCATTTGGCGGAGATATGTGCGGGGTTATAAGAGAAGTTTCCGGGCATAAGTTTTTTACGCACCATGCTAGTTTCAAAAAAGAAAGATACATATCCTATGAAGTTGCGACGAAGATCATACTCTTTGAGGAGAATCCGGGACGTGACACAGATTCTTTTATAGACACAAAGAAAGCTGATCTTGATAAGTTAGTGCTTAACAATAAGAAAATCGATCCTCCGCGTCGCAAGCAGCTGATCGCACGGTCATGTGAAGGACTGAACTCACTCAGTAGGCTTTTTTCCAGGAATGACCCACTTCTAAAAAGACAGACACATATTCCCATGTATTATCTCTTCATTAAAAGAGTGTTTAGCAAATATGCGTGCGTTGACCTTGTCTCCCGAATAAAAAAGTTTCTTACAGATTTCGCAAGAAAACGGGTAGAGAATTCTGAGCTACCGGAAGTACAACAAGATAACGCTCTCTTAGAATTTGGCCGTTTAATTCAACAAGGAACAAATGATTCTGCAAGTTTGAAAAAGAGAGTTGAACTACTTCAACGCTACTTTCTTTTGGATAACCCCAATGTATCATTTAGAGACACGAAGCGGTTGTTATCTTATGACGAACGTTTTGCTGTATGGGTTATTGGTAATAAGGTTTGTAAAAAGTGCAATAAGGCCATCGGTATTGAAGATATGGATGCAGATCATGTCACTCAATGGGCGCATGGTGGACCGACAACAGTTTCAAACGCCAATTGTCTCTGTAAAAGCTGCAATATCGAGGCTTCCAGGAGAGTTAAATAAATCTACTTTGCTTTTATATCTTGAGCCAAGTTTCAGGCCTGTTAATTGGCACAGATTTACATTGCTACTTCCCCCCGGTCTACGTTTTTTCCACCACGCTATTCCATCTTCGCGCTCATCACGTTTTAACTGTTTCGATGTTTTTGTTACGCATAGTTTAGAGTTGTTTGACTGAAACTTAATGAATCTAATCCCCTTTTATCCAAAAAGCAGAAATCGTTTATCGAGCTGCAGACAAAGTCTTTTATGATTTCACTCGAGAAATGAAGATCACCTTCTGGATGTCATTTGATATGGGGGTTGCCGACATCGAGCTTCCCCCCGCAGTTTTGGCCTCACTTAAGCGCGAATTCGCCGACGAGATGCATGCGCTCAAGTACGTTGTATTCAACGCTTCAAGTAAACAGATAACACCGACGTCGACCGAGGAACTCGATGAGATCCTCGAAATCGCAGATACGGCCAGGAAGTATAGCCTCAATCATATTGAATTCAGTACTGCATGTAGAAACTTCTGCACTCGATCTATAAAAGTCACCGAAGCTGCCATGCATCAGTCAGCTACTAAAAAACAAACCAAAGGGGCTCACGCAATTGATATATTGCCGATGCCCAAGCCAGGCCTGGTTTTCTTTCGAAGAGACAGCCGACGCAGGGGCTCCTGCTCAGTTGTATCTCTTGAGGATTCCTTTACCTGGGTTCGATGGCATCACAACAAAAAGAAAACACGCGTTTCCACCAATAACCTTCGCAGTCGCAGACTTTACTCAGTAAAAAAGATTTCTTTTTAGGCAGCCTTTTCCATGAAAAGCCTGCCTTCTTGAAGAAGTGTAGGGCTAGCGATATCGCCCCTCAAAATGCCAAACAGGTGTTCAGCAATGACTTTAAAACCTGTTGGAGGAACAGAATTGCCAATTTGCCTACGAACCTCTGCAATAGGGCCTTCAAACACCATTTCATCTGGGTAGCCAAAAAGTCTTGCCCTCTCTCTATTTGTTAGTGGTCTTGGTTCCTTAAAATGGTATCCCCATGTGCCACCACCACCACCAGCGATTATTGTGGTCGAAGGAAAGTCTGGATGGAGTCTCCGATACACATGCGAGATCATTCCGTTCACATAATGAGGATGGGATTTGGGCACATCTGAAAAATTGCCTCCTGGGGGAATTTCCTGAAGCAGCGCACGTGTAGAAGGAAGGATTTTTTGGTGCTCGTTATTACTCTTAACCTTATCGGCATTTTTTAGCGCCTCTTTTGCTGAAACATAAGGTTTAAGTTTGAGTGTTTTACATTTCTCAATCGACGCGTGTGAAGCTGGAGGCTTAAAAAAGACTTTGTTGAGATCCTCTCTTATTCCAACAATCAGAACTCTTTCTCTTAGTTGAGGAACTCCATAGTCAGCAAAGTTAACAACAATATTATCATTTGGAATGCGATATCCGCAACTTAAGAAATCAGCTTTTATTTGCTCGATAGCCATTCCACCGTTGGCAGAAAGGAGTCCTTTTACATTTTCTGCAATGAAAGCGATTGGCTGGAGGCGGTTTACAATATCAACAAAGTAGGTGTAAAGGTTACCACGCGTTCCATTGATCCCGGGCCTTTTCCAAATCATTGAAAAGTCCTGACAGGGAAAACCTCCTATAATTATGTCAACAGCCCCTTTTTTCGGCAGCTCAGAATCAAAATCCACGTCTTCAATTGACTTCTCAACAAGCTTCGTCCGAGAAAAGGATTCGTATCTTCTATATGTCTCTGCAGCCCAATGGTTGAATTCGTTGGCCCAAACGGTCCTTGCCCCCGCAAGATGCACTCCGAGATCCATGCCTCCACAACCCGCAAAAAGGCTCAACACGCGTGGGGTAGCAGGAAGTGTATTGTGAGGCTTTGTCATCGGTTATCTAAAAATATGCCATGAAAGACCCCTGCCAAGTCTTTGTGTGTATTTCTTAACACCCGATTTGGGTTTTTTAACCTCATAAAAGAAAACTAGCCCCTCAAGTAGGACAAAAGCTGTCCTACCCAAGTTCTTTTTTAAAGCTTCGAAAAAGATGTTTTATAAGCTCTTCGTTCCAGTTCAGAAAAATATCCCAGTTATTCTTTAATATCTGAATTTTATTTTTTGAGACACTACTTTGGAACAGTGAAGCTAGTTGCGTCGGAAAGACATAGAAATCAAGAGTTTCACGATCAACACCAATTATTACGTCATTGTGTGAAAGATTATACTTATATTGCTTTTCGCTGCTTTTATACTCGCGGTCTACTCCGCCCCTTGAGCCAGCAGTTAATGGCAGACTGCTTGTAATAGTTTTTACCTGAACTCTTAAATACATCGAATCTTTAGAAGAACTCCTTACACGGACAATTAAATCATAGGGCCCTGACTCAAGATCTACTTTGCCGACTTCAAGGCCAAGACGCATGAAAATAGCTCGAACCAAAAGCTCATGAGCTTGACCTAGTGGGGCATAAGACTTTTGTTTAAGCAATCCGGTTATATCTGTATCCGTTAATCTTCCCATTTAAGTATTTTCCCCTAACTCACGGTTCGCATCAAGCTCGTCTCTTACTCTATCATCCTCTTAACACTCACAATCAACTTCCTCACACCTCTTCCAGCGCGGTTATTTCCCTTCAGGGCCTTTCTCATTTCTGCTTCTTGAAGACGCACCATAAAAAGTACAGCAACATTCCCGTTTGAAAGATTACGAGCGCGACCAATTGTGGGTTTTGTGCATTCATCCCTATCTCGTCGTCCATCCAACTCTAAACACCACGCTACCATCCTTATCCATTTCTTTTTCCAGCTCACTCATTTCGACATTCTGCATAATGTCGAAACGTTCTCTGCAAAATAATCCTTCTTCCCCTGCCCCACATTTCGACATTTGGCACAAAGCCTTCGCGTAAGCGACCAAACCACCTCCTGCGGAGCAGCATCCCTACTTGGCGGGGGTAGGTCTAAGCGGGGCCAATTCCCCCGCGTAAGCGGCAATACCATCCGTCATGGAATGACTAACTCGAATGGGCGGGGGCAGGTCTTAGGGGGCCAATTCCCCCGCGTAAGCGGCAATACCATCCGTCATGGAATGACTAACTCGAATGGGCG
>Ga0209400_1003619_pt1 | contig 11213 bp, 10 predicted proteins | sample M_130807_EF_Meta_FD_187313 | JGI IMG/M metagenome (GOLD analysis project Ga0209400, IMG submission 187313) | Freshwater microbial communities from Lake Montjoie, Canada to study carbon cycling - M_130807_EF_MetaG (SPAdes) (version 2) | ecosystem: Environmental > Aquatic > Freshwater > Lake... | reverse complement strand
TGATCATCATGGAAGACCGGAATTTTCATGCGGGCTTGTAACTTGCGCTCGACTATAAAACAATCAGGCGCTTTGATGTCCTCTAAATTAATACCGCCAAATGTTGGCTCTAGTGCAGCAATGATTTCCACTAATTTATCGGGATCGTTTTCATTTACTTCAATATCAAAAACATCAATACCTGCAAACTTTTTGAAAAGGACGGCTTTGCCCTCCATTACAGGCTTACTTGCCAGCGGTCCAATATTTCCCAAACCGAGAACAGCGGTGCCATTGGTAATCACGCCAACTAAATTTCCGCGGGCGGTGTATTTGAATGCATTGGCGGGATCTTTAACAATCTCTTCGCAAGGAAAGGCAACCCCGGGCGTATATGCAAGCGCTAAATCCCGTTGATTGGTCAACTGCTTGGTTGGAGCAATCTCAATCTTGCCTGGAATTGGAAACTCGTGATATTGGAGGGCAGCCCCTCTTAGGGCTGCAATTTGTTGCTCTTTATTGTTTTCTTTGCTCATCAGCGTGCTCTTTGGTAAGGCGTATTCAAGGATCTAATTCTATTCCTCTCGAGCGCCCGCTCCCCAAGAGCCATAAAATGGGATATGCATTCTGAATCTAGCCCTCTTGGTGAATTTGACCTCATCCAGCGTTTTTTTAAAGCGGGTGCAGATGCAATGCGCCCCAATGATGAAAAAACAATTGCTTTAGGCATTGGTGACGATTGCGCCCTTCTCAATCCAGCTGCAGGAGAGGAAATTGCGATTACGAGCGATATGCTGGTCGAAGGCAGACATTTTTTTATGGATGCTAATCCTGAGCTTCTAGGCCGCAAAGCCCTAGCAGTCAACCTTTCAGACCTAGCATCGATGGGGGCAAAACCCATAGGATTCACTTTATCAATCGCCTTACCTAAAGTAGATACAGTCTGGCTTGAAGCTTTTTCCAAAGGTCTTTTTGCCATTGCAAATCAGCATTCCTGCCCACTCATCGGCGGCGATACCACTGCTGGCCACCTGACGATTTCCATTACGGCATTCGGTAGCATTCCATCGGGAAAGGCCATATTCAGATCAGGCGCAAAAGTCGGTAACGACATCTGGACCTCAGGAACCGTTGGAGATGCAAGACTTGCTCTTGCTGCACTGCGTCATGAAATAAATCTACCTGAGGGTGACTTAAAGCGAATAGAGCATCGTATGCATAACCCAACTCCGCGTGTAGAGCTAGGCATAAAAATACGAGAGGTTGCAAGCGCTGCCTTAGATATATCGGATGGCTTGCTTGGAGATCTACAACATATTCTCAAACAATCTCAAGTGAGCGCGGAAGTCTTTTTAGATCAACTTCCAAAATCTGAAACTTTACAAAAACAAAGTGAGGATATTCAAAATCAATTTGCCGCTAGTGGGGGTGATGATTATGAAATCTGCTTCACTGCTCCGATTGAAAAGAGAGGTGCTATTGGTGAGATCAGTGCAGCACTCAATTTGCCCCTTACTAGAATTGGCAGCATTACAGAAAAAGTTAGTGCAGTAGAAAAATTATATTTACTCAATAAAAATGGCGACTTACTAGACGAGACTAAATCAGCTGTACTACTGAAATCATTTGACCACTTTGCAAAATGAATACTGCTGAAGATCTCAATTTAGCAATACCCACTTTTAAGTGGGTGAGGCAAACCGCAAGTCGTACCATCGCCTTTGGTTTTGGTAGCGGCCTAAGCCCGATTGCGCCTGGGACAGTAGGTACTCTTTGGGCTTGGGCAACCTTCTTGCTAGGCGAGTATTTCTTTTCCACCGAGGAATTTATTTGGATTATTGGGAGCGGGGCTCTCTTAGGGTGCTGGGTCTGCGGTCAGGTCAGCGAAGAGTTAGGCAGAAAAGATTTCGGCGGCATTGTTTGGGATGAAATCATTGCCTTCTGGATTGTTCTGATTTTTATTATGCCTACTCCTATTTGGATGCAAGCAATTGCCTTTGGACTCTTCCGTTTTTTTGATGCCATCAAACCAGGGCCGATTGGAATGATTGATAGACACTTTAAAAATCTAGAAAGTAACAATGAGGGACCATCAAGCATCCTACAAATCATTTGGCGCGGGTTTGGCATCATGGTGGATGATCTTGCTGCAGCCTTCTTCACGCTCTTAGCGATCGCTTTGATCCAAAAAATTATTCTCTTATGAAATCGATTGATAACGCCAAAATACTTGCTCCACTTTTACTTACGAGAGGTTGGAAACTGGCACTCGCTGAATCTTGCACGGGCGGTCTAGTTTGTGCCACTCTGACAGAACTATCTGGGTCTAGTGAGTGGTTCGAGCGAGGTTATATCACCTACAGCAATCAAGCTAAAACAGAGTGCTTAGGGGTTCCGGATGCGCTCATAAAGACTCATGGGGCGGTGAGCGAGCCGGTAGCCAAGGCTATGGCCCTAGGCGCTCAGCGTAATGCCGGCGTTAACGTAGGCGTTTCCATTACTGGAATTGCTGGGCCCGCTGGGGGCACAATAGAAAAGCCTGTGGGTACAGTTTGCTTTGGATGGACCATGCCAAACGCTGCGGGTGAGCATATCACTAACTGTCAAACCAAATTATTTAACGGAGATAGGCAATCAATACGGCAACAGGCTACTGAACATGCTTTAGCTGGTTTAATTCAATTGCTCAATAAGTAATTACTTCATCCAGCCTTTGCTATAGAAATAGCCTAGCGGAATCACAGCTGAAATAATCATCGCACCAATTGCCATTGGATAACCCCAAGTCGCATCCAACTCAGGCATATGTTTGTAGTTCATACCCCAAATACTTGCCAATAAAGTAGGTGGCATTAAGGCAACCGATACCACCGAGAAGATTTTGATAATCTTCGATTGGTTCAAGTTAATGAAACCGACCGTTGCATCCATTAAGAAGTTAATCTTATCGAACAAGAATGCAGTATGGTTTTCTAAAGAATCAATGTCGCGCAAAATTTGACGTGCCTCCTCTTGCTGCTCATCAGATAGCAACTTGCTGCGCATTAGAAAAGATAAGGCTCTGCGGGTATCCATTACATTACGGCGAATGCGTCCGTTGGTATCCTCTTCTTTAGCAATCGTCTCTAAAACCTCTGCAGCATCAGCATCATTAATACTGTCAGATAGCACTCGCTTACCTGCTTGTTCGAGGTTTTCATAAACCTCTTCCAAGGCATCAGCAGAGTACTCAGCATCAGTGGAATACAAATCAAGCAATACATCTTTTGCATTGCTGACCGAACCAGGTCGTAAGCGCGCGCGCAGTCGAACCAAGCGGAACACTGGCAAATCTTCATCATGAATCGAGAACAATACTTGCTTAGTCAGTACAAAAGCAACTCGCACGTTGCGAGAAGTTTCTTCTTCGTCCAATAAGAAATCCGTACGAATATGGAGATGGCCATCGTCGGCCTCAAAATAACGAGCAGAGGCTTCTAAGTCGCCCAAGTCATCCAATTCAGGCAAAAGCACCCCAAATGCCTCTTTAATCCAAATAAGCTCATCTTCCTCTGGATCAACGACGTCGATCCATATAGGATTAGCGTATTGCAACAATTCATTGCGATCTTCGACTTGCTCTTGAGAGAGGCGGCCATTTTGCAGGACGAACAAGTTGATCATGGTGAACTCCTAGGGAATGTGCGCTAGTTTATCCTATACAACATGACAGTTTCACTAAAATAAGCTAAATTCGATGAACTCTCGCTCAAATACCTTTAACCACCAACTCCAGTCTGCATGGGCTTCTCAAGGCAGTATGCTGTGTATTGGTTTTGACCCTGATCCCAAGCGCCTCCCCCCATCTTTCCAAGATAAACCTGAGGGTATATTTGAGTTCTGCCGAGAAATTGCGGATGCGACCGCTGATTTAGTGTGTTCATTTAAACCCCAGTTTGCATACTTTGCCTCCCAAAGGGCTGAGGCCCAATTAGAAAAGCTCATTGGGTACCTGAAGGATAAGTATCCCCATATCCCCGTGATCCTAGATTCCAAACGCGGAGATATTGGCAGCACAGCGGATCACTATGCTCTAGAGGCTTTTGAACGCTATGGGGCAGATGCAGTCACCGTGAACCCCTACATGGGCTTTGACACCATTGAACCCTACCTTAAGCATGCTGGCAAAGGGGTCATTGTGCTTTGCCGCACATCCAACCCTGGCGGCTCAGATTTGCAATCTCTGAATGTGGATTTAGGCGAACCGCTCTACTTGCATGTAGCCAAACTAGCCTCGCAGAAGTGGAACAGCTCTGGTCAGATCAGTCTCGTAGTTGGCGCCACCTTTCCCGAAGAAATTGCCAAGGTACGCACCATTGTTGGCGACATGCCTTTGCTGATTCCGGGTATTGGTGCTCAAGGCGGCGACATTGATGCAACCATTAAAGCGGGTCACATTCCAAATATGCCCGGCACTGGAATGATCGTCAACTCTTCAAGAGCGATTTTGTATGCAAGCGCTGGTAGTGATTTTGCTCAAGCCGCAAGAGATGTAGCGCAAAGAACGCGTGATGCACTAAGGTCTGCAGCCACCAAATAAATACAGAGCCCGCGAATCATTTAGCTGATTTATTTGATGCTGGATAAGGAGCCAAGGCAACACGATCCATATTTCCTAAGATGAATTCTTGGCGAGTTGGAAAGTGAATATTAGCCTTACGACAATATTGAGGTTTATCAAAACACTTAGGTGAAGGCAACGCGGAACCTAACGCTGCAGCTTGATCTCGGTCTAATGCAGCTGGGGTTCTTTCAAAATAGTAATAGGAGGCGGAGCCAATACCAAAGATTCCCTCACCCCACTCTACGGAATTGAGATAAATCTCAAATAACCTCTGCTTTGAGAGAGTTAACTCCAAAAGTCCTGCAATGATGAATTCTTGTCCTTTGCGAAAATAATTTTGCTCCGAAGAAAGAAAGAGATTTTTAGCCAACTGCTGTGTAATGGTTGAGCCGCCACGCAAAGCTGTCTTAGAGCTAGTTCCTGCCTGGGCTTTTTGCTGATTCTTTTCCCACGCTTTTTTCATGTCTTCAAAGCGAAAGCCTTGGTGCTGAAAAAAAATATCATCTTCACTAACCAATACAGCCCGTTTTAGATTATTAGAAATCTTATCGTAAGGTGTCCACTCGGAATAGACAGGACAAGACCAATGCCATGAACATAAGCGCCAACGCTCTGCCCTTTGAAACGCAGTACTTGAAGGATTAATGACTAGCCATAAGGCGATCTGTATTGCAAAGTAGACCTGCATGGCTACAAAACCACAGAGCAGGCATTTGACTAAATAAGTGAGCCAACGCATCGAACAATTAAGCCAAATAGGTCAATTAACTACGAAGTTTGGCTAACACTGCGCGTGGATCAATCGCCGTGGCTAAATGTTCGCCGCGCCATAACAAGAAAGCATCAGCAGCTTGCTCTACTAGCATTCCTAGGCCGTCGCTAACCCTTGCGCCTTTTTGCAAAGCTTGCTGCATAAAGGCGGTAGATTTTCCGTAGACCATATCGTATCCAAAAGAGCTTGGTACAAAAATATTAGTTACTGCCTGAGTGCTTAAAGGAGATTCATCACTTAAACCAGCAGCGGTAGCATTAATGACCAAATCAAATGGGTATGGCGTTTTTGCGGCATCCTCGAGCTCAGCCAAGGTTCTAGACTCAAGTGCAACCTCTTTAGAGACCGCAAGATCAGCAAATAACTTCACTAGCTCTTGTACTTTTGCATGAGACCGATTGGCAATCACTAAACACTTTGGCGATTGCTCAAGTAATGGGCCAATCACACCCCGTGCTGCGCCGCCAGCACCCAAGAGCAAGATTCTGGATTGATGAATGGCAATACCTTGCGCCAATAAATCACGCACTAGACCGGAACCATCAGTGTTATCGCCATAAATCTTGCCATCTTTTATCCACAAGGTATTTACAGCGCCCGCCAACTGAGCGCGCGAGCTTAATACGTCTGCAAAAGCTTGTGCATCGAGTTTAAATGGCACAGTGACATTCATACCCTTACCACCGGCTGCAAAAAAAGATTTTGCCGCCACCGAAAATGAATTGATATCAGGCTGCAAACGACCATAGTGTATTTTTTGCCTAGCTTGTTCTGCAAAGCTTTGGTGGATTACAGGTGACTTACTATGCGTGATTGGATTGCCGGCAACAGCATACACATCCACCCCAGTAAATAAACTAGGATCAGTATGCAGATCAGCTGGGTTAGATGAATTCATGATGACCACAGAATAAGCGAATTTATGAAGTATTTTTCAAAATTAATGGCGTAACTCCAAACGATCAGCACCATCGCGAGCAAACTCAAAGGTAGAAACCCAATCTAGTACATCAAGCTGATTTCGCATTTCAGACGGAAATGGCCCAAAGGGAGCAGAAGCTCGCACGATTGCAATCGCCTGTCGGTCTAACTCCGGGTTGCCTGAGCTACGACCGATTGAAAGCCCATCCTTGCCTTGAGCATTGGTAGTAATTCGTCCTTGGGCATCCACACTGACCACAATCACCAAGCTACCGTACAAAGGGCGGCCATTGGCTCGTGGAAAAAATGCACTTCCGTATGCCTCGATCTTCTGACGCATTGCATCGTAATAATGCGCAAAAGTTACTGCTTTAGCATTGCTGCCCGTCAAGACTTTCCGACGTGGTTCTCGCCCATCTGCCTGCAAACGTTTAGCGAGTTCTGCTTCCAGAGAATTCAGTTGGGGAGTCATTTGTTGATCATCCCCACTCTTACGTCCACCCGAACGAAGTCGCTCTTGGGTCAATTTTGCCAACATTTGCTTTTGCTGTTTCTCCAAAACCTCAAGTCGAGCCTCTGCACCTAAGCGAGCGTGATGTAATGCAGTTGCATCTTGATTTTCTTTTTTACCACCACCCTGTAAATCAGCTTGTGCTAATTTATTTGCCTCTTTAGGTGGTGCTTTATTACTAGCATTGACTAATACAACGCTCAGTGGCGTGTTGAGGCGACGATTCTCAATCTCCCCAAATCCCCAACGAATAGATAAAAAAATAATATGAATTAAAAGCGAGATACAAAGCGCCAAACGGAATGGGTGGCGCTGCCAAGACATCTGCAAGTAAAGCACTATTTTGCTTAATTTTTCATGCATTACGAACCCTGATACTTTAGTCTGTACTGCCATCTTCTTGCGCACTAACTTCCGGCACTTCAGCCTTAGCCTCGATCTCTAGCACCCTAACAGCTGCACTCAACTGCAATAAATCGATATCTGCCAGCACCACCTGAGCGCGAGTCATTCGCGGATGGCTTGCGAGCCCTGGAACAGGGAGATGCAAGGGGACTAACTCCAATCGAGACATACCCTCTTTTAAATGACGTACATATACATTTTTAGACTCGCCATCTTGAGTTGCCCAACGCAGACACCAGTACTTTTCTAATCTGTCTTGGTATTCACCATAGGTTTGATAACAGGATTCAAAATCTGCGGCAATACCCATCAAACTAGCATCGCGCGGCGGAAAAGGCGCAACCATCTTTGCAGTCACGCCATGCTTAGCTAAGGCAATGAGCTGCCATTGATTGACTAAATCTGAGTAGCGGCGCAGTGGTGATGTGCACCAGGCGTAGTAATCCAAACCCAAGCCTTCATGTGGGCCTGGGGTAGTTTGCATGCGCGTGCGCAACGGGCCCCAACCCTTCTGAGTTCTGAATAAACCTGGCAAACCATGATCGGCCAAGAGCTGACCGGAAGCACTGTTACAGAAAATCATCCATTCAGCAACAATCGTATCAAGAATAGATCCACGCTGACGCGGCACAATCTCTACGCGCTCTGCTCCATTCACATCCTTGATCTGGAAATGAAAATCTCTTGCTAAAGCATTAGGGTCAATCAGCCCTAACTGCTCTGCGCGAAGACCATTAGCGACACGCTTTTCTTGGCGACCAGCATGCAGAAGCTGGGCAGCCCCCCATAAAATAGAGAGCTCTTTTCGATATGGATAAGTAGCAGCTTCATCAGCCAAGCTTTCCTCGTTGACGAGATGCTCAATATCCTCCAGACGCAAATTTGCAACCATGGGCACCATCTCGGCACGCATTTGTAGCGAATCTCTGTTTGTCACCCCTTGCGTATCGATATCAACGTAGATGGATAAGGCAGGTCTTGAGGCGCCTTCATCCAAGGAAAACTGCTCAATAACCGAGTCAGGCAACATCGTGATTTTGTCACCCGGGAAATACACCGTCGACATCCGACTGCGCGCCACCTGATCTAGGGAGTCATCTTTAGCAATCACCAAACCAGGTGCAGCAATATGGATACCAATGCGATGACCTCCATCAATAAGCTCTGTTACCGATAAAGCATCATCAATCTCCGTGGTTCCAGCGTCATCAATCGAGAAAGCGTTTACATCTGCAAGAGGAAGTTCTGCAATAGCAGCGGTATAGGCGCCTTGGTCAACAACGATACTTTGACTGTGTGCAGCACCATTAGGAAAATGCGTCTTGAGAAACATGCCTTGGTGATAAGCTAAGGGAGAATCAATTGCTCCGCAACGAATCATGAGCTGTGCAGGCGACCCCCCCGTCTCATTGCATGCAGCTATCAACGCTTTATACGCAGTGGTATTTTTATCTGGTGAAAACAATAACTGCGAAGCCGAGGACTGAAGTGCTGCAGGGAAAGTACCAGCCACTAATTCTTGCTGCCAAGCAGACTGTTGCTCCAACTCTTTTTGCTTGCGCTCTAATGCTGCTAAGCCAGCCTGTAACTGCTCGAGCGGCGCACGCTGAAAGCGCCCGCGCCCTTTACGACGAAAAAATACTGGGGCTCCCTGCAAAGCAATTCCTAAGGAGACTTGCTGAGAAATAGTCGCTTGCTCACCAAAATACTCATGCGAAACATCGACGAGACCAAACTCTTCATCTGGCGCGCAATCCCACAGTAACTGCAAATCGATATCTTTAGATAAAACAGTGGCTTCATCCATAACAGCCTGAGCCTCAGGCTTTTCAAAGCGTAGCCAAACTTCCTTGGCCTTGAGCTTAATCTTTTTTCCCGAAAGACTGGTGGCCTGCCAAGACTCAGCATCACCCGAGCCTGATGCAGACTGCACTGTGGCAAGCTTAATGTCGCCACCTTCTTCGTATAAAAGATTCATGCTTAGAGAGAGATTCCGCCGCTAACCTCTAAAGCAACTCCGTTTATAAAGCTGGCCTCATTACTAGCCAAAAATAAATACACATTCGCTATTTCCTCCGGAGTGCCTAGGCGCCCAAGCCAACTGCGCCTCTCGATATCCTGCAAAATATTTTCTGGCATCGCTTTAATCATCTCAGTTGCAACAAATCCAGGACAAATCGCATTTACCCGAATACCTTTAGGGCCGAGCTCGCGAGCCCAAGTCTTGGTAAAACCAATCACGCCAAATTTAGTAGCCGAATAATTCGTTTGGCCAAAGTTGCCGTAAATACCAACAACACTAGATGCATTGACAATCGCCCCTGATTTGGCTTCCAACATATGGGGAACAATCAACTGTGTGCAATTAAATACGCCCTTAAGATTGACATCAATTACCGCATCAAATTGCGCCTCCGTCATCTTTATCAAGCGGGCATCTTGCGTAATACCAGCGTTGTTAATCAAGATATCGATACGACCATGTTTTTGCATCACTTGATCCACCACAGCCTGAATGCTGGCCCGATCAGTCACATTCATCCCATAGGCTTCTGCATTCGGGATTTGTGCAGCAGCGCCTTTTGCAGCCTCTAGATTCATATCAGCAAGGATCACGATTGCACCCTCCCCAGCAAAGCGCTGCGCTGTAGACAAGCCAATTCCTTTTGCCGCGCCTGTAATGATTGCTATCTTATTTTTTAATCTGTCGCCCATGATTTGCCTCTGTATTTTGATTTACTTTGATCGTACTGATCAAGCGCTAATTGCTTTTAATATTTTTTGGTGTACGCCGCCAAAACCACCATTGCTCATCACCAGAATATGATCTCCAGGCTTTGCCTCTTTTGCAAGAGCATTCACTAAGGCGTCCAGATCATCAAAAGAATGTGCTTTACCCTGCTCTTTTGTATTGAGTGGGGATAACACTTGGGCCAAGTCCCAGTCTAAAGACTCCTTACCAGCATTAGCGCCATAGGCAAAAACTTGATCGGCCTGTTCTAAGCTGCCAGGAAGCTGCACTTTCATCACGCCCAGCTTCATCGTATTGGAGCGAGGCTCTAATACTGCCAGAATACGAGCTTTGCCAACACGACGACGCAAACCATCGACAGTTGTCGTAATCGCAGTTGGGTGATGGGCAAAATCATCATAGACGGTAATGTCATTTGCAATGCCGATTGTTTCAAGACGTCGTTTGACATTTTTAAATGCCGCTAAAGCGCATGCGGAATCCGCTGGTGAAATGCCGATATGATTTGCTGATGCAATTGCTGCAAGAGCATTGAGTTGATTATGTCGACCCATGACTCCAGAATCTACAGCCCACTTCACAGTAGCTACCTCTTTGCCAGATTTGCGCACAATAAATCCATCGCTCTCTTGAGAAAAGAATGACCACTCGTTATTAGACTCATGACCAAAATGCTCTACAGGCGCCCAAGAGCCCCGAGTAATCACGCTTGCTAAGGCAGGCTCTTCGCCGTTCACCACCAACAAACCATCGCTCGGAACGGTGCGAACTAAATGGTGAAACTGGGTTTCAATGGCCGCTAGATCAGCAAAAATATCGGCATGATCAAATTCCAAATTATTTAATAAAGCGGTGCGTGGCCTGTAGTGCACAAACTTACTGCGCTTATCAAAAAAAGCAGTGTCGTATTCATCAGCCTCGATCACAAAATATTTACTCTCTCCTAAGCGTGCAGATACGGTAAAATTGAGCGGCACACCACCAATCAAATAACCCGGTTTGTAACCATTAAATTCTAAGATCCATGCAAGCATGGCTGATGTTGTAGTCTTGCCATGGGTGCCCGCAACCGCCAAAACATGCCTGCCATATAAAACTTGTTCGCCTAGCCACTGAGGACCAGAAATATAAGGAAGCCCTTGATTCAGAATGGCCTCCATCAAGGGATTACCGCGAGAAACCACATTGCCGATCACAAATAAATCAGGCATCGTCTCAAACTGCAATAATTGATCTGGTGAAAAGCCCTCAATCAGTTTGATACCCTGAG
>Ga0209400_1003617_pt1 | contig 11220 bp, 10 predicted proteins | sample M_130807_EF_Meta_FD_187313 | JGI IMG/M metagenome (GOLD analysis project Ga0209400, IMG submission 187313) | Freshwater microbial communities from Lake Montjoie, Canada to study carbon cycling - M_130807_EF_MetaG (SPAdes) (version 2) | ecosystem: Environmental > Aquatic > Freshwater > Lake... | reverse complement strand
AGATAAGAAGGGTAAAATGAATGCTATTAGTTTCTATACACTTTCAGCTTATAGGGAATGGCTACAATCACATAACCAAGGGCGCGGCTATGAAACTAAGTATTATAAAGGGTTGGGTTCTAGCACTCCTGCTGAAGGTAAAGAATACTTTAAGAATTTCAAGATTGTTACCTATCATTGGGATGATCTTGCTTCCGGAACAGTAGATATGGCTTTTAATAAAGATCGTGCAGATGACCGCAAAACCTGGCTTCTAAATTATGACGGAAATTCTATTCTAGATATCAATCAATCCCGGGTGAGTATTAGCGATTTTATCAATAAGGATTTGATTCATTTCAGTAATTATGATAATCATCGCAGTATTCCATCTGTCTTTGATGGTTTGAAGCCTAGTACCCGTAAAATTATATATTGTTCTTTCAAACGCAATCTACGTTCGGAAATCAAGGTTGCACAGCTGGCCGGATATGTATCAGAACACGGCGCCTATCATCACGGTGAAGCTAGTCTCAACGGTGCGATTGTTAATCTCGCCCAAAACTATATAGGAACCAATAATGTTAATTTGTTGATGCCAGAGGGTCAATTAGGTACTAGATTGCATGGCGGTCATGATTTTGCAGCACCAAGATATATTCATACTTATCTTTCCAAAATTACACACGTCTTATTTAATAAAGATGATTATCCTCTATTAAAACTAACGGAAGACGATGGCGCCACAGTAGAACCTGTCTTCTTTATGCCTATTATGCCTATTGTATTGATTAATGGTTCTACTGGAATTGGTACTGGATGGTCTAGTGAAATTCCGCAATTTAATCCTTTGGATATATTGAATAATATTCGGCGACTTATGCTAGGTGAGGAAGTAGTACAAATGACTCCGTGGTATCGTGGATTTACTGGTTCAATTCGCAGATTGGCCGCCAATCAATGGATAACAAAAGGTAAATACCGCGTATTGGATTCTACTACGGTTGAGATTACAGAATTACCGATAGGAACCTGGACGCAAGACTTTAAGAATATTCTAGATATGTATGAAGCTGGATTTAAGACTGGCGGAGATGCCTCTAGTGATAAGAAGAAAACTAAAACACCTACAGCGGAAGCAAAGAAACCTAAATGGGCGCAATTTGCAGATTCTACTGGTAAACTAATTAAAACATATAAAAATGAATCATCGGAAGCGCAAGTCCGGTTTACTATCATATTTGACCCGCTAGTGTTAAATAATCTAATGCAAGGGGTAGATAAACAAGGTCTTTCTGAATTTGAGAAATTGTTTTGTCTATCTAGCAAGTTATCGTGCATTAGGACTATGAATCTATATGATGAGAATAATCGGTTGAAAAATTTTAAATCTCCTGAAGAAATCCTCACATATTACTACACACATCGACTGACGTATTACACCAAGCGACGGGATTATCTTATTGAAATTCTTGACCGGGAAGTATTTATGCTTTCTACACGGGCGCGATTCATTATAGATGTAATCAATGAGGTAATCCTAATTCGTAATGTACCTCGAGTGGAAGTAGTATCCCAGCTACAAAAACTGGGATATCCAGTTATGGTTGACGGCGACCAATTAATTTTGCTAGAGCGTGCCACAAAGCAACAAAAAGATGATGGTAATTATGATTATCTTATTCGAATGCCAATTTATTCGCTTACCAAAGAAAAGGTAGAAGAATTATTGCAAGAAAAAGAAACAAAGATTAAAGAGTTAACCATTCTAAAGGCTAAAACAGATAAGGATTTATGGGATGCAGATTTAGGGGTGTTTGAAACTGAATACAAGAAACATATGGATGAATTCTACGATTATATGGATATCAATCCAAAGGATATAGAATCAAAAATGGCAAAACCAGCACCTAAGAAAGTAGTTATTAGAAAACGCGATTCTGCAGCAACTACGCCCGCAACTTCCCGATTGCATACACCAATTAATCTTCCGGAAGTGGATGATGCGTAATTATTAGGCATAGTACTCTCGATTGCCTAGTATTTTTATTTTTGCTTATTTATTTTCATTTTGTCTTATTTTGTCTTATTTTGTTTTCATTTTGTCTTATTTTGTTTTCATTATTCTATTGGTTAGTTCATTATTTAAAAATTAAAAAATTATTAAAAAATAATTAAAAAATTGAATTTATTTATATACCAGAGATACTTTACAAAAAAAGATACAATTAATAAAAAAGATACAATAACTAAACATATAAAATGCATAGCAAAAAGCATATTATGAATGAAGAACCTGAAGAATACGTCCAAGTAGTTTTTACTAATCTAATTAAAAAATCAAAATCTTGTCGAGAACATAGTGATGTAGACAAATTTCAGCCATCGGGAGTAATTGTAAACGGCCATACATATCATTTTAATTTGAAATCTCTAATAGAAAAAGAACCTACTAATAATCTACTTAATATACATTCTGGCGTAATTAAGAAACAGGTTAATAATGGGAATCATACCATAGAATATATGGAGCACCTGCCCGATTTCAATCTAATTATTGACTACATAAATGATTATAATTATAAAGATTTTGATAAGGTATTTAATACGGATTACTCTAGATATGAACGTTTTCATCTATTGTTAACTAAATTGGAAATGACAAATTTAATCGTAAAGTTAGATTTGTTGTATCCATTATTGAATATAAATGGTGTTGTGCGTACCTTTTCTACCAGATTTATTAATATTCTAGAACCACAAAATCATTTATTTGATGGGTCTAGCCGGCAATTAGGTAATAAATATTCTCATTTTAGAGATAGTGAACTATTCAATACATATTTTCGTGATTATCTTCTAGGTAATAAAACACTTATAGAAGCGGCAGAATATATTAATACGTTGAAACAAAAACTAAAACTAAAACAAAAACAAGAGGAAAATTGTAATATTGAAGACTATGGCTATACTCTAGCAAAGATAGAAAGTGATTTGCATTATTATGGTCTAGCAAAATTAAGAGCGCTAGTTTTTGAATAGATAGTAGATAGTAGATAGTATAGTATAATTACCACAACAAAATCTAACAAATCTATTAAAATGCATCATCAATCAAAATCTTTGAAGAAGAGATTATCATTTTTTTCTAATGTTTTTATATTGACTACCATATGGGATTGGGTATTGGCATTTATCAACTGCCCGCCACTGTCTTGTATAGCAACGTTGCTAAGAGATTTCATTACGAAGCTAGAGAACCAATCATCCACTGCTAGATTACCCGTCGTCCGTGATAGGGTTGCCGGCATTGGTATTATTAATTGATTATATAAAGTTGTAGAAGGACTTGATTTTCCAATATTTAGAACATAATGCCCGCTGCTAGCATTGATCCAGTTATTAAACTGTGCGGATTCATCATAGCTCATATTATGATATTGGTATCCTTTGACTTGAATTAAATCATCAGTATGGAATTCTGCAGAATTAAAATAAGTGCTAGTTTGTATTACTAGCGTATCACTGATAGAAATAGGTATAGTATTGCTAGTATTCAAATGAATAGAATATATACTTAGCACATCATTTAGATTAGATGCTAATACACCACCCGGATTCGTTATTGATATATCTAGCAGGGATATATATCCTTCGGGTGCCGGAGAATATTCCTTCCTTTGGATACTAGTATTCTTAAACTCTAGATAAGAAATATCCGAAAGCGTAATTGGAAGTGGTATTAAAGGTGTATAAATACCTAGCGTTTCATTAAGTGTCTTATTAGTACCGTAGCTGGAGAAATTAATCCCCTGCATAGCTACTGCTAAATAAGGATTATCATTAAGCCGTGGTGCGAGGTTTGAGGTATATCCAACTTGGCATACCCTGTTAGGTAATATGATTTTATCTACTGAAAAGGCAATAACATTCTTATAATCTTGTGATACAATGGAAAAACGGTCTCTAGAGGAACCACCTAGTTTGACTTTGAATTTATAGGGAGTTTCCGGATTAGCTGAATATGTCCAATTACGGTCAATGCTATTTATTACTACGACGTGGTTTTTTATTTTAGTATTGGGAGGAATATAATCTGGTGCTAGGGTTTCATCTTGTAATTGCAAGCTATTTTCCATAGCACCTGGTGCAACTTTATCCCCGCGGAATGGTGCATCTCTAGAGGCAGAAGAATAATCTAAATTATCGGTATTAGTATAACTACCAATTACTGAATTAAACATTTTGTATCAATGATTCTAGATAACACTATTCTAAATAACACTATTCTAAATAACACTATTCTAAATAACACTATTCTAAATAACACTATTCTAGAAGAGGAATTTAAAAAATAAAAAAATCCTAGAGATAAGTTATGCACGATTCCAAATTTAAAATTTAAATAAAATTTAATTATGTGTGGTTTTTTTGGTATGATGGGTTTGGTGCCGGCGGTGGCTAGAATGTTGCATATGGTGTTTATGACCTTCCTCTGATAGTAGTTTATGTGCGGCACCTTGTAGCACACATACATCATCATGAAGAATTTTAAGGTCATCTTTACGGTCAGTTTCCTTGACTTCCTTTATCTTCTTTTCCAACGATGCTTTTAGGCGTTGAATACTATCTAAATAGGCTTTAACCTTGAGATGATTACCGTGATCCATTGCTAGGCACATCCACCCTAGCTTTTCAAATTTGACTTTCATCCAATGGGCTAGACCACAGTTTGTTGCCTCGTGAGCTTCTCCCGCAACACATTTACCCTTATCTTCAACCGTGGTACTGTTAATAAGTGCATGCGCACAATCCTTAAGGCATATAGTATTATTTAGAAGAATAGCTAAGTCTTGCTTTCTATCATAATCTCGGGTTTTGCGTAGTTTATTTGTTAGGCATTCGTGTAGCCGGTTAACACCATCTATAAAGGCATCCATTTTGAGTTGATTATGATGTTTTTGAGCCATCGCCATCCAACCTAGATGCTCGAACATATGATTATGCCAGTTATGAAGGCCGAGAAAGGTGCAATCGTGAGTATTCATTTTGCTTTTCGCTTTTTGATAGGTGTAATATGATAATATATCTTAATTTATATAAATATTTTTGATTATCTTGATATCTTGATATATTGATATATTGATATATTGATATATTGATATATTGATGTATTGATATTTTAATATGGATTCATATGATATAGGTGGGTGGTGTGGTCTGTTTCTTCTAGGAACTAACATCTACAAAATATAATAACATACTTAGAATGAATAATGCAAAACCGGCAGGTATCATATTATCTTCTAGCTTAAATCCCCCCGGACTATAAACACCTCCTAGATAATTATTTATTTGATTTTTATAAACATCATAACCACCGGTCATATATCCATTTATAGTATCTAGCATATATTGAAGAAAATCACCACTAAATAATTTAGATGTTATATCAGTTCCGCTATCTTGTTTTTTACTCTTTTTATTAAGATTGGAATCATCAAATGCTTTTATAAGACTTGGGCTAGTTGAACTAGGGTTTATAGTTTGCGATTTTGTATTTGCTGGGCGTGTTGTTGCTGGGCGTGTTGTGGTTGCTGGGCTTGTTGTTGTAGTTGTTGTTGTTCCGGTATTGTTAATATTAGAATCTGCGAATCCTTCTAGAATATCCTCTTGCGCTTTGCTATTAATCATATATGAACCACGATTGCTAGGATCACTAAATATATTTTCCTTATTTAATCCACCTAACAATCCACCTGATAATTCCTGCTTTGGAATAGGATTATTTGCAACCTGGCTGATACCATTTTTCGAATATGAATAATCATTCGTAAATCCATAATCACGTGTCAAGCCCTGACTATGTTGGGACGTAATGGTCGGGCGCATATTGTGCACCCTTGTCATTTGTTCTTTTAATTCACCATTGCTGACATACCAATCATCACCATATTCCCCGGTTATGTTAGCTATGGTTTTGATTTCATTCGACTTAGATGTTGACTTGGCGCTATTAGAATCCCCAATACGGGATAGCATATTTACTATACCCGATTCTATTTGACTGGCTAATGAAAGCGGATTTATATTTAGTTCTTCCTTCTTTTCTTGTTCTAAGAAATCGCCATATGCTTTGCTATATTTCATTGCTAGATTACCCTCATTATCATTAAAATCACTTTTTGCCAATTGTGAAATCTTATCAAAATTACGCTCATATATAGGCAGGATATATGATTTATCTAATATGCTAGAGATTTGTCTTTGGCTAACATTAATATTGTGTCCTAATTCATTAACTAATTTATCAATTGCAATGTATTTTTCTAATGATGCTCTAGAATCATTTATACCACGTAGTTGTGAATTGTAATCAATAGACGTAGAATTCATCATCGCTAATGTATTCATTGCGGCGGTGAGGTCTTTATTTGTCTTATCTATCAGGTTCTCTATTGTATTATTAATTGTACTAATAACTTCTGTCCGGATTGCGGTTCGTGTTAAAATACGTGGTGATTTAATAGTCAGTGTAATATAATTCATAATATTGTCAACCCCTTTAGCTAGAATAGAATCAAACTGTTTTTTTAGATTTAGATAACGATTCCGGCTATACATAACACTTAATTTACCTAAATCAGATATTAATTGTGCGATTACTTGATTGTAATTTGCTTTGCAAGCTTGTATTTGGGTATCATTGAGATTAAGATTATCAAATAGAGTAGTTGCAATAGGTGGCATATTAGCACTAGCACTATTATTACCACTACTATTACTATTAGATGTGGCAGCTATACTAGGGGTGATTGATATATCACTATCAAATCCTTCTAGCACTTTTGCTTTTGTTTCTTGTTTGTCTTGTTTGCATTGTTTGTCTTGTTTGCCTTGTTTGTCTTGTTTGTCTTGTTTGCCTTGTTTGTCTTGTTTGCTTCGTCTGGTGTTATGTCTAGAAGTGGTATTTTCATCATCCTGGTTGAATTGCACATCAACCCTATTAGAAATTTTCAAGACCTTTCGTTCTTGTTTATATTCCTTTCTAGCATTACGCATGTCTTTTTTATGTTCCTCCTCACTAGTAGTATTAATAGATGAATCAATATCATCTTCTGCGGATTCAATATCTTCTAGGTTCTTAAGTTGTGCACCGACATCATAAAATTTCTCACGTTGAATATAATACTTTCTTAAACAAATAAAATAAATTATAAATACTACTATGATTAATAAAATCCAACCAGTGAGATGTTCCCTTATAAATTCAATTGGTATATGTAGAATATCTAGAATTAACATATCCGGCGGCTGATGTTCTAAGGGGCTTCTAATTTAATAAATATTTAGGTTTTTTACCACTACAAATAACCAAGTTAATTCTAGCAAGTCTATTATCTAAGTATAAAATAGATCGAACACACCATTCATACTTGTATCTTATACTCGTATCTTATACTTGTATCTCATATAACAATGTCATTTAAATCTTCCCGTTTTGCTAATCTAGATTCATTTCAAAGTGTTGATAATATGGATCCTATGCTGCGCGCCCAGCAAAATGGATTTAATGGTCGTATTTTTATAGCACCAGATGAAGCCATTCGCCCATATGAACTCTTTAAGAACTCAAATCAACCACAACAAACTGATACTAGCATTATTTCCAATATAGTAGTTCCTAATGCTCTCTCACGAACTTATTTCAGTAATGATAATATTGAACGTCTGCAGATGCAGATAATCGATGCAGTATATAAGACCTGCCAGAAGAAGATTAGTCGCCAATCATATCAGGAATTGCAAATTATTATGAAAAGTATGTATTTACAATATAGTCGCAATCTATCATATGATATAGAAGGCCAGGTAGCTACATTAAATAAATACGTTATAGATGAATGTGTCCGGATAATTGTACCTAACGTACTTCAATATAATAAATATATGGATGATATTACCAGTCCTATACCAGTAATGCCATTATCTCAAAATGTTTCAAATAAGGGCGAAAAATGGGGCGATTTTTCAAGTCTTATTCCCTCAACAGTTTCAACTGGTAATATGCCACGATAATCATCCTCCTAGAAGTGCGTTAACTTAGAATAAGTAATTTAGACTTTATATATAATAACATATCAGTTTTTTGTTAATTCTTTATATGCCACCACAGAAAAAACGCATTGATAAGATTTACGTTCAAACAGAAAGCCGTCCTCTAGACTCTTATTTCGGCTCAAAAAAAACTTCTAATATCACAATTTATGGTGTAAGTGAACCACAACCGGTTAATATAACCAGTTTGGAATTAATTCCACCGGCAAAGAGTAATAGCCCAACTAGCAGGGAAAATATTCTTAATAATTTGAAAAGTCAAAAAATAATATATAACTTGCAGGAAATAAAAAACAAAGTTGAAATACTTACAGAAAATGAGTTGGCAGAGATATTCAAGATTATTAAGAAAAATAACGAAAAATATAGCACTAATAAAAATGGTATTTTTGTAAATTTGACTACTCTTAAAAGGGCTACAATCATAGAATTGAGTAATTTTTTGTATTTCTGTGAAAATAACGATAAGATTTTTGATAAGGAAGAAGAAGAAAGAGCTCGATACAAAGACATGATATCAGAAATTAACTAATAAGCTTGTTAGTTAACTAACGTGCTAGTGTTATTATCACTTGGATATCATCAATCAATTACGATAACATCTTTCTTTATGGAACTAATAATCTTGCGATTCCAATTGCGTGGTTTTCGATATCCACATTCTCGCATAAATTCCATCATATGTTTTGAACCCATAGATTTATTACATAGGGAACAAATTGGTCGCAAGTTTTCGATAGTTGTTCCACCACCATCCCGTTCGCTGATTACGTGGCCGGCTTCAAAGTGGCCTTGGATTATTTCACATTCCTGGCAACACATACATCTAGCCGAACCAACTTCATTGCCAATATAGTGATTCCAGACATTTATTTTCAATGTCAAGCCGTGCTTATGGCATGGCGCAATGGTCGGGTGCACTTAGTGCACCCTTGTCTTTGGAATAGCGCGTTTTCGATAAGATTGCTTTTTAACTGGTTTCTCGATTGATAATTCATTATCATAATCCACGTCCACATCAACATCAACATCCATTGGAATTGCTTCATCCTGATAATTATTTGCCATTACTATTACTATTACTAATACTAATACTAATTTGAAAAATGTAATATTCAATTATCATATATCTATAATTTTTCAACTTTCTTATTTTCATATCTGTTTTTCTGGAAAAAAGAAATTGCTTAATACCTAATAGAAAATTAAATTATTTGTTTGTGATTTATCTTGATTAGGTTCATTATTTAACTTGTTAATATTATTCAATAATTTATTAACACGAGAATTTAGATTATCAAGTCTTGATTGATTATCCATAATTGTAAATCTGTTAGTATTTAACATAGAATATCCATTATCAAGTTGATTTTTAATTGTATTTAGATATTGTGTATTATAGGGTGTTGTTATAAATGGTGTTGTTGTTGGTGTCTGTGTGGTTGCTGGTGCTTGCGTGGTTGCTAGTGCTTGCGTGGTTGTTGGTGCTTGCGTGGTTGTTGGTGCTTGCGTGGTTGCTAGTGCTTGCGTGGTAGCTGGTGCTTGCGTGGTAGCTGGTGCTTGCGTGGTAGCTGGTGCTTGCGTAGTTGTAGGTGCCGGGGTATTAGAAGGAATAACAATTTGTCTATAATAGTCTCGCGGTGTTGTCTTAGGTAATATTTGTGTAAAAGTTGGTGTATTATTACTATCTGTAATTTCTATTTTCATAGTAGTATTAATACTAGTAAAACCGATTAGCTCTATAGCTGATAAATTTATTTCTGTTGGAAATGTAATAATCCAATAGCTATTGCCAATACCATTAGTATAAGTATCATTAGTTGCAGATACCCACGTAGACTTTGGATTTATATTCCAGGTTCCAAAACTAGTAGGTAAATTAACGGCGCGCCCATTATTATCAGTAAAATTAATGTTAATTGCATTGTCGGAAGTATTATAATTTATCAACGTATTTTGCAAAGATAACAAATTTCTAGAAATGTTTTCTGTCTTAATAAAACTATTATAAATTCCTTTAGCAGCTAAATGAGGATAATATCCAGTTGTAGGTGATTTATTATAAACCGAAGAGGAATCAAAAAAAGTTCCATTTGTATTTGGGTCTATTAATTTGCCAGAGTTATCATAAAATAAGATACCAAATAAATAAATATTATTATCTGTAGATGATAATTTGATTTTTTTACAGGATACACTAGGATATGTAGTATTATTAAAGTTCTCTGTTATTAATTTAGTGGTTATTTGAGGTACTGATATCTTATATAGCAATATAATTAGTATTGCTAGAATTAGAACTATTAAAATATGTTTGTGTTCCTGTTTCATTTCTAGCATATTACTGGCTCTCTATATATGATACATAAAATTTTGTAATTTTGTAATTTTGTTTTTTAAATTAAAAAAGATATAAAAATATAAATACACAATAAAATTTCAGTTTTTATTTTATGTGTTTTTAGTGTTGTTTAAGGTTTTTTAATGTTAATGTAGGTTCAAAATCATGTTGTAATGGATTATTAGAACATTCTAATATTGTAAGTGTTGGTGGAAGATTATCTAGCCTAGTAATTTTATTATTATAACAATATAATGATATAAGTGTTGGTGGAAGATTATCTAGCCTGGTAATTTTATTATTATAACAATATAATGATATAAGTGTTGGTGGAAGATTATCTAGCCTGGTAATTTTATTATAAGAACAACGTAATTGTGTTATTTTTGGTGGAAGATTATCTAGACTAATAATTTGATTAAAAGAACAATGTAATTCTCTTATTGTTGGAGGAAGATTATCTAATCTTGTAATATTATTGTAAGAACAATTTAATTTTGTTATTGTCTGTGGAAGATTATCTAGACTAATAATTTGATTAAAAGAACAATCTAATACTGTTATTGCCTGTGAGAGATTATCTAGACTAGTAATTTGATTATTAGAACAATGTAATTCTCTTATTGTTGGAGGAAGATTATCTAATCTTATAATATTAGGCATATCCGTTAATAAATGGGCGTGCATTTATCTATATACCTAATCGACCCTATTTAAAGGGCTAACCTTCATTTGACAGTTATCTATTGTCGGGATGATAACGGTTGAAGATTTTTATTAAA
>Ga0209400_1003614_pt1 | contig 11224 bp, 14 predicted proteins | sample M_130807_EF_Meta_FD_187313 | JGI IMG/M metagenome (GOLD analysis project Ga0209400, IMG submission 187313) | Freshwater microbial communities from Lake Montjoie, Canada to study carbon cycling - M_130807_EF_MetaG (SPAdes) (version 2) | ecosystem: Environmental > Aquatic > Freshwater > Lake... | reverse complement strand
CTTCAGATCCTTGACGAGATCCTTGTCAAACTCGCGCAGCAAGCGCAGGGTCTTTTGCAAACCCTCGACTTCTTGAGCTCTAGCCATACACCTAGTCTACCTGCCAGCGTGAACGCTCCGCCAACGGATATATCCGAGCATAGTCCAAAGCATTCGCTCAGTCTCCAGCATCAGCACCGACGGTGCGATGCCGGTCTCCACCGCTAAAGAGGCGACAAGCCAGTGGCTTGAGGATTCTCCAAAGGGACAAGGGTAGTTTCCTCGGCGCCCTCGATCTCATCCAGCGTTGCAACCCATTCCATGAAGTCGAGCGCGGTCGCTCCCGTGCGCTTCTGTGAATGCCAAGCAAGCCACACGAAGTCGCGAGCAAAGATCGAGTCGCCACCCATCGTCGAGGACGGACGCTCGAAACGATCTTCCCACGCGACGATATCGACCAGGGCAGCGCGTACCAGCACGCTCTCCTTGCCTGTCTCCTTGATCCTAAACTGTAGTTCCATGACCAGCCCTCCCCGGACTTGAAGTTACGCGATCAGACTAGACAATTGCCTTTGTCACGGTACCCGAAACCGGCCACGACACGTCGACCGTGTTGAGCTCTCCAACGGCGCCATTGACAGGACTCCAGCCCGTAACCAAGACCGTCATCGTGTAGCTCGGGTTCGTGCTGGAAACTGCTGTGCCGTTCGGCTTGACGACGACCGAAGTCGTGCTGCCGATCAACGGATAGACAAGACCCTCGACCGCGCTGTAGTCGTTGTGCATCGAAAGCGAAAGGGTCGTGTCGAGCAGGCCGCCGACACGCGTCTTGCCGTTGCCCGGACCAAACGCAGTCGTTTCCACCTCGTCCACCGCAGTCTCGATCTGGACGCTCGCGACCGAGCTGGAAACGTCTGTCGCTCCGATAGTGATGTTCGCATTTGTGAGAACGAGCTTAGCCATATTGGGTTACTCCTCCTCGGAGCCGGACACGTCGGGTTGTGACTTCATTGTAGACGAGGATTCTGCGCCCTTGACAATTACGCGCCCCGACTCGATCAGCACATCCAAACGATCCACGTCGGACGCCTTGACCTCTTGCCCCTCGGTCTTGCCGGCAACGATGAAGCCGGGCGCCACAATAAACTTTGTCATTCGTCAAACTCCTTAGGTGTAAACCAGAACACGAAAATCGACCGACAGGTACAGCGTATCGTTCCCGTCGATCGTGCCGATAGTACCAGCCGATTCGACGATGCACGTCTGGACGACGCCACCTAGGGTAGTATCCGCTTCGATCGCGAAACGAATGCCACCCGAGCCGTAGCCGAGGTAAGTATCCAGCAGATCCTCGGCGGCGCGCTCGGATGCGCGCCCGACGACAACGGTCAGCGTGTAAGTCTGAAGGATCGACCCGGCTCCCATCGCGCCGTGATAATCAATCGACTGAAGCGAAGGGAAAGCGAAAGGCGCGTTTAGGTTATCGGGCTGACGATCATACGTGCGCAAGCCCGTGATCGTTCCTACCTTCGCAGCCAGAGCAGTCTTGACTTGCCCGACGGTAGCCGTCACCGGAACAACCGCATCTTGCGGTACGGCTCAACAAGCATCTGCACGTCAGCATCGAGGAAACGCGACACGCGCACCACCCCGAAGTCTCCGAAGCCGGCGACGCCAAGAGGGGAGTCGTAACGCTTGAAGTGACGCGAGGCTTGCAGGATAGTTGCCTGTGCGATTGCGGCAGGAACCGCCGGCCAACCGAATACCGCCGTGACCTTGACGAGCGCCTGCTCACCAAAGTTCGCGCTCACCATTGGGAACGCGTAGTCACCGACCGCGCGAATACGATCAAACGGCCAGGCGATCCCGTCGAGATTCCCGTTCAGCGGCTCGAGCTGATAATCAGTTACCGCAAACGTGACGTCGAACGTACCATCTGCCTGCGTTGAGGTCTGAATCGTGATCGCGGTTCCCGCGATGTCATCGATCGGACAGTAGAGCGGATCGGGTGCGGTGAATAGGCGCGTTGCCGTGCCGACAGAATAAAAGTTTCGGAGCGTGTACCCGTCGATCAGGCGCGATGCTGCTTCGACAGATCCCTCAATCAGCGTGTCGTCCGTGTTGTCAGTAATCCGCAGCGCAGCCTTGACTTGTGCGAGCGTGCAGTAGCCGTTTGTGATCGCCATGCTTCTATTCTACCCGTCCCAAGAGTAGTCGCAGCGCTCGCCGAGCGACCAGTCCTGGAACGGTGGAACCTCGCCCGGCTTGAGCGCGTCCCAGCGTTCGGCAAGCACGCGCTGATTCTTGAGAAACGTGTCACGATTCCGCTCTTGAAGTTCGGGCGATGACAAGAGGACGGCGCTATTGTCGTGACCGATCTCGACTGCCGGGTGGAAGATCTTGACGCCGGCGGCAACGGCGCGCTGCTCATAGTCATTGTCCTCGAAGTATGCCGGGTGGAAACGCTCGCAGAAAAGACCGACCCGCTCGACGACTTCGCGACCAAGATGAAAGCAAGCCCACGGCGGCGTCGCCCCCGTCGTAATCTGATCGGGAGCCGTACGACTAAACCACAAGCCGAGGCGCCCAGGCTTAAACCAAACGTCAGCACCGATGATGACCCAGCCGGAGGCGCGCGGGTGCATTTTGATCCCGAGGTTCCACGATGTTGCGATACCGAGGTTCGACGGCGAGGAGACTAGCCGCACGTTTGGGTAGGTCGCAAGATCGGCGGGGCGGAGCTCGTCACCGTTGTCGATAATGAGAATCTCGCCTACCTCTTCGTCAATCGTACCGAGCAAGCGGTGAAGCAAGTCGTACCTACCGAGAACCGGGACGATCATGACCGGGATCATGTTGCCTCCTCGCCAACGGTCGGCGTCCAGGCGGCGAGTTGCTCGAGCGCGGGGCGCCAATATTTCGCGTAGACAAGATCCGCATCGTAGTCGGCAGCAAACTCTACTGCTTGCCTACTATCGCCGCGCGGAGCGGCATAGGCTTCCTCGAGCGCGTCGACGATACGGGGAATCATCGGTGTCGCAAACCAAGCATCTTGATATGGATCCCAGAGCGGTTGTACCTCGACCGCCCACCCGTCACCAACGAGCTCGGTCTGCGCAGTCCAGTCGCTCACGATCACGCGCGTACCGCATGCCTGAGCCTCGACGACGGGGACGCCGAAGCCTTCCCCCGCCGAGGTAGCCAGTAGGACGTCAGCCGCCGTGTAAAGCGACGCTAACGCTTGCTGGGGAAGGTTCATGCGGTAGAGGTACTGATCGACAAAGCAGACTTGATCCTCGGGAATGCCGCAACCTCGAATGAGTGCGCGGAGATCTACGCCCGTCGCGATCGCCGAAGCCTCAGTGTGAAGGTACAGGATCGCCTCTGGATGATTCTTGGCGAAGATCGAGAACGCTAGAAGGTTCTCGCCGAAGCACTTGCGTACGGGTGTCCTGCCCTTGTTTGCCGAGTTCATCATCACGACAAAACGATCAGGGTCGACGCCCATCAATTCGTGACCCGTGACGAGCTTCCCGTCAGCATCCGCGAATGATGGTGTTGGCTTGAAGATCGCTTCGATAGCGTGCGGGACGTAGATCGAATCGACACCATCGTCAGCCATCATCCGTTCCGCGAACCGGCTCATCGCGATCGGCATGACGTTGTCCCGCTTCAGCCACGCGATTACCTTCGGTGGCGCCGGCTGATGGTCGACGGGCGCCCACGCCGCGATCTTTGGGATCTGCTTGATGCCGGGATTCTCGAGCGCCCACACGTCAAAGAGAATGACAACGAGACCAGGCAGGTCGCTGCCGTGTGTCCAGTGCTGCGCGTGCGCGTTCAAAATATCATCGGAGTACCCGGAGACGCCGGTGGGGTACATTTTCACTCCACCATTCCAGACAGTCTCGGCTCCCTGCAAGCCGTAGTTGCATGCGATCGCTACCTCGTGCTGGTCGCGGTTCAGGCGCTCGACGACTTGTGCCGTCTGCACTCCATATCCGGTTGCGGCGAAAGGAGCATTCGAGCTCCAGAGTATCCGCTGCCGCGTCACGCCGGCGGCCTGTGGTGCTGCTGGCACTTTTGCCTTCGCAATCTTGCGACGCGTTGCCCTGTTCGTCAAAGCTCCCCCGATCAAAAAAATAATGGCTGCCCGACAATCGATCTGTCGGACAGCCAGTATTCTACCTATCGGTTAGGATGCGCCACCGATGAAGTGATTGATATGCGTGGCCTGTGGCAGCTGTCCATCAACACGCAGGATGCAGCGCAGGGTCACGAGATCTGTCGAAAATGCAAAGTCAGTCGAGGAATCGACACGAATGCCGCCGACCTGACGCACGTAGTACGAAGGCAGGTGACCGAAGATCACGGACTTCGCCGACGTTGCTGGGTCAGCCATCGCTGGGTTCTCGTTCAGCGGGAAGCCGAGGAGCGTGTCAGGAACACCAACCGCGAGGCTGGGGCTGAAAACATAGTTACCAGCAGTATCCTTCAGTTTCCTGACGGCGCCGATGGACTTGCCGTTCATCATGTAGCCAGCACCCGGCAACATGCGCGCAGCACCATCAACCGAATATGCCAGGTCGATCAGGTTGTCAGCGGTGAACGCACCACTGGTAGCGGTTGCGCCAGTAATGCCGAGGGTCGAAGCGGTGACGATGCCGTTCGGCTGCGTCGTGCCAGTACCAGTCGTCAGAGCTGTATTGACGTTATAGCCAATGCCCTGTCCCACTTGGTCTGCAAGGAAGCCAAGAATGTCCACTCCAGCGTCTTCGATCATCTCACGCGACACCTGCGTCAGGAACGAATACTTCCATGCACCCATCGTGATGAATGCCGAGAAGGCTGGATCAGACTCGCCGATTGCGCCGGCTTCAGCAGCGATCGTTGAAGCACTGTACGTGTTGACGCGAGGAATCTGCAAGTTCTCTCCGCCAGCCGTGGTGATCACGGTTGGGAGATCAAGCATGGGACCAACCATGCGAGCCTTGAGAATGATCTCGTTGTAGAACGAAGTTGGCACGGGCGCACCAGTATTCGTCTTTAGCACGTCGCGCTTCTCAAACTCGATCGAGCGAACCTCACCGCGAGCAAGCTTGCGGATAGCCTCGGCGTCGTCGTCGTCAGCAGGAGCTACCTCGTCCGTGCGGACGCTAGCAGCGGCAACGTCGAGGCGCAGTGCGCGCTCTTCGTCTTTGGTGATCTGCTCAATGACCTGGGCGCGCTTGTCCATGTCCTCGGAGATTCGATCGTAGATGACTGTCTCTTCAGCAGTCAGGTCGCGGGATTCAGCGGCAGCTGCGTCGAGCAGGTGCTTGGCCTCTTCCCACGCGTTCAGGCGCAGTTCGTTCTGGCGCTTCAAGTAATCGCTCATCAGGGATGATCCTTTCAAGAATCAAAAGTGTTTGTCTAACGGATTCCCGTGCGGCTCCGCATCGGGGTGCGCCTGACGCGGCTCCGCAGATCAGACAACCCAAATGGTAGCAGGGCGAAAGATCATCTAGACGCGCGAGAACAAAAGATCAAGTTGCTTGCGCTTCATGTCAAGCGACGCCTGTACCTCGGCGCCAATCGTCGTATCGGCGCGAAGCTTCTGCACGACAGACTCGATCAGCATCGCCGCGTCGTCGTCGAGGATCTCGCCGGCTTCAAGTTTTGTGATCGCCGCATCGAGCTCTGATACGTCGGCACCAGTAGCGGCGGCGAGGTTGTCGAGGCTGCGCACGCCGGCGGAAGTTGCGGTGTAAGCCGGGAACGCCGTCACGATCGAAACCTCATGCAGGCGCACCTCGCGAAGTTCGCGCGTCGCACCATCCGGCGACCAGGTGTCGCCGCCGCTCGGAACCGAGAAGCCAAAAGACATGGAATCAACATCACCGCGACGCATCAAGATCGCCAGATCCTTGCCGTCTGTCGTCGGCGGTAGATCAGCTTCGACGCGTAAGCCGTGAGTATCCTCAGACAGGCGGAGAGTACCTGCGCGCTTCGACGCCAGTACGCGCGTCGTGTCATGGTTGACGAACATTTTGATCTCGTTGCGCGATGAAAGCGAATTAGCAAACGCGCCCGGAGCGATCCGCTCAATAAACGGCAGCGGCTCGGATTCGGAATTGAAGACGGCAGCGTAGCCCGTGAAAGCCATGCCGTCCCCTTCGCCGAGGTCGCGTAGCTCAAACTCGTTGACGGTGATTCGGCGTGTCTCGACGGCAGTAGTCATAGGGTCAATGTTAGCACCGCGCGGTTCGCCCACGACAAAGGCGCTGCGCTCCTCGGCTTGGATCTGCTCCGACTTCCGAGCAAACCAGTCCATCGCCGGCTTCGGATCTAGCGGGTCAATTCCCCATAGGTAGAAAGCGACGGCGCCAGCGCCGGGGAATCCTTGGGCGTCAGGGTCACGATTATCTTCCGCCTCGAGATCGACCAAGTGCCGAGCCGCCCACGCATTCGTGCGAACCACTTTATCTTCCGAGACTTGACCCTCAGCCATAAGCCGAGCCTCTCGAATCGTGCGATCAACAACACCATCCCCAGAGAGCCCATCCGCGTGATACTTGAGCCCGCGTGCTGCGGCTTCCATAATGTATTCCGGCATAGAAAGGTCAACCTGCCGCGCGTCAAGGGTACGCGTCGACTTCGGATGATCAGCAGGCAGGAGATCGTTATCGGTGACATAGTTTTCGTTTTCGGGTGCGCCCGTCCTGAGCAGATACAAGAAAGCATTTACTCGACCCATAGACCACGCGGCTCGAGATATGCCCGGACGGTGACTGCTCGAGTACGCGCCAGATCCGCGACGGTAAACCGCCGCCAGTTGTCCAAACGTCGTGCGCGTATACGCCGGACGATCAGCGGCGTCCATCGCATCGTTGTGTTCGGCGACTTTATTGCGTAGCGCCTTTTCTGTATTCGCTCCTAGCTCGACATTTCCGCCGGCGCCCGAAGCCGAGCCGGGATCGTTCGCGTCAGATCCTGTGATCTGATCCTTTGGTGGAGCTGGAGCTCGCTTGAGCATTTGTGGTAATTCTTGAGGATCAACACCAGACGGAGCCAAAACGGTAATTCCGATGCGCGCATATTCAGCGCGCACGTTCGCGTTGTTTTCTATCGCTAGCTCGATATTCCAATTTGCAAAAAGATTCTTGACGACTGCTGCTTTGTAGACGACCTCGGGTGTTCGATCGCTACGCATCTGAAGCAGCTCATAGTCGACGCCGATAGCGTCTAGTTGCGCGATCGTTTCATCGCGACGCGCTTCTCGGCGAGCAGTGACAATCAACACGGCTCCCGTATATTCGCGAACGAAGGCGACGACGTTCTCAATCGGATCACCATTGTCAGCGATCATCGTTCCATCAATATCCACGACGATCGCCTCCGGCGCATTGAGATCTCGTTCTCCACCAGGTTGGATATCCTCGGCGAGTGATACGGCAATCATGTGATCAATCGCGTCTTGCTTCGATGCGTGACAGCCGATCGTGAGCAGGGCGCCATCCTCCTCTTTGACCGTCGCCCACCCGTCACAATCCGCTTGCTGATCGGTAATAAAGTAAGGCATTCCTACATCCTCTGAATCATCACGCTGACCGAGCTGCTACCCGACGCGATTCCCCACAAACCCTCACCAGGATTCAGCGTAATCTGACGCTCCTCTTTCCCGTCAAGGTGAATACCCGTCGAGGTAGCAACGCCCGAATCGCCGAGAAAGATCTGCTGGCTTGCTTCGTTGTTGTGAACCGTTACGCGCTGCGACATATCATCCGGCGCGCACAAAAGCGTTGCTGCCGTTGTCACGCTGATCTGTGCCGTCGTCATCGTCACGATGCTACCGGGTACGCCGCCGCTGGATCTTCCGGGTCAACCTGAGCGATACCCTGTAGCTGCACGGACGGCAAGCCCGTATGGGGCAACGCGTCCAAGCCGAGCGACGCGAGAGTGGCCGACGGATCGAAACCAGCTTGCACTAGCTTGACCGCGATCGCGGTCTTTTTCTCGAGCTCGGTCAAGTTAGCCGCAGCCAGGTCAACGTTCGCGAGCGGGACGCGGTAAACGTCGCCACCATCCGCCGGCGGCATATCCTCGAGGCGGTGGATATCGTTGATCGACAGGAAGCCCGACTGGATACCCGTCGAGAACGATGCGTAGCGCGTAGCCTGATCGCCGCGCAGTAAGCCGTCAACGTTGATCTTGACGAAGGCATCACCGGGGATCAGGTTGCTGTAGGCATCTTCGATCTTCACGATGTAAGGGCGGAGACAGTACGTCACAAAATGGATGCCGTTCATCTCGACCGATGCGTAAGACATCGCGCCGGGAGTCGTCACGCCGAGCAGCGCCGGCGGACAACGGAACGCGCGCGCGATCTCCTCGGTCGAATACTGACGAGATTCGAGCATCTGCGCTTCGTTAGGCGCCGCCGAGGTCTGACTGTATTTCGCCCCGCCGAATAGGACGCCGGGACGATGCGACCGGCGAACAGATCGATGCTGCTCCTCGAATGAATCGCTCAGGTCTTTGGCCTGCTCTCGAGTGAGGGCGCCCGGAAACTCGATGACACCACCGAGCGTACTGCCCTGACCGAAGAACAATTGCGCGAACGTATCGAGCGCCCGACCCAGCCCGAGCGTGTCGCGGATCAAGTCGATACGGCTACGCCCACGAAGTTCGCCCGGCAGCAAGAGCTCAGTTAGATGCATCATCTCATCATGCGGAACAATCTCGCGACCGTTATCAATCGAATACTCCACGCGACGCGTAACGTTATTGCGCTGCACCTCGACCTTGCGGGGATTCAAGACGACTAGCCCAGCGATGCCCTGGTCGTCCCGCAAGATCCGAATAAACGCGTTGCCGTTCATCAGCAGGGAAATCAAGACTTGCGAGAAATGCGTAGTGCGCGACATGCCGACCTCGGGCAAGTCGAGCCAGACGGGGCGCGGATAGTTCACGCGCTCAGTACCGTCGCGGCGGAACGTATCGATAGGTAGGGTCGAGATAGAATCAGCGATCAGCCTGACGCACGCGTAGACGGTTCCGAGCTTCAGCGCCTCATCCTGATTCATCGTGACGCCAGAATTAGTCGTCAGGGCAAGAGAATCTCCAGACGCGAAGATTGTCTGGAAAGAGATCGACCGCTCCTCAGAATCACTGCGCCGAAACAGTCCACCTAGCATTTGTTAGTTCCTCTCAATTGCTACGGCGAACGCGATCATGAATGCTCCGGCTATGACGATTCCTGCCGGCGCGAACACCAGCCCGACACCAGTCGAGATAACGATCGCACCTAACACTTGTAAGACTATTGTAGCCGCCCTAAAAGGCAAAGAATCCCGGCTCACTTTCGACCTCCTGTTTTCGTGTAGCTCGATCGACAGCCATCGCTAACGCGATCGCGGCATCGATCTTCCGCTTACTTTTGCCCTTCGACAATCTCCACCCCTGATCCGTCGATCGAGGTGTCGCACTCATTACCTGATCAGTAAACACGGGCGCCCCGTCGTGAGCGATCTTACCACCTACGATCATCTCATACAGGTGACCACACGCCGGCACCATACGCGCCGCCGACTGAGGAAACTCGACCATCGGGAAACCGTCGTCCGACAGGATCTCGGCAGACCTCTGCATGTATGCCGGATCGTAGGCAATCTCGACCAGATCGTAATCGTCGCGAAGTTTCCGAATGTAATTCTCAACATCCATTACGTCAATGAAATCGCCGTCAGGCAACCATATTTTTGCTCTCACAATAAGTCTGCCGTCAATCTCCTGTACGCAGACGACGGCGATCGAATCGTGCTTCAGTGCCATATCGATCCCGACGAAGGTCGGCACGTTGGCAACGAGCTCTAACTCTGGGGCAAGACACTGCTCCCAAGATCCCGACGGGAGCCAGGATTCTTGCGAGCGTACCCATTGATTCAATCGGTAGCGGCGGAACGCGACTTCAGCAGTCTGACGAGCAGCCACCTCGAAATCCTCTTCACTGATCAAGCCGAGATCCAGATTCGGATTCGCCGCCGCCCACGCCTTCCGATCGTGAACGTCACACTCTTCTGGTGCCTCCCACCAGAAAAAGCCAAACGCCTGATCTTCTATTTCGTTATTTACGACACGCTTCCCGTACTGATAAAGGCGCCCACAAATTGATTCGAGATCATACCCAGCCGTCGTAATCGCCACGACCATCGGATCGCGACGCGCGCCCGAGCCTAGCGTCAACGCGTCCCAAAGATCTTCGTGAACAACGTGGAGCTCGTCACAAACAACAGTCGACGGGTTCAAGCCCTGAACGAGTTTAGAGTCAGAAGCCAAAACGCGATAGATAGCGCCAGTCTCGGGAACCTCGATCACGTCGCGGTAAACGCGACAGGCTTTACTAAGCGTGTCGGATTCCAAGACCTGACGACGCGCCTCGCCGAACACGATGCGCGCCTGCTGACGATCGCCGGCGGCAGAATAAACCTCGGCGCCGGGCTCTCCCTCGATCAGACCATACAAGCCGATCAGGGAACCGAGAAGAGACTTGCCCGCTTTGCGTGACAACCCGATCAGCGTGCGCTTGTACCTGAACAGTCCATCCTCGCGACGCTCATAGATATCCTCGAGCAAGTCGTATTGCCAATCGGTTACGCGTAGCGGTCGACCCGCATGAACACCCTTGCTAATCGTCAGGAAAGTTTCCCCGAAGAGAGCTACAGCCGGACCATCACTCTGAGGATACAATCTCGGAGTCGACCATTTGGGTTTTACGCTTTCTGTAGTCGTCAAGTTTGTTCTCAAACTTTACCTCGGCAAGACCTAATCGCGTGCGATCGGTCGGTGTAAATCCAAGCATAGACAAGCCGCTCACGATCTGAGCATCGAGTTGCCTCAGACCGTTCCGCTCTCGCCAGTCGCCGTCGCGCATAACGCGAAGCCTCAAGATCTGACGCTCGTCAATTTGCTCGCAGAGCATCTGGACTAATTCGATATCAGTATGCGGCGAGATCCAGACAGCGCCGCCGTTCCAGAGGCGATTCCAAAACTGAGTTCCGAAAGGTCCAAGCGACCGAAGCGGCTCCGGCGTTTCGACTGCTCGAGCCAGCACGACAGTGGGCTCAGCCATGAGCCTCTTCCCAGGATTCCCTAGCCGGCGCTTCTGCTCGATCGGCTTCGGTGGGCGCCCGACCTTAGCCACTGTTTTTTGGCTCAAACAGACGCTTAGGAAAAGGTCGCAATTTCGCGGCGACGTCTACAGAAC
>Ga0209400_1003612_pt1 | contig 11226 bp, 10 predicted proteins | sample M_130807_EF_Meta_FD_187313 | JGI IMG/M metagenome (GOLD analysis project Ga0209400, IMG submission 187313) | Freshwater microbial communities from Lake Montjoie, Canada to study carbon cycling - M_130807_EF_MetaG (SPAdes) (version 2) | ecosystem: Environmental > Aquatic > Freshwater > Lake... | reverse complement strand
GCCGAGATGGTCAAGGTGGCCGACTGGCTCGACCGCGTGATGGGTTCCAAGGGCGATGCCGCGGAGACCGCGAAGGTCCGTGCCGAGATCCGCGCGTTCTGCGCGGACTTCCCGATGCCGCACTGATAAATCCGTACCCGGTGACACATGCACCATTTCGTTCTACAGAGAACGAAATGGTGCGTATGTCACCGGGTACGGATTTCACAACCGCGCGAGCCGCTCCGTGACGTCCATCCGGTGCAGGGCATCGAGCAGCTCGTCCATCTCGCCCGCAAGGAGCTTCTGCAGCGGGAACGACTCCTCCACGCGGTGGTCGACGGCCACGCCTTCCTTCCAGCGGTAGGTGCGGATCTTCTCCGCGCGCCCGCCGCTTCCCATCATGCTTCGCCGTTCGGCGCTGCGCGCCGCCTCCGCGGCCTGCCGGCGCGCCTCGTACACACGCGCGCGCAGCAGCCGCCACGCCTTGTCGCGGTTCTGCAGCTGGCTGCGTGTCTCCTGCATGCGCACCTCGATCCCGGTGGGAAGGTGGATCAGGTGCACGGCGGTGGCCACCTTGTTGACGTTCTGCCCGCCCGGGCCCTGCGCCGTGGTCATCATCTCCTTGACCTCCGCGGGGTCCACCTCGCTGGCCACTTCCTCGGGCTCCGCCATCACGGCCACGGTGGCGGTGCTGGTGTGGATTCGCCCCTGAGCCTCGGTGGCGGGAACGCGCTTCACCTGGTGCGTGCCCGCCTCGTAGCCGAGCGCGGTCCACACGCCGTTGCCTTCGATCTCGATGATCGCCTGCGTGACGCCTCCGGCATCGCCTGCCTTGAGTTCCATCTCGTCCCAGGTCCAGCCGCGGCGCTGCGCAAGCCGGCGGTACATCTCCACGAGGTCGCCGGACCACAGCGCCGCCTCGTCGCCGCCGACGCCCGCGCGGATCTCCAGGATCACCGCGCCCACGCGGCTGTCGTCGCTCGTCACCAGCAGCCGCTGCAGCTCGGCGAGCAGGGCATCGGCGCGCCGCTCCACGCCCGGCACCTCCTCGCGTGCCATGCGCGCGAAGTCCGCGTCCGTTCCGTTGCCCATCGCCTGCAGCTCCGCGGCCTCCCGCTCGGCGGCGCGCCAGGCGTCCCAGCGCTCCGCCACCGGCTGCAGCGCGAGGCGCTTGGCCGTGAGCGACCGCACGCGCCGATGGTCCGCCAGCACCTCGGGATCGAGCATCGCCTCCGCGGCGGCATGGAATTCGTTGGCCATGCCGTCGAGCGTGCGTCGGAGGTTGTCTGCGATCGGTTCGATGTGCGTCGTCTCCGGTTCGGCCGCTCGTCGGACGGCGGGTCACGTGCCTCTCGGGCGCTTCGCATCCCGCTCATGCTCGGAAAAAGAACAACCGCGCCTCACGGGCGCGGCTGCTGTTGTTCGGGATCGCTGAACTACTTCTTCGCGGGGGCGGGGGCGGCGGCCTTCTTGTCGCCGTCCTTCTTGAAGTAGTCGCCGGCGAACTTGCGCTGGAAGCGCTCGACGCGGCCGGCGGTGTCGATGAAGGTCTTCTGACCCGTGTAGAACGGGTGCGAGCCCGACCACACCTCGACGTTGAGTTCAGGCACGGTCGCGCCAACGGTCAGGACGTGCTGACCGCGGTAGAAGACCTTGCATTCGGGGTACCAGGTGGGATGGGTGTCGCTCTTCATGGCAGTGTTCCTCGCCCGCGTGGGGTAGATCGGGAAGGATAGCGAAACCCTGCTTCCATGGGAAGTGGGTTGCAATCCATCTTGCCGCGGTTATCCGGCCACCGAAACCCTACACTTCGGCCCGTGAGCGGCACGGATCGACCCACCAATGACCGCGGTTGGCGGCGCGAAGCACGGCTTCCGTCGCTGCCGGAGGTGCATTCCTCCATCCCCATGCCGCCGGCGGGGGCCTCGGCATGGCGTCGCACGTGGGCATTCAGCGGCGTCGGCATGATGGTGGCCGTGGGCTACATGGACCCCGGCAACTGGGCCACGGACCTTGCGGCGGGGGCAGGGTGGGGCTACGCGCTCCTCTTCGTGATCCTCATCTCCAACCTCATGGCCATGCTGCTGCAGCACCTCTCGGTGCGGCTCGGCATCGTGGCCGACCGCGACCTGGCGCAGGCGTGCCGCGACCACTACCCGCGCTCCGTTTCCCTCATGCTGTGGGTCGCGTGCGAGGTGGCCATTGCCGCCTGCGACATGGCCGAGGTCATTGGCTCCGCCATCGCGCTGCAGCTCCTCTTCGATGTCCCGCTCGTCTGGGGCATCGTGATCACCGCCGCGGACGTGATGCTGATCCTCCTCCTCCAGCGCCGCGGCTTCCGCATCCTTGAGGCCTTCGTGGCGGCGCTGGTCTTCACCATCGGCGCATGCTTCGCGTACGAACTCTGGGCTGCGCGGCCCGACGCAGGCGGCATTCTCCGCGGTTTCTTGCCCACGACGCGCATCCTCTCCGACCCGGCCATGCTCTACGTGGCCATCGGGATCCTGGGCGCCACGGTGATGCCGCACAACCTGTACCTGCATTCGAGCATCGTGCAGACGCGCGCCTATCCGCGCACCGAGGAAGGCAAGCGTGACGCGCTGCGCCTGGCCACCATTGACTCCACCGCCTCGCTCGGCTTCGCTTTCTTCGTCAACGCGGCCATCCTGATCACCGCCGCCGCCGCGTTTCACGGCACGGCCAACCAGGACGTGGCCGACATCCATCAGGCGTACGACCTGCTGACGCCGGTGCTGGGGGCATCGCTTGCCAGCACGCTCTTCGCCGTGGCGCTCCTGGCGAGCGGCCAGAACTCCACGCTCACCGGCACGCTGGCAGGGCAGGTGGTGATGGAGGGATTCCTGGAGCTTCGCCTGCCGCCCTGGGCGCGTCGCATGGTGACGCGGATGGTGGCCATCGTCCCGGCAGCCGTGGTGGCCGCGGCATGGGGCGATGCCGGCGTCGGCAAGCTGCTGGTGCTCTCGCAGGTGATCCTGGCGATGCAGCTGCCCTTTGCGGTGGTGCCGCTGATCGCGTTCACGTCGTCGCGCGCCAAGATGGGGGCGTTTGCCATTCGCGGCTGGATGCGGGTGGCGGCGTGGATCTGTGCGGTCACGGTGATCGGGCTCAATCTGCTCTTGCTCTGGTCGCTCGCCAGCGCCTGATGAAGGCTGATAACACACAATCTTCAGCGACTTCGAATCCTTCTTTAAGGAATCCTTGATCCGTCCCCGATGCCGATTACGTTCTTTGAGTAAGGCGCGAGGCAAGTCCGTGGCATCAATGTCGATGCCGCCGCTCCTCGCCCCGAATCTGCACCGACCTGCCCGCCCATCCGTCACACCCACAGCACTCGAAAGGCTCGGAAACATGCTCCGCACTTCGTCGCTCGCCCTCTACGTCCTCGCCCTGACCGCCTCCAGCGCCGCGTTCGCGGATGGCTCGTGGGTGAACATTGCGTCCACCGACGGCAACGCCGCCGGCCTGAGCAACATCCCCGGCGTCCCCTCCGACGCGCAGTGGGTGCCGAACGGGTTCAACAACCCGCTCATCGGGCCCACCGGCATCGTGACCTTCCGCGGCCAGCTCGCGGGTACGGGCATCCAGGCCACGGCGCCGAACAACTCGCACATCTTCGTCTCCGGCAGCACGGGCGGCGCCGGCCTCTCGCAGATCGCGCGCGCCGGCAATGCGCTGCCCAGCAACCTGGCCCCCGGCCTGGTCTGCAACACGACCACTGGCATCAACGGCCTGGGCTCCACCCACTTCGAGGCCGGCAACGGCGGCATCCTCATCACCGGCAACCTGAACGGCACCGGCGTCACCACCACCACCAGCCCGTTCTGGATGTGGCGTGATTCCACCGGCACCAGCAACTACATCCTGTACCGCGGCGGCGACGTCTTCAACGGCCTCACCATGTCCGCCTCGGCCGGTTCGCCCCAGTACGTCAACAACGACGGCAACGCGCTCGTCTACTCCAGCTTCACCGGCACCGGCGTGGTGACCACCGGCACCGCGGCCAACAACGGCGGCGTCATGTGGATGGGCCCCACCGGCAAGTCCATGGTGATCCGCAAGGGCGACGCCGCCCCCGGCTTCACCGACGGCACGGTGTTCCAGCCTGATTCCTTTGGCCTGCAGGTCAACGGCAACGGCGTCGTCCTGAGCGGCAAGCTCGCGGCAGCGTCCGGCATCACCACGTCGAACGACACCGTCTACATGACCAATGCATGGGGCGGCAGCCTGCAGATCTTCGCCCGCAAGGGTGGCGTCATCCCGGGCTACCCGGACCTGACGTTCACCAACCTGGCCTTCCCGACCACGGCCCCGGTCACGTTCGCCGCTCGCCCGCTGATGAACGACGGCACCATCGTGTTCCGCTCGAACCTCGGCGGCGCGGGCGCAACGGCTGGAGTGAACGACATTGCCACCTTTGCCATCAAGAACGGCACGTGCACCATGTGGATGCGCAAGGGTGACTCCGTCCCTGGCGTCAGCGACGCGGTGTTCTCGTCGACGGGCAGCAGCTCGCAGATGAACAACAACGGCATGTACGCGTTCGAAGGCGTCCTGTGCAACGCGGACGGCACATCCATCGCCACCGATCCGGTCACGGGGCTCCCGGTGGTGGGCGCCTCGTTCGTCGGCGTCCGCAAGGCCAACGGCACCGTCCAGGTCATTGCCCGCCAGTTTGACGCTGTGCCTGGCATCGCCGGAGCCACGTTCTCCGCACTGTCCGGAAGCTCCTCGCTCAACATCAGCGATGCCGGCATCGTGGTCTTCTCCAACAATTACGTGACGGCAGGGAGCAACAACAATCCGGCGGTCTTCGCGTGGGACGCGACGCTCGGCCTCCGCGTGATCGCCAAGCCCGGCGACACCAACTTCACCGGCACGCCTGCCAACCAGTTCACCCAGCTCGGCGGCACCGCCGTGACCGGTTCGGGCGTCTGCTCCGGGCTCAATGCCAAGGGTCAGTTCGTGTTCCGCGCCGGCGACACGGTCAACCAGATCTACACCATCGCCAAGATCGACCTCGGCCCGGCTGCGTGCCCGGCCGACCTCACGGGCGACCGTGTGGTGAGCGGCGCAGACATTGCGGCCCTCCTCGGTGTTTGGGGCCCCTGCAGCGGCAGCTGCCCGGCCGACCTCACCGGCGACGGCGCGGTGACCGGTGCAGACCTGGCGGTGCTCCTCGCGGCGTGGGGCAACTGCCCGAACTGACGCTACCGTCCTTTCGTGAATCCCGGCTGGCGCGTGGCTCCCAAGCCACGCGCCAGCTGTGTTGATGGGGCGGCGTGCCGCGGCGTGGCAGTCCGCGCTCCCGAGAGGGTGCCGCGTACAGTCCCGCGCGTGGCCATCCGCACGCACCCCGATGACTTCCGCGTCGACGAGGAACTCGAGCCTGCGCTCGAGGCCTCGCTGTGCGCCAACTTCTCGGAGGCCGCGCCGCACGCGGTGTGCCGGCTGACGAAGACCGGCCTCACCACGCCCGATGCCACCGCCGGTCTGGCGCGTGCCCTGCAGGTGCCGCCGCACGCGATCCATTACGCCGGGCTCAAGGATCGCCATGCGGCCACCAGCCAGCATGTGTCGTTCAAGCGGCCATCGCCCGCGGCGGCGCGTGCGCTGTCGCGGGGCATCGAGGGCCCGGGCTGGCGTGCGCGGGTCATCGGGTGGTCCGCGGAACCGGTGGATGCGTCGTGGATCGCGGCGAACGCGTTCGAGATCGTGGTGCGCGACCTCTCCGCGGACGCGGTGGACACCATGCACGCGCGTTCCGCGCGCTTGCGTGCGCCGGACGGCGCGCTCCACGTGGTGAACTACTTCGGCGACCAGCGCTTCGGGTCCGCGCGGCACGGGCAGGGCTTCGCCGCACGCGCGCTGCTTGCGGGCGATGTGGACACCGCACTGCGCCTGGCAGTGGGCACGCCTGCGCGCAAGGACCTCGGCGTGCGCCGCGCGTTCACGCGCACGTGCGCTGCCAAGTGGGGCCAGTGGAAGGCGCTCGCCGCGGAACTGCCGCCGTGCCCGGAGCGCCGTCCGTTCGAGCGTCTGGCGCAGGGAGCGTCGTTCCCCGAGGCGTTCATGGCGTTGCCGCCGTTCCTGCGCACCATGAACATCGAGGCCTTCCAGAGCCTGATTTGGAACGACGGCGCCCGGAGGATGGTGCGTGCGGCGGTGGCATCACCCATCGAGACCGAGGACGAATTCGGGGTGCTGGCCTTTGCGCCGGCTGCGGAGATTCCCGCTGCCTGGATGGAATGCCGGCCGCCGATGCCGAGCCCGGAGACCGCCCTCGCCGCACCGTGGGGCGAGGCGTGGCATGCCGCACTTGCGGCGGAACAGCTGGAGCCCGCGATGCTCACCCTGCGCGACATGCCGGAGCTTCGCTTCGGTCACGCCGAGCGACCGCTCGTGATGCGTGCCGCGAACTTCGCCATGCAGCCGATTGGCGGCGGGCAGGGCAGCGGCAACGACCGCGCCGTGGAAGTGCGCTTCCGCCTGCCGCGCGGCGCGTATGCCACGGTGCTCCTGCGCGCACTTGGGCAGTAGCAGGGCAGCATCCGCGGTCACCGCTTCGGCGGTCCGTTCGTTCCGTTCAATGCTTCGCGTCGGGTGCCGCTGCCGGCATCGGCTCGAACTCCGCCACCACGGACGTGCCGTCGGAGAGTCGGAGCTTGCCGTCAGCGATGGTCCACTGCGTGACGGTGGCGATGACGCGCAGGTACTGCTGTTCCAGTTCCATCTTCGCCGGCGGACCCGCCATGCGCGTGGAGACCAACGGGCCGAACGCAAGCGATGTCCCGTTGGCCGTGCACGTACCGAACCAGCGGTTCACGCCCGCAAAGCCGCTGGCCTTGCCGTCGGTGCCGAGCATGAACGTGGGCATGCAGTCGGCGGGCGGCGTTGCGGTGCCCAGGCGCGTGCATCGCCATTCGCTGCCGGTGATCGTCGGCGCGGGCGAAGCAGCATGCGTGCTGCCAGGCGTCGCGGCACGGTCCTGGGTGGTCTGGGCGCAGGCGGGCAGCAGCAGTGCCAAGGCCAGCACGGTGCAGCAGGGTGTTGACGGGCTCGATGCAGGGCTCATCCGGATGAAGGTACCAATAACTGCAATGATCTGCGATGGATTCGAAATTCCTTAAGGAACCGGTGGATATTTCGGACGACGGGGCTACCTTGAGACGTAAGGAAATCACGGCCGCGCCGCCAACGCCGCGTCCGCTGATTTCTTCCACGCCAACTTCCCGCCGCACGCTGCACCCCACCGGACACCACACGATGAAGCGCACCCTGACCGCGTTGATCGCCACCACTCCCCTCGTTGCGGCGTCCTTCGCCAGCGCGGGAGAACTCTTCCTCCTTGGAGCAGTGCCGTATTCCTATTCCACAGGTGCCAGCGCCGACGGCACGGTGGTGTCGGGCTACGACCGCGCCTCTGCGTGGTACTGGACCAAGGACTCGTGGGTGATCCGCCTGACTGAGTCCCTGCCGCCGGGCAATGGCGTCGGTGGGACCGCGAGCATCGTCGACAACGGCAACTTCATGACCTGCAGCACGAAGGTGGGTCCGGATCCCGATACCGCGAAGGCCGAGGCCACGCTCTTCAACATCCCGAACGCGACCTACGACCCCGCGGTCGGCAGCCTGGGCTTCAACTGCGACATCGAGCGCGATGGCCCGTGGGGCATGACGCCGTCGGGTTCGCACATCTGCGGATTGATCTGGAACAGCGGTTGCGCCGCGAGCGGCTTCGTGTGGAGTGCTGCCACCGACGCCATCAAGTTGATGCCCTCGAAGTACTTCTACAAGCCGACGCGTGCCAACGCCATCAGCGGCGACGGCAACGTCGTGGCCGGATGGAATGACGACTACGTGGGTTGGCGCCAGGCCTGCATGTGGACGCGCGACGCGGCAACCGGAAACTACACGGCCAAGCTGCTGACCTACAGCGCCACCGCCACGGACAAGCTTGCCGAAGCCAGTGCGATCAGCCGCGACGGCGTATGGATTGCCGGTCTGTCGCGCTCCGGCGTCGATAGCCAGGCGCCGTGGCGCTGGAGCGCTGCCACCGGCTACCAGTCGCTCGGCGTGCCGCCGCTTGCCGGCAATGCCGGTGCCACCGCGGTCAACGCCGACGGCACCAAGATCCTCTGCTTCCTCGTGTTCGCCGCTGCCTATGGCGAGGGCTACATCTGGATCCAGGGCCGCGGCTACGTGGCGCTCGAGGCGTATGCCGCTGAGTTCGGCGTCACCATCGCGCCCGAGTGGCACCTGGCGCTCCCCATGGCCATGTCCGCGGACGAGCGCACCATCGTCGGTACAGCGCGCCGCGACGACGGCGTCTTCTCGCCGTTCGTGCTGGACCTGCACTCCCTGAATCCGTGCGTGGGTGACCTCAACGGCGACAGCGCCGTGAACGGCGCCGACCTCGGCAAGCTGCTCGGCGACTGGGGCCAGGACACCACGTCCGACCTGAACGGCGACCATGTCGTCAACGGCGCCGACCTCGGCACGCTGCTCGGCGCATGGGGCAATTGCCCCTGAACCAGGCGTTCAGTTCCTTCCTGTAGATTGAAGGGCGCGCTCCGATCGTCGGGGCGCGCCTCTTTCTTCTGCCGGCGCCCCCACCATGATCCGCCTCCTTGCCATCGTTCCGGTTGCCGCATCGCTCGCCTTCGTTGCGCTCCCGCAGGATGCCAAGGCCCCGTCGGCACCCGCCGCCACCTCGGGCCCCAAGGCCGCCGCCGCCCTCGAGCCGCTTGCCTTCATGACCGGTGCATGGACGCAGCAGCAAGCCAACGGCGCCATGATCGAGGAGCACTGGATGGCCCCGCGCGGGCAGTCGATGCTCGGCTCGTTCCGCCGCATCCTCGGCAACGGCGGCGTGCCGTTCTACGAGTTCACGCAGATCGTCGCCGAGAAGGATCGCGTGGTGCTGCGGCAGATGCACGTGCACGGCAACTTCGATCCGGATCCGAAGCGCACCGAGCCCATGCTGCTGGTGCTGGAGAAGGCGGAAGGCAATCGCGCCACGTTCGTGCCGGCAGCCGATCCCGGGAAGGCGAACGCCGGTGAACTGGCTCGCGTGACCTATTCCGCCGACGGCCCGGACACGCTGGTGCTGGTGGTGGAACCGAAGGCGCCGGAAGGCAAGCCTGCGGAGAAGCCGCTCGAATTCCGCATGACGCGGATCAAGTGAGCTGACACAGCCGTTCACGGATGCCCGGTGCCACGGAGCAGGGCAACCAGCTCCGCGTGCAGCGCGGGGTTCGCGGCCACGGCCGTCCGGCGATGGATGCCGGGCGTGCCATCCCACGCGCTGAAGACGCCGCCTGCTTCCTCCATGATGATGGGGAAGGGGCCGGAGTCCCACGGATTCATCCACGGTTCCACGGCGCCGTCGCAGCGGCCGGTGGCCACCAGCGCCATGCAGTAGCAGTCGCTCCAGCCGCGGATGCGGCCGGCGGCGGCGCTCAGCGCATCGAGTGCGGCCACGGTGCCGGCGCGGCGGAAGTACTCGTAGCCGGTGGTCGCGATGAGGGCGGTGGAAAGGCGATCCGCGCGAGCGACGCGCGCGCGCACGGCGGGTTCGCCGTTGCGTTCCCACCACGCGCCGCGGCCGGCGGCAGCCCAGACGCGCTCGCCGAGCGCGGGGAGCTCACAGACGCCCGCCACCACGCGCCGGTCCTCGCCGGTGCCGTGTTCGAGCGCCAGCAGCACGCCGTAGAGCGGCACACCGTGCGCGAAGCTCACGGTGCCGTCGATCGGGTCGATGACCCAGGTGAAGCCGCTGGTGCCGGGGGCGTCGCCGTGCTCCTCGCCCAGGAGGCCGTCCTGCGGGAACTCGGCGGCAATTGCCTTTCGGATGAGCGTCTCGCAGGCCCGGTCTGCCACGGTGACCGGGCTCTGGTCGGCCTTCTGCTCCACGACCAGTTCCGGGTGCTGGAAATAGGTCAGGGTGAGGCGCCCGGCGCGCTCGGCGACGGCGCGCAGGGCGGTGACGCGGGCGTCGAGGCCGGGGGGTGGGGCCGCGGAGGGCATTCCGCGATCGTAATCGGGGATCTGGCGCGAAGTTCAGGGGGCCTTGCGCGGACCGGGCGGGGGGTGACACCGTAAAGCCAGTGTGCATTCTTCAGTTATCCGGTGACATTGCTTGCCCACCCCCGAACGCGGGTTACCTTCGGGAAGCCCCACGGCCCCTTTCCGTGTGGCGCTCTGGCTCCCTATCCCTTCCCTTTCGGAGACATTCCATGTCCGTCATGACCCGGCTTTCCCTTGCCGCGATCGTCGCCTCCACCGCTTGTGTGGCTTCGGCCTCCGCTGACCTCGTTGTCGGCTGGACCATCCCCAACGCGTTCCCCTCGGGCGCGGGCAACGTGCCCACCGGCACCTACTACAGCGTTGGCGCCGGTGACCAGGGCGCAGCCGCCACGGGCACCAACCTGTCCAGCACCCACCAGCTGGCCTCCTCGGGCGCCAACCCCACTTCCTACACCTCGCCCGCCGGTAACGGCAGCGCGTACGCCTTCTCCAGCAATGTCTGGAAGGCCGGCGACTACTACCAGGCGGCCTTCAGCGGCGCGGGCTATAGCGGCATGTCGTTCTCCTGGGACTTCACTCGCAGCGCCACCGGTCCGGCGACCTGGGAAGTCATCATGAGCGTCGATGGCGGCACGAACTGGTCGACCCTGATCGCGACCTACACGCCGATCATCAACTCTGCTTCACCGACTGGTGCAGGCGCGTGGACGTCCACCGCGTACAACGCCGCATACACCTCGAGCATCGCGCTCGGCGCCACCGCCGACAACGCGGCCTCGATCCTCGTGCGCGTCAAGGCGCTGGTTGACCCGGTCAACAGCACCGGCACCTACCAGGCCGGCGGCACCGCCCGCATCGACAACGTGTTCGTCAACGGCACCGCCGTCCCGGCCCCGGGCGCCGTGGCGCTCCTCGGCGTGGCTGGCCTCGCGGCTCGCCGTCGCCGTCGCTGACGGAACGTTTGAGTCTCCAAGGGTTTTCCGCACCGCACGTCCTTCTGGGCGTGCGGTGCTGCTTTTGCGCTCACGCCAGCGGGTCAATCGCCAGCGCGTTCCGCACGTCGCGCACGCCCTCCATGGAGCCGGCGATGCGCTCCAGGGTCTTGCGCTCCGCCCAGGAATTGACGCGGCCGATGAGCGTGACCACGCCATCGTCCACGCCCACCCGTACGCGTCGCTCCGCCGGACCGGCGTGGCG
>Ga0209400_1003610_pt1 | contig 11229 bp, 16 predicted proteins | sample M_130807_EF_Meta_FD_187313 | JGI IMG/M metagenome (GOLD analysis project Ga0209400, IMG submission 187313) | Freshwater microbial communities from Lake Montjoie, Canada to study carbon cycling - M_130807_EF_MetaG (SPAdes) (version 2) | ecosystem: Environmental > Aquatic > Freshwater > Lake... | reverse complement strand
ATTGAAAACGTGGATGTGGTGGACGACAAGCACATCATTGTTGGAAACGACAACAACTTGCCGTTCTCCTCATCACGCGACCCCAACAAGGCAGACGACAATGAATTTATTCTGTTGGAAGTAGAGTCCTTGCTACGGGCACGATAAGCTAGAAACGCCTTGAAAAGAAGCCACTGATAGTAATATCAGTGGCTTTTTAATACATACGATTCGATTATTGGCTATTGGTCAGTCTTGATTCAGTCGCAACTTAATGGCACCCTAAGTTCAATCATTGAATGCAATTAGGAAAGTCCTATGAAATGAACCAACAGTTTTATATTCCGGGCCAAGTAGCACTGATTACTGGGGGCAATATTGGAATTGGACGTATTACGGCCATTGAACTGGCTAAAAAGGGTTTTAAAGTCGTTATTGCGGGTCGTTCACTAGAAAGAACGCAACCTGTTTTAGATGACATCAAATCGCTAAGGGTTGATGAGCAGGCCATATTTCTGCCTTTGGATTTAGCAAGCCTTGCATCCGTTAGGGAGTGCGCCCAACTTTTTCTTCAACTCAATTTACCCTTACACCTTCTCATCAATAACGCAGGGGTGGCTGGTCTAAGAGGTTTAACCAAAGATGGATTCGAAATGACGTTTGGCGTAAATCACTTGGGTCATTTTTTGCTGACGCAATTGTTGCTGGAAAAAATGCAATCCTCAGGTCTTTCTCGTATCGTCACTGTATCGAGCCGTGCCCACAAGCGAACAACAGGTGTTGATTGGGATGCCTTGTGTCAGCCTACCCGTTCGTGGACTGGCATTCACGAATACGCAGTATCAAAATTAGCCAATTTGCTCTTTAGTGCAGAACTGGCAAAGCGCGTTCAAGGAACTTCTGTTTCGACATACTCTTTACATCCTGGCGTTGTCGACACCGAGATCTGGCGAGCCCTACCCAACTGGGCCCGTCCATTATTAAGGCTACGAGGTTTTCTGACACCAGAGGAAGGTGCTCTTACAACATTGCACTGCGCAATGCATGCACCCCAAAAAGAGTCCGGCTTGTACTATGCAGACTCTAAACCAATGCAACCTGCAGCGCTAGGACAAAATTCTGAATTAGCCGCTGAGCTTTGGAGGCGTAGTGAAGTTTGGATCAAACAGAACTACAACAATTCAAAGCTGTTATGAAATTGACTCGCAGATGTCAAAGAATGAAGTTTTTGAAAAAGGAAATACCAAATGAATACAAGCACAATTTGTCTGTGCAAACGCTGGTGCATGGCTGCGCTCTTGTGCGTAGCAGCCCAAGTTGTGGCGGCCCAGCCTTTTAGCTTTGTGGCATTGGGTGACTTGCCTTACGGTCAGGCGGCCCAAGGCTTCGCACCCTACAAATCGCTAATCCGTTCCATCAACCAAGAACGTCCCAATTTTTCGATTCACATCGGTGACTTCAAATCGGGCTCTACGCTGTGTTCGGATGAAGAGTCCCAAGTGCAACTCGGGCATTTTGGCTTGTTTGACAGCGCCCTGATCTATACGCCAGGTGACAACGAATGGACCGACTGCCACCGTGCCAACAATGGCGGTCATGATCCCTTGGAGCGCCTCCAGGCTTTGCGTGCCACTTTTTACAAGCCGGGTTTGTCGATGGGTAAGCAGCCGCTGCCTTTGCTGAACCAGTCGGTGACGACACCGGCATTTGCCAAGTTTGTAGAAAACCAGCGCTGGGATCACCAGGGCGTGGTGTTTGCCACGCTGCACATCGTGGGCAGCAACAACAACTTTGAAGTGCGCGACCCGCGTGCTGCAGCCGAATTTTTTGAGCGCGACAAAGCCAACATCGCCTGGATACGTGAAGCCTTTGCAAGCGCCACAAAGACACAGGCCAAAGCCATCGTGCTGACCATGCACGCAGACGTGTTTGAAGTCAAGAACCTGTGGGAAGACTTTCCTGCGCACTCGGGTTACCGTGCCAGCATTGGCGAGACTTTGCTGCCCCTGGCGGCGCAATCCAAAATCCCGGTGCTGTTGATCCACGGCGACAGCCATGTTTTCCGCTTTGACCAGCCCTTTACGCTGGACAAAAAGCCAATCACGCAAATCACCAGGCTGGTAGTGCCCGGTGCCGGTGACGTGCGCGCAGTGCATGTGTCGGTGGACACCCGCCAACGCAACCCCTTCGCGGTGCGCTTGTTGGAGCCGGCAGCTGCGCCCTAATTCGCCAAGGCCATTAGCCGATTTGTGTGACCATCGCGTCAATGCACAGTTTTTGGCCCACTGATATGAATCATTTTTTAGTTAGCAATTTATAAACCTAAGTGTACTGATCTGGATTTAAAAAACACCCAAACTTAACACGTTACTGTCTTTTGAAGCCAGTACTGTCACTATTCAATTTCTTCAATTTCATCAATTCCCTGAACTTCCATGACAGCAATCTCAGCGAATTGCACAGCATTGAGTTGATGACGGTAAGCGATAAAGGCATGCATATCAGTTGCATTTTGGTCTCCACTTTCATAGGCAGATGCAGCAAGTTCATGTTGAAGATATGCCTGTTTAAAGTGGTACGCGGCCATCCGATGGCTTTCACTAGGACTTTCTAAGTCATCAGTGAATTCGGTATCAATCTCAAGTACTTCATCGTTTTTGTGTTCTGACATTGCGATACTCCTTTTGGTTGAAAAAATAGAAATCTAAACTAAGAGTCAAGATGTATTCTTTGACGAGCAAAAAGGAAATGGGCTCCTTGTTCGCCGGCGGTTGCATGGAAATAGACATTTGGGGGTAGAAAAAACTCAGTCCCCATTTCGATTACCCATTGACTATCGGAGAACTCAACCAATAGCTCACCTAGCAGGACTAAACCAAGCACTTCTCGGTTGCTTTGAAGAACGCCACTTGATTGATAAGGATTGAAGTGCCTGAGGCTTCCTTTATAAAAGCCTCTGGAGGTAAGTTTTTGACTAAAGTTAATAGCCAAACTTTCTATTGAAATTACTGACATGTCCATTGACAACCTCCTTTTGGGATCTGCAACTTTCACTCAATCAGAAATTCATTTTTAGAATAGCATTAACTTGCTATCTCGATGTCCATGCGTCCGTTTGTAATCGCAATTTGTGTCAGGTAAATGACCTACCAGAGATATTTGCAAAATCTTATGGCGACGCGAGCGGGAGTTGAACCCGCTTGGAATGAAATGATAGCGTTTGCTCAAATCAATCTGTACCCTACCGCGCCAAGTGCTCTTCTTTGAATACTAAGCGCGATTGATGTAGATGAGATGACAAAATCTTCAAATGTTTAACCAATCTATTTTTGAAAATAACAATCTACTTAACTTTAAGAAATTAGAAATTTAGCAGTTTTATGAGTTAAGCTTTCTTACGATTTGCCAATACAACACCTCTAAATGGGGAACGTGCTGCCTCTGGAAAATTTTTATGATCAACATAAGTGCTAGCTACATCGCCCAAGTATTGCGCCCCTAAATCGTGTGAGCCAGTCTGGCTAGGGACATAAAGCATTTCAGATAAGCGCTGAAATGACTTAACAAAGAACAAGCGCACACACCTAGAAATATTTTTCATTAAATCCTTTCGAGATTTAATATAGAAGTGATCACTCTATTCTTTTTTAAAATAAATACAAGTGGTGTATTCATAGGGCCAACTAACATTCAAGTTGTTCAAAAATATAAAATCTACGCATGGCAAGAGACGACACAACTAAGATCGCCCAAGATGGCCTCCGCTATAAATCTAAAGAAGGTGGTTCACCTTATGGCCAAAGTGGCTCTGTAGGTACTATGAGCTGTTACAAATGCGGAGTTCACAAACCGCGTAGGCTAGGAACCTTCAAAAGACTACTCGGACAAAGCATGTTCATATGTGCCGATTGCAATCCTGTTAAAGCCTAATCAACGTATCTTTATAGTTCTCAAACTAACTCCGTAATTGCCTCAGACTTAGATTTTCGGCTCAATTAGCTACTGTGGCCTCCGATTACTTTCGAAAACTATGTATTTAAGGCTGAAATATTTATGTAATAAGCCAGACTAACAATATAGATTGGCTTTTTTTCTGCTTATTTGTTATGAAAAACACAAATTGAGTCAACCAATTTGTAGAGTCGTCCAACAAGGCATTACTAGACGAGCTTTGCTTGTGGATAGACAACAACCTAAACAATGAAATAGGCTGGGCAGAACTTGTTAGTGAAAGTAAATTGACACATAGCGAACTACAGTTCCTGTTTTCAAAATACTTGAAAATTACACCAATGACATACATTCGTAGGCGACGCGAGGAAAACAAAAAGACTTCTTATTTTGAAAAAATGATATCTAAACCCAGTCTAGTAAAAAAATAACTCACGCCCATACTCAATTAATCAACTCTTTTGAGATATTTCATCTTGTTGGTACTAAAACATACAACCAACTCAATAGACGCCAGACTCTAAATATTTGTCTTGCTATTGACACGGGTTTACCCGAACATGGTGATGCATATCCAATTTAAAGGAGGTCATTATGCAAATCTGGAAATGGATCACAAGTCTGTTTGCAGACGCGTCTTACAAAGACAGTCTGGAGTACTTTATAGATAGCAAAAAGCCAAGAAATGGTACAGAGGTTGAGTACTGGATCAGGTTCTACCACATGAAAAATGGCGGAGGCATGGTGCTATGAAATCCAAATCAAAATTTAGAACCATAAGAATGATTTTTTTATCACTCTATCGCTTCCTCATAGCTTGGGACAGATACAAAGTAGCTCTTGGAGGGCAGTTCAAATATCACTACTAGCCTAATGCTTATGTGGTGAGCCCATAGATATGAGCTCATCATTGCTCCGAAATTTTTTAATGCCTACAAGCTAGTAAATATGAATAAACGCAAGATAGATTTAGGTAAACATCAAGGCCCCATTCGCAAATTAGCGTTTAGAGAGTTTGGAGATATCGACAGCGAAAATATTCTTCTTTGCATTCCAGGTCTCCTTGAAAGTCAGAACTGGTTTGACGAAATAGTGAACTTTGTAGAGCAACATGAAGGTTGCCGACTTATCACTGTAGATCACTGCGGTCGTGGTAAGTCAGATTGGCTGGACGAAGGTAGCACCTACAAGATGAGCGTTTATCTTGAAGATCTCAGAACACTTATCACGCACCTTCATGCAACTCATAAACGACTCTCAAGAAGTTTATATTTACTTGGTAGCAGCATGGGCGGTCTTCTCGCACTAAATTTAGCTGGGCAAAAAAACTTGCGAGTTAAAGGTTTGATATTGAACGACGTTGGGCTAACAGTTAGTTGGAACGGTTTGTTTAATTTGTATAGCACCAAGGATTCTGAAAGTACCGATAGCGCAGATGAAGCTATAACAAAGATACATTTCGACCCCCGCTTAATCGAAGCAATACGTCGCCCAGGGCATGTTGATATCAGATACAGACTCAATTTTCTAGGCCTTCATTTCGACAATGGGCTACAGAATTTCAAAGGGCCCGTGCTGCTCTTGCGTGGCAAAAATTCTGATATTTGCACATCTATTGATGAACAAGTCCTAATCCGACACGCAAAGCATGCAGAGGTTATTTCGCTAGAAGGAGAAGGACATCCTGTTAGTTATGGTCCTGAGGTTTTATCAAAATTATCGGAAATTCTTAACCTTCATAAAACATCAATATCACTTCCAAATGATCTGTTTTCTACTGAATATCAAAATTATGAAACTTACTCAATGCTGGCCTGCACCTAACTTTTCGTTACCTAAGGTTTAATTCTGTTGAGATAAAAATGTTGTAATATTTCTAAATCTTTAACAAAGGAGTTTTACATGGGACTGTTTGATGCATTTAAAAGTGAGCCACCAAAACTATCGCCAAGATTGGCTCTTGCTGTTGGTTTGCTTTTCATGATGTCTGCTGATGGTGAAATTGAATCGGAAGAAATAGGCCAACTCCAATCCGTTGTTGGTGGAGATGGTGATCTCATTCAAACTGCTGTCAAATACATCCGAAGCATTAAGTACGAACAATTTTTAGTTGATGCCTCTGCGTTACTAAACTCTCAGCAAAAACTTTCCGTGTTAATCAATATGGCGGATTCTTTGCTATCAGATGGAAACGCTGATTCGGCTGAACAAAAAACATTTTCACAAGCACTGACTGCTTTTGGAATGACCGAGGATGGTTTTAAATCTCACTTTGAAACCATTGCATTGAAAAATAATCGTTCTATTTTCTAATGCTTTTAGGAAATCAAAGCGATTTCCTTCATAAGCCCCTCGTAATGTGATAGCGATGGGGTTGACAAACCAGCAACCTTAGCAAGATCGTCATAGCGTCTTAGACGGGTTGCTTCGCTGGCGTATGGCAATTGTTCAAATTCTTTGACTTGAACCTCATTAAATATCCCGCCCTGCAATTCCAAACTATGCTTCGAAGCTGGTGACAATGAATCCCAGTAACGTGTGTCAACCGCGCACAAATATCTCTTAGCTTCAACATGCAGTTTGATGGGCTCCAATACTGCATCCGTAAAAACACTTCTTAAAAAAGGCAAAGCAACATACTGGTGCAAGTCATCTTTAAGCGGTGGCGTAGCTTCTTCAGCCAATGCATCAGGATTCTCTTTGATCAAGATGTGGCCTAAGTCATGCAAAAGTGCCGCGACGATGGTCTCCGGTGTTTCATTAGCATTTTCTGCAAGCTGCGCACATTGCAGTGCATGCTCCAATTGACTAACTGCCTCTTGTCCATACCAAGTGGTTGCCCTGCTATTTAAAAGGCTAGAAATATCCTGCAAAGTAAGAGACATGCCTGCTCCAAATGGCTGTTGTTGAGAATTCAAATATTAACCATCGGATGTTTACCTACTATGACAAAGTACTTTCTCTGACATAAAGTTCACAAATTGGTGACGAATACATGATCTAGGACAAGGAATAACATTTGTACACATGCAACAATGTACGAAGCAAGCGCATATTAGGGTTTAACCTAATTTGTAATTAGTCCGTTGGAGGTTGTTATGCAAGCGATAAAAAAAGCCAGAAAGATCATCGAAAAAGATGTTTCTAAGCCATTTGCCAAGACTCTGTCAAAACTGATTCTTTCCCTTGAGTCTGAGGAAGACTTTCAAATCAAACAGCTCTACGACTTAGCCCCTGCTGAGTTCGATCTGGTAATAGAAATAATTAAAGAATGGCGAATCGATCGGCACTATATGGGTAAGTCTAAAACTTTTGCTGCGGCTTTTTATGGAAGCACCATAGAAGGCTAACTTGGAAAAGGATCAGCAATCAAGATGGTTGACTCAAGTTCACCTAGACGTTGTAACAACAAACTACCAACTGATTCCAGGGAACCGTTGTTGATTATTTCTATCAGACTACTTTGGGGCGGCGTAATGATAGGAACCTCTCTTCGCATTCTTTCTTCAATTAATTGATTGCTTTCACGGCCCCGGTCTATGAGACGCTTGCGAAGCAGTTCTTGGTCTGCAGTGATGTGAAGTATGGTCATTCCAGGGTACTCACTTGCTGCTGTGGGTAGGTATCCCCGCGATCCATTAACGATTACCCACTTGAACTGGTACAAAGGAGCGATTTCTTGAAAGCGTATTCCATAGCGGTGCGAATTAGCTTCCCAATGCATCGCAAATGCACCTTCTTTCAGTAAATTTTCAAATCCAATTGAATCAATGCTTTCATGTTGTTCTGCATTGCTGTCGGTAGACGGTGGGCGGTCAATCGTGCGTCTAGCCCAATGCAGGAGTGATGAAGTACGTACGCGAGATTTAAGCCATGACAGCAGCGTATCTTTGCCTGCACCAGAGGGGCCAACAACATAGATCAAGCGAGAGTTCATGGGTACAGCTCCAAAAGTTTTATAACTTCAAAATCCTTCCCAGCTTCTGGCTCTATCACAAGCGCAATGCGATCAAATCGGCAAACGCTCAAATTTCCAAAGTGTTGCTCCGCTGCTTGCATTAATTTTTGTTGCTTTGGCGCATCAATGGATTGCAACGATCCAGTCAATGAAAAATGGAAATTGAATTGGTCCAATACCCACGGATAACCCCATTCAACTAACAACTTATCTTGTTCTGGGGTTAACTCTGCCTTACGTCGACGAATCAATTCGTCTGCAGTTAAAGGGAGGGCAAAGCTTTGTAAGTCTCTGACGCACATAGCGGCAGCGTCATTGAGTTGTACGGAAATCTCTTTGGGTCTGAGGGATAAAAAGCCACCCGTAGTACTTACCCCAAGCCTTGGCAAATCAAAGGGCTTCAGTGATTTAGCTAGTTGGTGCATTTTGAGTAGTAAATCACCAACTTCGTGCTCTGGCACTAATTTAAAAGGAGCTTTCAAAGTTGCATGCCACCCATATCTTTTAGGATGAGACGTTAGTGAGGAAAATAGTTCGGGATCTATTCCAGGCAATTGGAGTTGCTGATCCTTTTTACCGGTGACAGCACATCTACCAAGCCATTGAGCCCCGGCTACTCCCCAATTTGTATCAGGTGCAGGGCAAAAATACACCGCATAGCGAAATGGAAGTTGGGCGCTTATCACGGGTCAATGTTTAGGTGAATAGTTTCGAATGTCGACGCAGTAACAAATCGATGTAGTGAAAGACACTTTTGTCACGAAATTTAAACATGAAGTTCTTAAAGTTGAATAAATTACTTAAGTTTTCGCTTAGGCATAGGTTGCCTTATCAATGTTGCATAAATTTGACAATACCTCACCTGAATTCACTTTCATAAGAAAAGAATGGATGGCATTGTTAGCACGTGCACCGAACGCCTTATTGGATGACATTGTCGGGCCGCATATTGCATCGACACAGCCAAGGTGGTTAAGAAGCCCAGAAACTGGTCTCATGATGATCCAAGCGAGGGTGGGTGGATCTGGTGAACGTTTTAATCTTGGTGAAGTCACTGTCACGCGATGTGCGTTACGTTTAGGCGAAATGAATGACGCATCACCTGTTGGTGTTTCTTATATATTGGGGCGGGATCACCGAAAAGCACATCTAGCCGCAGTAGCAGATGCCCTTTTGCAAGACGCTACCCATCACGGCGATTTAGAAGCTAAGTTACTAGAGCCTGTCCGTCAGTTTCTGAAGCATAAGCAGTCCACCCGTCATGCGCGTGCACAAACTACCAAAGTAGATTTCTTCACCGTAGCCCGTGAAGCGAGTTCGGGTGAAGATGGAGAACTCTCTTGAAATCGCAAGAATTACAAAAGGTAGTCGCAGGTTTCACGCATGAAGCCTTTGGTAGCCAAGCTGTGTTTAGAACTTCACTCAATGCACTGTCATACCCAGGTCGCCCATTAGAAATGCCACTTGACTGTGCTTTGCCTGGTCAGGGACAAGGTGCGGCGGCGACCTTGCTTTTAGGATTACTAGATTCCGACACCACACTGTGGATGTCTGCTTCAGTCCTCCATAGCGATGCAACGCCATGGCTTCGTTTTCATACTGGGTGCAAAGTTGTAGAAGATATCCGTGCAGCCCAATTTATATGGGTTGCTCATGGCGACTCTTTGCCACAAATGTCTGACCTTATGTTGGGTAGCGACGCATATCCAGATCAGTCTGCTACGTGCATTATTGAGACGCAAGGTTTTAATAATGGTGTTGCAGATTTAGTTTTACAAGGCCCAGGTATTGATGGTGAGCGTCTAATGAATGTCATGGGATTGCCTGAGGCATTTGTAGACCAGTGGGCAAGCAATCACGGTATTTTTCCAAGAGGTGTAGACGTATTTCTGACCGATGCGACGCACATTGTCGGTTTACCGAGAACCACTAGTATTTCAAGAAAAGCGAAAGTCTGATATGTACGTAGCCGTCAAAGGCGGAGAAACCGCCATCCTCAATAGCTACAAGTTGCTTGACGAGCAACGTCGAAGTGATCCATCTCTTCCTGAACTCACAGTTGATCAAATTCGCCAACAACTCAAACTCTCCGTAGATAGAGTCATGACTGAAGGATCGGTGTATGACCCTGAGTTAGCGGCGCTTGCCATCAAGCAAGCAAGCGGTGACTTGATCGAAGCCATTTTTTTATTACGCGCTTATCGTGCAACCTTGCCGCGCTTAGGCAATACGTGTGCCATTGACACATCACGCATGCAGCTTATGCGAAGAATATCTGCCACTTTCAAAGATTTACCAGGCGGGCAAGTTTTGGGGCCAACCTATGACTACACCCAGCGTTTACTTGATTTCACCCTGATGGCTAACGCACAAACAGGAAACAGTCACCCATCGCAATCTACAGAAAAAACATTAGGGCCTCTTGAACAAGAGTCAGTTCCACGAGTTATAGATCTTCTTAATCACGAAAATTTAATCGAAACATTTGAATGCCCCAAAGATGATCCTTTACCAAAAGATTTAACGCGTGAACCCCTTCGCTTCCCAGCAGACCGCGCTACACGCTTACAGAATATTGCGCGTGGTGATGAGGGATTCTTACTAGCCATGGCTTACTCCACCCAACGCGGGTACTCCCATAGCCACCCATTTGTTGGCGAAGTGCGTTTAGGCGAAGTAGCCATCGAGATTGAACCCGAAGAATTAGGTTTTGCTATCTCCATTGGAGACATTGAAATAACTGAGTGTGAAATGGTCAACCAGTTTGCCGGTAGTAAAACAGAGCCTCCGAAATTCACAAGGGGCTACGGATTAGCCTTTGGCCACAGTGAGCGTAAAGCTATGGCAATGAGTTTAGTAGATCGCGCCTTGCGTGCTGAAGAATTGGGCGAGACTATTGAGTCACCTGCGCAAATGCAAGAGTTTGTTCTCTCTCATAGCGATAGCCTTGAAGCTTCTGGCTTTGTTCAGCACTTGAAACTGCCTCATTACGTGGACTTCCAGTCTGAGTTGGAGTTAGTGAGAAAGATGCGCGCAAACCAACCTGGTGCAGACGCTGGCGATGGTCTCGATAACAAATCGCAGGATCCCTCATGAACGACTCGCAAATGATCCAAGCCCCTGATACTGCCCCCGAGGTGAATTTTGCGTACCTTGATGAGCGCACCAAGCGCATGATTCGCCGCGCCATACTCAAAGCAGTCGCAATACCCGGCTATCAGGTTCCGTTTGGTTCGCGTGAAATGCCGCTACCTTATGGCTGGGGAACAGGCGGAATACAAGTTACGGCCTCCGTGATTGGTCCCAAGGACACTCTCAAAGTGATAGACCAAGGTTCTGAC
>Ga0209400_1003607_pt1 | contig 11233 bp, 11 predicted proteins | sample M_130807_EF_Meta_FD_187313 | JGI IMG/M metagenome (GOLD analysis project Ga0209400, IMG submission 187313) | Freshwater microbial communities from Lake Montjoie, Canada to study carbon cycling - M_130807_EF_MetaG (SPAdes) (version 2) | ecosystem: Environmental > Aquatic > Freshwater > Lake... | reverse complement strand
GGACTGAACTCCGTGGACCAGCGCACCGTGGTCAGCTCCACCCGCAAAATGGCCCTGATCGGCCAGGCCCAGCTACAAGCCGTGTGGGACAAACCATCCGCCACCAGCCCGCCGCCGCTGGAAGGCATACGCTTTCTGGTCGAAGCCTGCCAGCACGCCGCAGGCCCGACCCACGCGCTGCCGCAAGGTTTTCCCAACCGCAGCATCACCGAGCGGATTTTGTGGATGATCAATTTGTTTGAACGCCTGAGCACCGAGCGGCGGCAGCAAAGCATGGTGCGGCAGACCATGCATTACGGGGCGGGTTAAGGTCTGCGCGGCATGCGCCAAGGCAACATCGCCTGCACCACCGGCGATACCAGGCGGGTGCAATCCAGCGATTCGTGGAAGCTGGTAACCGACTCACCCAACAAAGTACTGCGCAACACCGCGCGTTGGTAAAACGGCGTGTCTTCGAGTTGTTCGCTGACCTGGACCGGCCCCTCGCTGCGCATGCGGCGGGCCACGCGCCAAGCGGTGAGCGGCAAGGTCTGGCGCGGCGGTGCGTCGAAGGGCTCCACCCGGCCGTCGGGGCAAAAACGCAGCGCGAGCAAACTATCGGGCCCGGACTTGTGTTGCACGTCGTAGAGCACGGCCACGCTGCCGTCGGCGAGCTGGCTGCGCGACCAGTCCCATTCGCGAAACGGGCGATCTATGGGCTCATCCCCCTCGTTGGAATCCAGGTAACCGCTGCCCGACCAGCGCTGCGCCGGGTGCTGCAAGTTGACCTCGACCCGCGCACGCGGTGCCAGCGGGCCCCAGCGGTGGCGGCCCATGGCGTCCAGCGGGGTACTGAAGTTGAACAGGCCCTGTGGTTCGACGCGCACAGTGCCCTTCACACGGCGCGGAATCGGCACGGTGATTTCGTCGATAGCTATGTGCAAGGCCTGCCCGTCCCAACGCAGTTGGCTGGGGCCTATGGTGTAGCGCTGGGCCTCGCGCTGGCAGTGGCGTGCACCGCGCTCGGTCATGGTCCAGCGGCCCGACAAGGGTGGTGCGTGGGTGCGGTACAGGGCGACATTCAGCGTGCAGAAGTTCTCCGGGTCGGCGATGCCGCCGGCACCCCGCGCCCAGGCGTAATAAGGCGAAAAAACACTGCCAACAAAGGCGATGATGGTCAGGCCGTAGGCCCCGTCGTCGCTCAGGGCGTCGACATACCACCAGAGGTAGCCACCGGGTGGAACCGCTTGGTCGAATTGCGGTGCGCCATCAGCGCTTCGGCCGCCAGCTGGCCCGACATGGCCGCCATAGGAACCCCCGGACCCGGGTGCACGCTGCCCCCCGCCAGGTACAGCCCCGCGATCTGGCTGGCCGAGTTGGAACGCTGGAAGGCCGAGGCCCAGCCGTGGGTTGCCTGCCCATACAGCGCCCCGCCCGTGGCCGGGAACAGCCGGTTGAATTCCACCGGGCTGGTACGCAGCACCGGCGGTTGCGCCAGGTCCAGGGTGAGGCCACATTGCTGCAAAAGGTCTTGGGTTCGGGTTTGGCATAGCTGCAGGTCTTCCGCATGGAGCAAATCGGTATCGCCCACGGCTGGCGCATTGACCAGGCACAGCAGGCGCTCGGGACCCTCAGGAACATGGCCCAGCCCGCGGTCCTGCGCGCAGATGTAGACGGTGGGTCGCTGGGGCAAGGTGCGGGCTTTGAAGATGTCGTCGAACTCCGCGCGGTAGTCGGACTGGAAAAATACATTGTGTCGGTCCAGGGCAAAGCCGCTGGTGGGAATGCAGGCCGACCAGGTCAGCGCGGAAAGCGAGCGGGTGCGCGCCGGGCCGGGTACGGCCCCGCGCACGCTCTTGCCCAGCAAACCGGTGCCCAAGGCAGCCACGTCGCCGTTGAACACCACGGCATCGGCCTCCAGCCGCAAGTCCTTGGCGCATTGCACCGCGCGCACGGTACCGCCCTGCACCTCGATGCGTTCACAGGGCGTATTGAAATGGAACTGCACGCCACGCGCCTGCGCCAGGGCCTGCAGGTTCTGCACCAGCGCGTACATGCCGCCACGGATGGCCCAGACGCCGTCCATCTCGACCTGCGCGATCAGCATCAGCGTGGCCGGTGCCTCCCAGGGGGAAGAGCCGCAGTAGGTGGCGTAGCGGGCGAATAGCTGGCGCATACGCGGATCCTGGAAATGCCGGCCCAGGCTGTCCCACAGGCTGCGGGTGGGGCCCAAACCCATGAGCACGCCCAGGCCCCGCGCGCCCAGGCGACCCACCATCTGCGGCGCACTCGGCGAGGGGGACCGTATGAACGGGCCTTCGAGCTCGTCATACACCCGGCGGGCGGTGGCGCAAAAACGCACAAAGCGGTCAGCCTCAGCCGGTCCTGCAAATTCGCGCACGGCTGCCACCGAACGCTCCTGGTCGGCGAACAAATCCAACACCGAGCCCTCGCTCCAGGCGTGGCGTGCTATGACCGGCAGCGGGTCGATCTGCAATTGCGCCTCCAACCGGGTTCCGACCGCCTGGTAGATCTGGTCGAAGATCCAGCGCATGGTGAAGACCGTGGGGCCACTGTCGATGTATGCGCCTCCGGCAGTGAGCTGGCGGATCTTGCCTCCGGCTTGAGGAGCGGCTTCGACCACATGGACTTCCATACCGGCGTGCGCCAAGCGCAAAGCGCTCACCAGCCCGGCGATACCCGCGCCAACTACCACCACGCGTTGCCCTGTCATTTACGCGGCCGCCGGAGTAGCTTGGGTTTCCAGGTTCACACCCAGGTCCAGCGCCTTGCCCTCCCAGACGCCCTCAAAGGACAGCACCCGCATGCGCACAAACATGGACTCGGAGAAAAAACCGTTGCGATAGGTAGCGGCAATCGCTTTGCTGTGCGCGCCGCTGCGCGCATAGGCGTCCATGGCCCCGGCATTGCGCCAGATGCTGAACGTACATTGGCGCAGCAAAGGTGCTTCGCCTAAGCCCATGGCCACCAGGCAACCTTGCGCTTGCGGCAGTTGGGCTTGCGCGGCGGGTGCCATGCGCCAGAAGGCGGGTGCTTTGGTGGGAAGAATGCTGGCGCGCGTGATGGCCGCGACCAGGCCGCCCTGGGGCTGCTCGCCATCGAACGTGGCGGCTTCGGGGGTCCAACTGACGCCGTCCCAGGCACCGCGACTGGACTGGATACCGAACAGCCCGAAACACAATTCACGCGCCCGGCTGCGGTACTGCGCAAAAACCGGCCCATCGCAAAAGGTCTGCGCGTCCGCCAATGAGTCGAACACACACACCAAACCCTGGTGGCTGGCACTGGGGCGCAAGCCGAACCCGCCTGCATGGCCGCTGCCCATGACTTTGGCAAAGCGCAGACCCGGCACGGAGCCCAGGCTGTTGGCACCCTGCGCAATACGCAACCACCCCCACAGCCTGTGCTCTTTCAATAGATCGACGAGCGCAACCAGAACGGTTGCGCCCACCGGCATGGCTGTGGACTTGGGAGTAGGCACAGGCTTACTCCGGGCTGAGGAATCTCAGCCTTTCTTCTTGGCGCTGGGCTGGTCTTCGACGAGCTTGGCGGGGGCCGCTTCTGCGGGTTTGGCCAACTCAGGGAAATCCTTGAGCATGGACTGGCCGTTCAGCGGCTTGTAGGCACCCTGGTGGCAGGTGGCGCAATTGACCTTGGCCACATCACCCGTTGCACCCAGACGCTCGACCGGGAAGGTCGCGGTCAGCGGCTCCAGGTAGTCCAGATTCAGATCACGCGCCATGCGGATGCCGTGCCAGGCCGTCGCGCGTTGGGGCGGGTTGTTGTTCCAACTGGAGAAGGACTGGGTGTTGTGGCAGTAGGTGCAGTTCACGCCCAGGCTTTGCGACATATGGGTCATGAGGCTGTAAGTCCATTCCGCCTGTTTAATGGAATGGCGGTTCTCACCGGGCAAGGCCTTGGTGCCATTCACGCGGATATCCAGGCTTCCCAGGAGATAGGGCGTAAACGGATCGCTGGGCAAGGAGGCGGAACCGACGCTGGCAGCCGCCAGATTTTGACCAGCGCGGTCGCCGATGAAGTCAGCACGCAAATTCTGCGGCTCCTCTTTGAACCAGATTTTTTCGGGCACAGGCTGGCCCCGGTGGCAGGTATAGCAAGTGACACCGGTCTCAGCGACGTGGGGTTTCCAGTCGGCGTTGACGTGCTGGGTCATTTGCACCATGCGCCGCGCCACGACCTTGGTGTACTTCTCGTCGGCGGCGAAATTGGCCGGGTTGTGGCAGTAGGTGCAGCCCTGTTCGGGTGCTACCCAGCTGGTGATGGAGACCATCAGGCGGTTGAACTGGGCCACGCTCAGGTTACCCAAAACCTGGACGTTCTGGTACGTCTTGCCCGCGGTAGGACCATCGGTAGAGGCCGCGGGCAAAGCCATCGGCAGTTCATTGGCCAGAGTCCGTTGCTCAACTGCACGGTCATTGAAGACCTGGACCATACCGGTGCCACGGTAGCCGTGTTGCACGCTGGTGGGCGAGGGGCGCTCGCAGGCGCTCAAGAGCACGATGGAGCACAGGGCAAGAACCCGGAAGAGGAAGTTGGAGTAGTTCATGGTTTGACTGCGCTGAGGGTTGCAGGGTCTACCACCGCCGGGAACACAGCCGGATAGCTCGGTGCTACGCCGTGCTTGACTGCCCAGAGGTACCAGTTGTCGACTACGGTGCCGGTCAGCAGAATGCCGATGCCACCCACCAACGGGCACAACACGGCAAACCACCAGGCCCAGCGATGAATCGACTCCATGGTGGCGTTAAAGCCCATGGTCCAGCGCCAGAACAAGGCCGCGCGCTCGGACGCTGTTCCCCGGTCGGCGATTTGCTCGATTTCGCGCTCGCCACCGAAGCGGCTGACCGCCAGAATGGTTGCGCCGTGCATCGCAAACAGCAGCACCGATCCATACAGAAAGACAATCGACAGCGCATGGAAGGGGTTGTAGAACAAATTGCCGTAGCGCAGCGAGAAGGCAGCCGTCCAATCCAGGTGCGGAAAGATGCCAAAGGGCACGGCCTCGGACCAAGAACCCATGAGAATGGGACGGAATAAGCCCAGCACCAGATAGAGCCAGATGGCCGCCGCAAACGCCCACGGCACATGGGTTCCCATGCCCAGCTCGCGGGCGCGCCGGTAGGTGCGGGCCCACCACAGGAACAAGGACGCGGTCAGGAATGCGCCCGTGAGCAACCACCAACCGCCCTGGTTCATGGGCGGGATGCTCAGGCCGTAGGCCGGTGCCGGTGGCTCCAGGGCCAACCAGAACAACTGGCGCACAAACTGGATAGGGTCCCAGTTCACCGAGGCCAGCATGTTGAAGCCGATGATGTTGAATGCCAGCGTACCCAGAATCAGCGAGGCCACACCCAGTCCGCCCAGATAGATGGGTCCGATCTGCGCGTTGCCGATGACACCGGCCCAGTAAACAATGAGCGGCTCGCCGGTGCGCGGGCTGTTCCCGTGTCCCAGCTCGACGCCGTGGTGCACAGGCCCGACGGCCTGGACGGTGGTGAATAGGTTTTGGTATTGCGCCATGTCGTGTCCCCTTGCTTAGCTCCAGATCGGCATGTTGAGCCACCAGTTCCACCACTCGGGCCAGCCACGGCTCCAGAACGGTCCGCTGATGACGATGCACAGCGCACTGAACATGACCGCTGCGAGCGCGAGAAACAGACCCAGCCTGTGGATGCCCAGCGTGCCGACGGAATAGCCGATGATGTCGCGGAAAAAGGTGTCCTCATGCTCCGGCGTGCGCACCGTATGGCCCGGTGCGGGGTTAGTGGAAGACAAAATCAGGGCACCGTGCAGCGACAGCGCGAAGGTGGTGCCGAAAAAGAAACTCACTGCCAGCATGTGTGCGGGGTTGTAGTGAAAGTGCAGGTATTGGTAACCGACGTTGGACACCCAGTCCAGGTGACTGAAGATGCCGTAAGGGAAGGCGTGACCCCATCCACCCATGAGCACCGGACGGATGACTTCCAATGTGAAGTAGGCAAATATGGCGACGCTGAACGCTGCCGGGACGTGGTAGCCCATGCCCAATTTGCGGCAGATCTCAACCTCACGCATCGCCCAGGAGCCAAACGCCCCCAGCGCGCAGACCGTGATGATTTGCCACAGGCCGCCCTCCATCAGGGGTGCCACACGCAAACCGTAGGACAAGTCAGGCGGCGCAATATTGATTTGCCACAGATTCCAGGTGGGTCCTTGCGACGCACCCCACAAAATCATGGCGGTGCCGAGGAAGGAAAAGAAGATGGTTGTCACACCAAAAAAGCCGACGTAAAACGGTCCGACCCAGAAGTCAAACAGGTCGCCCCCTATCAGGGTGCCGCCGCGGACGCGGTACTTTTTTTCAAAATTGAGCATGGCCATAGTGAAGCCTCTTTGATGGAACGTGTTGTCCTGCTGTGTTCAATGCGGATGGGCGGTGAGCTGCTTGGCTGGTGCAAAGCGGCCCACCCCCATACCGGCTGGCCTTAGCTTTTTGCCGCAGGCACTGCTGCAGGCAGCGGTGCGTTTTGGGCAGCAGCGGTCGGGGCCTTTTTGGCACCGTCGAGCCAGTTGAACTTGTTGGTGCTGAGCAAAATGAGGTGAATCATTGCGGCCAGCGCGAACAAGAAAATACCTTGCACAACCATCGCGCGAAGCGGGTCATACAAACGCCAAATTCTCCACATAGCGTTTCTCCTAAAAAATGTAAGACATGAAGGTGTAAACCGCAGCCTTTACACCGCCAACCAAGCCTTTGGCGTTCTCTGCCCCGGGCAGGAAAGAACGCCATTGCACGCCGAGCACCGAAGACGCCAAGGCGAACACAAATAAGATCGCGAATGCCAGTGAAAACATGCCCCAGAAGGCGCTGCTCGCGTCGGCTTTCATGAATACGTCGGCTGATTGATGGGTATTGGCCATAGCTTGTTCCCCTCTACGTTGTTAAATTGAACCGTTTCAGAACCAGGGGCGCCATGCCCACACAAGGACATGGGCTACCACAGCAACCGCCGTGAAGCCCACCAGACCTTGCATGTAGTAGGTATGGAATTCCTGCGCTTCTTCGTCCGTCAGACCGGAAATGGACTTTCCATGATTTGACATGCGAACTCTCCTAAAAAAAGGCCTTACGACCATTGCTGCGCACAACCCGCGCAACCTGGGTATCCGCAGCAGTACGCCACGACATCCTTGCCATGCAGCGCAGCACTCATGCCGCCACCGCCATTCCCAACTCCCGTCCGGCCGCATGCACATGGGCCTCGGATACCGTGCTTTCACCGGCTTCGCGGGCCAGCCGTTCGGCCTGATCGCGCAAGCGCTTGGCCGCCGAGATTTGCACCAGCACAGGCTGGTGCTGGATCATTTCGCGCATCAGGGTCTGTGCCGCGTCGAGCCAAATGGCGTTAGGCGTCACCACACCGCGCGCATGGGTCGCCTCGACCTTGTCCATCTCGGTGCCCAGCGGCAGGATGTGGAACAAGGCATCAAACAGCGCGTTGCAGACCTCTTGCACCACATAGCTTGCGCCGCTGTAGCCCATGAAAGGCGTGCCGGTGTGGCGGCGTATCACCGCGCCGGGAAATGAGGCTGGGATAAAGGTCGGCCGCATCGGGCCGGTGCTGGCGTTTTCAGCCAGGTACATGCGCTCGTTGAAACTGCCGAACATGATCAAAGGCGTTTGGGTGCGGCAGAGCTCGCGCACTTTGGCGTTATCGGTTTTGGTGCCTGCAGTACGCGATACGCTGAACTTGCAGGGCAGGCCCATTTCAACCTCTAGAAAGTGCTTTAAGCCCCGGGCATAGGTCTCACCGGCCACCACCGCAAAACTGGCGGTGGAAAAAAAGTCCTGGGTCACCGAGCGCCACAAATCCCACAAGGGCTTCAGCGTGGTGTGGCGCTCCCGCTCAATAAAGGGCTCGGGGTCCAGGTGGAGCAGCTCACCGAGCTTGCGCAAAAACTGCGTGGTGCTGTGCAGGCCGATAGGCGCTTGCAAATAGGGACGCTCCAGCGCCTCGCACAGCATGCGACCGAACTCGCGGTACATGCAGATATTCACGTCCGCCTCGACCAGACGCGACACATCGGCCAAGTGGCTGGTCAGCGGGAAGACCATATTGATCTCCGCGCCAATGCCTTGCACCAGACGCCGGATCTCGGCCAGATCACTGGGCGAGTTAAAGGTGCCGTAACAGGGTCCGATGATGTTGACGCGGGGCCTCTCGCCCGCCGGGCGCTCGGCAAAGGGCTTGCGCTGCGGCACTTTCTTCATGCCGTATTCGCTCCACAGCCAGTACATGGCGCGGTTGGCGCATTGCCACTGGTCTTCGTCAATGGTGCGCGGCAAAAAGCGCTGGATGTTCATGCCCTCGGGCGTCACGCCGCCACCAATCATTTCAGCAATCGAGCCGGTCACCACCACTGCCGGCAAATCGGGGTCCAGCGCGGCGTGTGCGCGCTTCATCGCGCCCTCAGTACCCTCGCGTCCGAGCTGCTCCTCGGCCAGGCCGGTGACCACAATGGGCAGCTCGTGCGGCGGCAACGCGTCGGTGTAATGCAGCACCGAGGTGACCGGCAGGTTCTCGCAGCCGACCGGGCCGTCGATAACCACCTGCAAACCCTTGATGGCCGTGAATACATACACGGCTCCCCAATAGCCCCCGGCGCGGTCGTGGTCGAGAACCAGCATCAGCCCATCTCCTCGGCTTTGCGCTTTTTCATCAGCTTTTCCATCTGGCGCTTGGTTTCTTTTTTGAACTCAGGCCGATCTATGGGAATCCCTTCCCAGACCCCGGCGTTGTGGGACATACCCACCTCACCGAAAAAGTTCTTCATCTGGTCAAAGCGCGCCTGGTTGCCGATGGCCGCCTGCACCACCTGCACCAGCGAGCCCGCGCCGGCGATGCCCATCAGCGGCCGGGCCGAAATCAGGTTGGTGTAGTACAGCGAGGGGATGGACAGTTCTTTGGCTTTTTGCACCACGGGGGTGGTACCGATGGCCAGCTGCGGCTTGTATTCGTGCATGGCGGCCAGGTCTTGTTCCAGCGACGCGCGGAATTGCACCTGCACGCCTTTGGCACGCAACCAGTCGGCGTCGTGCTGGTTCCACGGGGTGGCCGGGCAGGCGGAGCCGACATAGCGCAAATCCGCACCGCACTCGACCAGTAAGCGACCCACCAGCAATTCGGAACCTTCGTAGCCGCTCAGGGTGATGCGGCCCTTGATCGGCTTGGCGGCCAGCATGGCGCGCATAGGGGCCAGGGTCTGGTTGCGCGCCGCGTCAATCTTGGCTTGCGGCACGCCGCTGGCGTCGCCAATGGCTTGCAGCCAGTCGTGCGTACCTTCCACGCCCACAGGCGCGGAGCCGATAACGGGGCGTCCGGCAGCCTGGAACTCGCGCACGGCCGCGGTATAGAACGGGTGGATAGCGGCCACGCTCACGCAGTCGAGCGCGGCATACAACTCGCGCCACTCGCGGGTCGGCACAACGGGTCCGGCAACCAAGTCCATGGGCGCCAGCATCTGGCCGATGATGACCGGGTCAGCCGGGAACATTTCGCCAAGTAAGGCCACGGCCGGCTTGTCCAGCCGCCCACCACGTGGCGCCTGGACCGGGCCGTTCATGATTTCTTCGCGGGCGTACTTCAGCATCGCGCCCGACAGCACATCTTTGGCCTCGGCATGGGTGGGGACGCCGAAACCGGGCACGTCAATACCGATCACCCGTACGCCATTGATCTCCTTGGGCAGCAGCTGCAAGGGCACGCCACTGGCGGTCGGTACACACAAATTGATGACCACGATGGCGTCGAGCTGCGCAGGGTCCGCCTGGGCATACACCGCCTCGCGGATGTCCTCAAACAACTTGCCGGTCACCAAGGTTTCGGAGTTGAAGGGCACGTAGCCCACGCTGCGACGCGCACCGTAAAAGTGGGATGTGAATGTCAGGCCGTACACGCAGCAGGCCGAGCCCGACAGAATGGTCTGGGTACGGCGCATGCGCAGGCCCACGCGCAGCGAGCCGAAGGCCGGGCACATGCTTTGCGGTTGGTCGTGCGGCCCTGCGTGCTCGTTGCGGGGATAGTCCTGCGCGTACTGTTGCAGCACCCCGGATTTGCCCGCCGATTTGGCCGCTGCCAGCAGCGTTTCACCGCCCGCGTGGCAACCCATACCGTCGCCCTCTAGCGTGGTGCTCACCACGCCTTCGGGTGGCGCAGCATGGATGGGAATGGTTTTGGATGCAGTCATGGCGTTTGCGCGCTCAGGCTTCGTCGTACACCACTTCCAGGGTGGGCTTGACCAGGTCGTGGCGGCCCATCATGTCGAAGGTGGTTGCGGGCTCCAGCACCACGTTGCGACCCACGGTATCGGCGCTGAACAGCCCGAGCAACTGGTCCTGCGTCTGCGGCTTGGGCCGCACCGGCGGGGCTTCGGCCACGTTGAGGGCAAGCTCCTCAAACAAGGGAGCCCACTGGCCGCCGGGGCGGCCAATGATTTCATAACTGGCGCTTTTGCGGCGGATGTCCTCGTCAGCCGGGATAGCAGCCAGAATAGGAATTCCTGCATTGCCGGCAAAGGCCTGTGCCTCACCGGTGCCGTCGTCTTTGTTAATGACCATGCCGGCCACGCCCACATTGCCGCCGAGCTTGCGGAAGTATTCGACCGCTGAGCAGACGTTGTTGGCCACGTACAAGGACTGCAAGTCGTTGCTGGCCACCACAATCACCTTCTGGCACATGTCACGCGCAATCGGCAGACCAAAGCCGCCGCAGACCACATCGCCCAGGAAGTCGAGCAACACAAAGTCGAAACCCCAGTCGTGGAAGCCCAGCTTTTCCAAGGTTTCAAAGCCATGGATGATGCCGCGCCCGCCGCAGCCACGCCCCACCTCGGGGCCGCCCAATTCCATGGCAAACACGCCGTCTCGCTTGAAGCAGACGTCGCCTATGCTGACTGCCTGACCAGCAAGCTTGAGGCGCGAGGAGGTCTCAATAATGGTCGGGCAGGCTTTGCCGCCGAACAATAGGCTGGTGGTGTCGCTTTTGGGGTCGCAGCCGATCAGCAGTACTTTTTTGCCCTGCTGGGCCATCATGTAGCTGAGATTGGCCAGCGTGAAGCTCTTGCCAATGCCGCCCTTGCCGTAGATGGCAATGATTTGCGTCTCTTTGGTCACCGCACCCGTATGCACCGGCGCGGGTTCGTCTGCCGCCTCACGGCGCAGTACTTCCACGAA